>ODAJ012028658.1_pt1 | contig 76378 bp, 60 predicted proteins | sample 1539241 | NCBI WGS metagenome assembly ODAJ01 (sample SAMN02144231, study PRJEB22623) | gut metagenome | biome: sheep rumen | host: Ovis aries | place: New Zealand | reverse complement strand
TGTTAGGTACATGTTTAGACAATATGTACCGTCTGATAAGAACGATAACCATCGGGGGTAAAGCCTCGTTGGGGTATATGTTGGCAATTATTTGAGAAAACTCCATTGTCGGAGCAGAGAGCTAAGGGTAAAAACATGTATTAATACCTTCACATGTTACTATTAAGGTTTGCAAGTATTACTATTAATAGTAGTCATTTTAGGCTTTAGGCTCTAGATTTTAGACTTTAGCGCATAGCTATTGCTTCGTGAATTAATTTGACAATGGAGATATTGGTCTCACCTTCATTACAGGGCTATTAGCCATAAGTTTTTTACTGTCAGGTTGGAAAACAAAAACTCCCCCGTTAGGGAATAAAATTTCTCTAACTGGGGAGGAAAAAGGGACTAACAAAGTACCCTTAAAAAATATTTACAAGTTGCAGGAAAGCCCTTTGCGACTCCCCGCAAACATCAGTTCTTCGGAATCTTGACCAAAGCTGTAACGGTAAAGGTGACAAGGCAGAAGGCCATTACTATCAGGAAGAAGGTCTGATAGCCTACATTCTCGGATATCAATCCCGAAACCATTCCGGGCAACATCACGCCTCCCAGATACTGTCCTGCCGTACAAATGGCAAAGACTGCCGTACTGCGTTCGCCTCGTGAGAAGGTAACAAGGAACAACGTATATGCGGCAAATCCCAAACCATAACCAATCTGCTCGACGCAGACACAGGTTCCTGTAATCCATAACTGATCTGTAGGGAAATAGCTAAGGAAAACATATACGATATCCGGTAACGTAATACACAGCACAAGAGGCCACAGGCATCGCTTCAGTCCCCATTTAGAAACGGTCCAACCGCCTACGATTCCGCCCGCTAAAAGACCGATAACGCCCAAGGTTCCGTAAACCAATCCGAAATCTACGTTACTCATACCCAGGCCACCCTCTTCTATTCCGCGAGTAAGGAACAATGGTACGATCTTCGTCAGAAGTCCTTCTGGCAAACGGAACAACAGGATAAACATCAGGGCTGTGATAACGTGGGGCTTTGTTGCAAACACCTTCAGCGTATTCCAGAACTCAATCAGCTGGGTCTTCAAGTTGAAATCGTTATGCAACGATGTTTCGACCTTGGGCAACAACAAGCTATGATAAGTGGCAAGTAAGAGCATCAGTACACCCAATATCAGGAAGACAACCATCCATGAGGCTGATGGGGTCTGAAAGGCTGCCCCCAGCTTTCCATCTTGCAGATAGCCAGCTAACAGCACCAATCCTCCCTGCCCTATTACCATACCAATGCGATAGAAGGTGTTTCTTACACCTACATACAATTCCTGGTCCTTCTCTTTCAGTCCGATGATATAGAATCCATCCGCAGACACATCATGCGTTGCACTTGCGAAAGCAATCAACATAAAGATGGCCAGTGAACTCTGCAACCAGTAGGCCATTGGGAGCGTAAAGGCAACCATTGCCAAAGCAATTCCCATCAGGAACTGCATAGACAAAATCCACCAACGCTTGGTCTTGAAGTTGTCAATGAAAGGACTCCACAGTGGCTTAATAACCCACGGCAGACCCAACCAACCAGTGTAAACTGTGATTTGTCCGTCAGACAAACCAAAATCCTTGAACATGATAACCGAAATCAGCATAACTGCCGAGAACGGAAGTGATTCTCCCAAATAAAGGGTTGGAACCCAAAGTGCAGCTTTATTTTTCATAACAACGGCCCCCTCCGCTCCCCTTGGGGGAGTACTATACCCGGGGTAGGTTTCTTAATTAGATTTATCATTTCTTCCCTCTTCCTTAGGACACTCCCCCAAAGGGGGAGCTGGGAGGGGGCTTCTTATCACCCTAATTCCCAACATGGTGGGTTGTCTCTTTGCATACTGGTACAGGGGCATCGGCTCTAAGACTACCTTCTTGTAGATACTGCTGGCATCCAGCAGATATAGCTTGCCGTCCTTACCCCACTCGGCAAATCCCACATGGCTGACATCCAATCCGTTCTTTTTGGTCACAAGGGCAAGGATATCACCATCATTAATACATTTCAGCGCATCCCTTGACTCATTCAAGAGACTGGAGGGAATATAGCGAACCTCTGTTCCCGAGACGGCTTTCTCTAACTGTGCTATTGTCTTTACATCTTCTGGATTGTCCTTCAGCATGGTGTAATATTCGGGATGCCGACTCATGTAATTGAGTTGTAACTGCTGAGTGGCAATGAAAGGATAATCTGTCCCTGTCTGCTCTTCTACCAGTCCCAACCGGGAATTGCTCGCTATCCATTGGCTGAAATAATGGTTGCGGCTGCAATAGCCGTCCAGTTTACCATTATTATATCGGATGGTTTGAAGCCAACGCAGATAATCCTGCCAAGTGATTCCTCCATGCTTGGTGGTAAGGATCAGAGCCGTAACTGTCTCTACGAACGTAGTACAATCCAACTCCCTGAGGTTTACCACCAGTTCTTCCTCCTTATTAACCTCTAAAGTATGCCCCACATACGGGATGCCTAAGAACTGATGTGCATAGTATAGGACCAAGTTCTTGTCCGCAGCCTGCCTCCTACCCTTCTGCAACAACTCTACCACACGAATGCTATCTTCCCGCTCGTAAGTAACAGCTTGGACGGGTAACGATAACGTTAATGTCAACGATAACAAAACCAAAATCCAAGTTCCCCTCGCCCATGGGAGCGACTGGGGGCTGTAGAGTAGCCACTGAATGTGGCTGCGCCCCCACAAAGGGGAGCGAATCCCCATTCGCGACGGAGTTCGGGTTAGAGGTGAGGCTGATAATTGATAGTACTTCATGGCTGACCTGTATTTGTTACGGAATAACCTACCAAACGATCGTAGCGCTCACCTTGTCCACGATAGTAAACCAGTACGCTGTATTCATTCTCTGTCTGATAAAAATCACCTTCTGTACGAACCGTAGCGCCATCTTGCTGTCTGTACTGATAACTGTAGTAGCCCTGTTTCAGCAAAACGGCAGCATGATATTGCTTATTGATATCGTCGTACTCCATCTTGCATTCCGGATTAAAGGTCTCGCCCGTCCATTGTCCACAGACATAGACATCGCCACCAGGAAGTCTGGGACTCTGCAGGTAGAAGTGCACCACCACGTATTCCGCTGTGATGGCATCATCCACATCGTCGGAACTGCGTAAGACATATACGCCATTCTGGTCCTTCAGATATGAATAGTTATGCTGAGGCTCATCGGCAAAAAGCGTTGCATGATAGTAAGGATCGAACCAATCCATTCGCTCCACGCCCATTGCCGTACGATGAACATCCAAAATTTCGAACCTATGGAACTCGCTACCCGCCGAGAAGATAAGCTTCCTATTATGCGTAAACTCTATACCCGCATTATTACGGATATTAGGCACAAGGCCTGTCACGCGGTTATCCCAACGACGGTTCTGGAAAACAACCACCTTCAGCTCACGCTGCGGATCAACCACATTGAGGGTTCCGTATCCGATGCCAAGCGTTACCTGCTGATGGTCTCTGTTGAAATCGATATCTGTATTACTGCTAACCTGAGTCCTGATACTGGCCACACTCTCATACATACAGAACTGGACTTCCAGCACTGGTGTATCCTCAGACATATCATCATCCTCGTGGAAAATCTGCAGGCAATAGTTGCCGCTCAACAAAGGACGAAGCTGCTGAGAAGGCAGTTGCAAGCGATAATGTGTGTAAATTTGCGTGGTATTAAAGCTCTTCTCGTACTCCTCGACCAACTGATTGTTGAGGCCTGCCATATAATCGCTCTCGAAAATCTCGTCCGAAGGTTCCCAGTTGGCAGTACAATGCTGCAGGTGATAGACGTAGCGTTGGTAGTCATGGCTCATCTCATCCCATTCTATAGATAAGGTGTGCCTTTTCCTCATGGATAAGATGGGAGGCAGGGTCGGATCATCATCCACAATCACAGTAAGCGTTTTTACATTCTCGTCATAAATACGCTGTACCTGAGCTGTTGCCAGGCACGGAAGGACTAGTAAAAATGAGAAAATGTAAAAATGCAAAAATGATAACCCAAATACTTTCTTCATGGCTTTCCTTTGTTTTAGCTTAAATCCTCTTCGCCCTTTAATCTGGGCAAAACCCAATGGTATTTAACGGCAAGAACCCTGATGAGTATTACCATAAAGCTACTCAGGAGAGCATTCACCTCGACCGACATACCCAGTCTTACACCTAATATGTATATGAGACCGCCTGCTACACAGGCCAATGCATATATCTCCTTACGGAAAATCAAAGGCACCTCGTTGATGAACACGTCACGGATAACACCGCCTGCGGCACCCGTTATAGTTCCCATAGTGATGGCAGTCCAATAAGGGAAGCCCATATTCAGCGTCTTCTCTATACCGATGACATTAAAGAGGGCCAGTCCGATAGTATCGAAGATGAACAACGTATTCTTCTGACGAATCAGGTGCTTTCCGTATGCCATAACGAAGAATACGGCTATGCCACAACAGATAAAATAGCTGCTGTTGGTCATCCAGAACGGATTTACGCCCAACATCAAGTCACGAAAGGTACCACCACCTATTGCAGTTGCCATACCCACAATCCATGCCCCGAAGACATCGAAGTGCTTAGCCGATGCCAAACGGATTCCGGACAATGCGAAGGCAAAAGTTCCTATGAATTCTATTACCACAAAGGATGTGGGAAGCCTGAGTGTGGTTCCCATCTCCTGTAAGATGTCAAGTAACCAATCCACTATGCTTGTATATTTTAATCAGAAACCAAACCTAATTCCTTCCAACCGACAACCATCTCTGTGGCATCGGCCAATGCTGTCTGTGCATCCACCTCATACTCCTTGCAGAGCAAGTCAGCCAGTTCCTGGCAGGTAAATTCCTTGCCAATAACAGCATTCCACAAGTAGGCAGCAGATTCGTTCAGGCTGATTACCTTGCTGAAATCAATATTCTTACGGCCATAGGCCACAATAACATTCTCGTCACATACTGTACGGAGTTCAAAACCTTCGTTTATTTTCATATTCAAAGACCCCTTCCTAAACCTCCCCCTCTATGGGAAGGGACTGCAATCCAGGGTGCGGGCAGTTTAAATATTGATATTTGACTTTATGTTTTCTAATTAGAAAGGGTCCTCCCCTTAGAGGGGGAGCGGAGAGAGGGTCTCTTTATAGATGGCTAGCAGATAGCGGCGTATAGGGAATAACGTTCGCCAAATACGAATCTTCCGCTTTAGGCATGCATCATCGGCAGAGAGTGTCCTGTTGGGACGGATATATTCTGTAACGACACCTCTCACATCGGCCATTGTGCAATGCTCAACCCCTCTTACATTCCCATCGCCCTGCAAGGTTAACTTATTGCCATCCACCTTGATAATACGATGTAAGACATAATGTCCCTTGGCTATTTCCGCCAACACAGCATCACCCACCTGATAAGCAGCAGCTGTAGCCAGCTTCACCTTGTCACGCCCAAACTCTATGAAAGGACGCATACTGTAGCCCTTGACCCATATAACAGCAGTATGGCCCTCTGCCAGTTTCTCGGACACAAGTCCCAAAAAGGCATCGTTGGGCAATTCATGCCTAACCTCTGACGAAGCTATGCCGTTCCTTTGCTTATTGAAAAACCTAAACGGAGACATCAACAGCCTTAGCAGAAAGCGTACTATGGTCTTCAGGGCATTCATTTAACGATTGTATCATGGCAGAGATGAGCTGCTGCGGCATCTGGCAGGCAACCCAGCTCATACATTCCGCAAAGACGAACCAACTCGGCAATGCCGTCGCAGATTCCCTTATAAACACGCTTGTCCCACTTCATATTACTGATAGCAGGGAGCAGGTTGCTGAAAGCCTCCAAAGGAGACAACGTCCTGATGCTATTCTCTGGACGCTGCTGAATGCGCACAATGCCACCAACGGGAGCCTGTATATTTCTGTAACAGCGCGTCTTACCACTCCAGGGGCTACCATAGACAATAGCCTGACCATCCACTATCCTAACCACGGGATTGTCATCGTTCATCAGGTCGCAGCCAGGGATATTATCGTACCAAAGTCTGGTATGCGTGCTCTTGCCCGTTCCGCTGGGAGCGGTCATCAGATAACCCTTCCCCTGATGGCGGATAACAGAGGCATGCATCAGCATGGTATATTGGTCGGCAGAGGCGAAGGCATAGGTCATCATCAGCGCATTATTGAGTCCGTAATTACGCTGGCTCCAGTTCTCACCCAATATCGCAACCTTTGACTCCTTAAAGTCTGAAGAAGCTTGCATATAGCTGCATAGAACGCCCTGAACATCAGAAATCTCGTACTGATATTCCGAGTTGTCTGTACAATAGACACCATGATTACAGCCTCCGCAATCGAACTGTCCTATCTCCTGACCTCTCTGACTGAAGCGGAAGGAATCGTCCACCGTCAGCGTGAAAAGCAAAGGCTCGGCAGTCTCTTCAATCTTAAAACGAGAGAACGACGGAAGCAGAGATTCGTCGTTGCAATCGTCGAGGAAGACTATGCAAAAGGCATGATCACCCACTCGATAAAACAGTTTACGCTCCTTCATCAGGCTTTAGTCTTTCTTACTTTTCTTATTGGCCTTTTTGTTGGCTTTATCAGATTTCAGCATCTCAACTTCCTCTTCGCCATAATATGCTTCAGGAGTGAAGATGCAGTCAACCGTCTTGACGGTAAAGTCTCTGTATTTCTCATACCTGTGACGTACGGAAAGCTGTTTCTTCTGCAGCTTTTCCTTCTTGTCCCCAAAGTATATTGCGGTAACGGGTTGCTTGCATCCTTCGTTCTTTTGCAAATACTGCTGCAACTGAACAGAATACATATTTCTACCAATCAGGAACTTGGTCTTGCTATCGACAAACGAAGAATCCAAATACTGGACATCCGTTATGTAACTCACTGAATCTGTAAACGATGCAGCAAACCCAAATATGTAAACAGGCTTTTGCTTAATCTTAGCCTCTGCGTTCTGACACAACAGGCAAGCAAAGAATAACAATATATAAAATGCGCTTCTCCTCATTCTTGTAGTTTATTTCTAGATTTTATCACGCAAATATACGAAGTTTCCCCGAAATGGACAAGATTTCGGGGAAACTTTTCAATTAACTAAAGTCCAATGTCTAAAGCCTAAAGTCTATCATTCATTCAAGTCAATAACATAACTTACCTTTCTACCGCTGGGAGTGAGGGCCTTTATCCATAGGGTACGATCAGTACTCTGGTTGGCACTCTTAACAGCTTCTTCCCAATCTTCGACGGTATTCATCTTCTGGTCATTGACCTGCAGGATGATAGCACCCTTTCCTGCTCCGGCAGCCTTCATCTTACCGTTGCGAATGGCATTGATGGTCAAGCCGTAACTAATATTCATAGTCTTCTTTTCTTCATCAGAAACGGGCTTCAACTGAACGCCCAGTTGGTCGAGATCTACTTCCTCCATTACCTTGGTGGTACCCTGAGAGTTACGCAATGTTACAGTTTCTGTATGAGACTTCTTGTTGCGAAGGTACTTGATGGTAACCTTGTCGCCAGGACGGTGCTGTGCGATAGCCTCCTGCAACTCTGACATCTTGCTTACCTTCTTGCCATCGAACTCAGTAATCACATCGCCCTTCTCAAGTCCGGCATCCTCCGCAGCACTTGTATCATAGACTTTCTCGATGTAAACACCGCTAACAGTTCCCAGTTCCACATCGTTGCCCTTAGCCTTCTCGGCATCAATGTAATTAGATACATCTTGTCCGCCAACGCCCAAAACAGCACGCTGAACAGTACCATATACCTTCAGGTCAGCAACAACCTTGTTCATAATAGAGGTTGGGATGGCAAAACCATAACCACTGTAGCTACCTGTCTGGCTGTACAGCATGGCGTTGATACCAACCAGTTCGCCCTTCTCGTTCACCAGAGCGCCGCCACTATTACCAGCATTGATGGCTGCATCTGTCTGAATGAAGCTCTCAATACCATTAGCACCCAGGGTGCGAGCCTTGGCACTTACGATACCTGCAGTTACGGTACTGGTCAGGTTAAAGGGATTACCAACGGCCAATACCCACTGTCCCAACTTCAAATCATCACTATTGCCAATGGGGATGGTAGGAAGGTCCTTGCCATCAATCTTTATCAGTGCCAAGTCGGTAGTAGGGTCACAACCAATGATACGACCCTTGAACTCGCGATTATCATTCAACTTCACCTCTATCTGATCGGCCTCTCCTACCACATGATTGTTGGTAACAATATAACCATCACTGCTGATGATAACGCCACTGCCTGCACCATGTCTGTCTGGAGCCTTGTATTCGCGCTGCTGAGGTTGCTGACCTCTGCCACCAAAGCCGAAGAAATCACCAAAGAAATCGCTAAAGGGATCCTGTACAGTCACACGCTGGGTCTTACCCGTCTGTGTTACTTTAATATATACAACGGCATTGACAGATGATTCAGCCGCAGAAGTCAAATCCACATAACCACCTGGCACTGCAGCAGCAACAGGAGAAGGAGCAAAAATGGGTGCAGGAGCTTCCTTAGCAGATGTATTCTTAATCACTGCACCAGTAACAGCACTACTTGCGAAGGCAAGAACAGTCATTCCAATCCACATTTTACTTGTCTGTTTCATAACTATATCTGTTTTGTTTGTTAATTTCCCGTTTTTTTATCACTTAAGCATCGCAAAGATATATCAATTTTTATAAACAAGGTAATATCAGAAACGCTTTTTGCTAATATTTAACAGAACAACAACATCATTAACGGTTGTTAAACGCTAAAGAGGGCCTAATTTACATTCGTTTACTTACATTACGTGAGATATTTTTTCAAAAAATAAAGGTACATACAAGTTTTCTTTGTACTTTTGCATCCAGAATTAGGCAGTAAACCGGCTTGTCGCTAACTCTGTCAGCAATGAGAGGGCGAGAGGAAAGTCCGGGCAACACAGGGCATCCCGCTTCCTAACGGAAAGAGATTCGCAAGGGTCTGTAAATGCAGAAGAAAATAACCGCCTTTTAATTAAGGTAAGGGTGAGAAGGTAGGGTAAGAGCCTACCAGGTTGGTGGTGACATCAACGCTGTGCATTCCGGGAGTTGAAAGTTCATGTATACCAGCGAACAAAAGAGAAGGCGGCCCGTCTGAGCTGGAGGGTAGAACGATAGAGGTCTGCGGTGACGTAGGTCGTAGATAAATGACAAGCACTTTTTCTCCTCAAAAAGGGTAAAAGCACAGAACCCGGCTTACAAGTTTACTGCCTTTTTCTGTTTTTAAACTGACAAGGATGAGAAACCTAGACTATATATGGAACATCAACGAGCAGAAGCTCTCCACGTATAAGAGATGGAGGCTCAGGATGTTGAAGAGAGGCATCATCATTACGGAATGTATCATGAAGAGCAACCTCATGAGTTATGCCTCTGCCCTGACATACAACTGCATGTTGGCAGCTGTGCCCGTATTGGCCATCATCTTTGCCATAGCCAAAGGATTCGGATTCGACAATTTTTTGGAAGAGCGCATACGTACCTCGCTGGAGATTAACCCAGAGATTCTGGACACCATCCTAGGCTTTGTCGATTCCTATCTGCAACACACAAAGAGCGGCGTTTTCCTGGGTGTAGGCTTGGTCTTCTTGCTCTACACTCTGCTGTCCCTGACTACTAACATCGAGACGGCCTTTAACACCATCTGGTTTGTAAAATCATCGCGCAACATATACAAAAAGATTACGGATTATATCAGCGTATTCATCCTGCTACCCTTTATCATCATTATCCTGAGCGGTCTGAATATGGCACTAATGACATTCAAAAGTTTGATTCCTGAGTACGAATACCTAAGCAACACTCTGGGAACCATCCTGCAAATGTCGCCCGTAGTACTTATCTGCATCGCCTTCATACTGCTTTACAAACTGATGCCCAACACGCACGTCAAATTCAAGAACGTGATAGTACCAGGTATTCTGGCAGGCATAACCTTCACCGTTATCCAGTACCTGTATATACATTATCAGATCAAGCTGAGTAGCTACAACGCCATCTACGGTTCGTTTGCCGCCCTACCCCTTTTCATGTTGTTACTGCAGATTTCCTGGAGCATCTGCCTGATAGGCGGAGAGCTGTGCTATGCCAACCAGTGCATGGAGAACTACGCTTTCGAGCGACAGAGTTTCGACCTTAGCCGACGCTACCGCGACACCATCTGCCTGCTGCTTATGAGCAAGATTTGTAAGCGTTTTGCCAACGGAGATTCCGCCTATTCTGCACGTACGCTGGCCAAGGACACACAGCTACCCGAGACGGTAGTCAGAATCCTGCTGGACGAGTTGGCTAACATGCGACTGCTGGTGGAAACACACAACGAAGCAGACAACGTATCACTATACCTGCCTGCTGTGGACATTCATCGTATGACACTAAAAATGGTAATCAAGCACATAGACAGCTTTGGCTCTGAGGCCACCTCACACACATGGAGAATGAATGCCCCTGAATGGGAAAGGCTGCGTACGCTAAGATACCACGACAGGGATACATTATTAATTGACGTTTAAACTTATATACATTATGATATTGAAAATATTACTCAGCTGGTTTACTTTCGTCCTTATTGTTTATATTGCAATGTGGTTCGAGACCATTTATTACAAAAAGAACCTGCCTGCCGTATTCCAGAAGTTGCTCATGGCCTTTACAGAAGAAGAGGAATAAAACAATAAAGCCTTCGCAGCATGCGAAGGCTTTACTATTATACAGATAACGTTTCCGTTAACCCTTCTTTATCAGGAAGATCATTGATGTTACAGTAGCCAAAGTACTGATAATGGTTGCTCCTGCCGTCCAGAACGTATAGAAAGCACTGCTCTTGATACTCTGGCTCTTGTTGGGCTCAACATAAATCAGGTCGTTCTGCTGCACATAATAACCAGGACTCTCGAAGACATTTGACTTTGTAAGGTCCATCTCATACATCATACGCTGACCGTCAACCTCTCGGAAGAGTTTGATTTTCTGACGTAAACCCGTGTCAGCAATATCACCACACTGTGACAACACGTCAAGTACCGTATTACGCTCACTGGTCAAACTTACCACTCTGGGACCCTTTACAGCGCCCAAAACAGCCACACGGGCATTCAGCAGATTAACAGTTACACCGGGGTCGGCAATATGATTCACTTCCTTTATTTTCTCCTCTATCTCCTTGGCGGCATCTACAGTTGTAAGGCCAGCCACATGAACCTTGCCTATAGAAGGAAGAACTACGTAACCATCGTTTGTAATAGTATATCCATATGCATTAGACATACCGCCAGAGGCACCTGATGAAACGTATGAAGAGTTGGTGCCACGACTTCCGCCGGAAGTACCCATCACAACATCCTGAGCAAACACTGAAAGCAAATCAGGCTCACTACATGTCACCTTAACCAGTATCTGGTCTGCAGGCTTCAGCTTCATCTCGTACTGCTGCAACACCTGCTGAGCTTGCGTATACAAAGAATCTGCGCCCTGAAAGTAAACAATTTTCTTAGTAGAGACACAACTGCACATCATTACAGCAAATGTCATGACAGAAAGAATAGAATAAAACTTTTTCATTTTATTAAACATATTTGCATGGCAAAGTTAATGCTTTTATTCAATATCACTGCTATATAAGGTCGTTTTTTAGTAAAATAATGGTTCATTTGTGGATTTATGGCAAAATTTATATACCTTTGCAACAAAACATTTTCAGATTTATGACTATCGCAGTAGATTTTGACGGAACAATCGTTGAGCATAGATATCCCGAGATTGGCAGGGAAATTCCTTTTGCCACAGAGACCCTGAAGATGCTCATAAAGGAACATCACAAGCTTATTTTATGGAGCGTAAGGGAAGGAAAACTGTTGGACGATGCCGTAGAATGGTGTAGAGCCAGAGGCGTAGAGTTCTATGCCGTAAACAAGGATTTCCCCGAGGAGGACGTAGAGAAGAACATGCACTTCAGCAGAAAGCTGAAAGCCGATGTTTGGATTGACGACAGAAACGTAGGCGGCCTACCCGACTGGGGAACTATCTACGAGATGATATCGAAGAAAAAGACCTACGAGCAAATACTGACAGAACAGCTAAGTGCCGAGCCAGAGAAGCCAAAGAAGAAATGGTGGCAGTTCTAATAAAGAAACAATAAAGCCTTGGGCTAATTGACGCCCAAGGCTTTTCTATACCTTGTTTATATTATAAGCATTACTTAGCGTAAGAAACAGAGCGAGTCTCACGGATAACGGTTATCTTAACCTGACCGGGATAGGTCATCTCGTTCTGAATCTTTGTAGCGATATCAGTACTTAACTGCTCAGTCTGCTTGTCGTCAATCTTATCAGCACCAACGATTACACGCAGCTCACGACCAGCCTGGATAGCATAGGTCTTAACAACGCCAGGATAACTCATGGCAATGTTCTCGAGATCCTTCAGACGCTTGATGTAAGCCTCTACAATCTCACGGCGAGCACCAGGACGGGCACCACTGATAGCATCACAAACCTGAACAATGGGAGCCAACAGAGTGGTCATCTCCATCTCGTCATGGTGTGCACCAATGGCATTGCAGATGTCTGCCTTCTCCTTGTACTTCTCTGCCAACTTGGCACCATACAATGCATGTGGCATTTCAGGCTCCTCATCGGGCACCTTACCAATATCATGCAACAGACCTGCACGCTTAGCCTTCTTGGGATTCAAGCCCAACTCGCTGGCCATAACAGCACAGAGGTTGGCAGTCTCGCGAGCATGCTGCAACAGGTTCTGTCCGTAGCTGCTACGATACTTCATCTTGCCAATGATACGAATCAGCTCCGGGTGCAAACCATGCACACCAAGGTCTATGGTAGTACGCTTACCAGTCTCTATGATTTCCTCGTCAACCTGCTTCTTCACCTTGGCAACCACCTCTTCGATGCGGGCTGGATGGATACGTCCGTCAGCCACAAGCTGATGCAAAGCTAGACGGCATATTTCACGTCTAACAGGGTCGAAAGCACTGATTACAATAGCCTCGGGAGTGTCATCCACCACGATTTCAACACCTGTGGCAGCCTCCAAAGCACGGATGTTACGTCCCTCACGGCCAATAATACGACCCTTCACCTCGTCGTTCTCTATATGGAACACCGTCACACTGTTCTCTACAGCTGTTTCCGTTGCCACACGCTGAATGGTCTGAATTATGATGCGCTTTGCCTCCTTGTTGGCTGTCATCTTGGCATCATCCATAATCTCGTTGATATAAGCGGCTGCGCTTGTCTTAGCTTCATCCTTGAGGGACTCTATCAAGCGCTCGCGGGCCTCATCCACACTAAGACCCGAGATTTCCTCCAACTTGGTTCTCTCCTGCTCCAGCAGACGACCCATACGCTGTTCAACCTCCTCTTCTTTCTTCTGAAGAACAGCCTGCTGTGTCTCCAGACGAGTACGCAATGTATCTGACTCCTGCTTACGGCGGGTCAGTTCATCCTGTCTCTGATTAAGGCTCAGTTCTCTCTGCTTGGCTCTGTTCTCAGCCTGCTGAATCTGCTGATTACGTTGGCGAACCTCTTTCTCGAGCTCAGCTTTCTTGCTGATGAACTTCTCCTTAACTTCCAGTAATTTCTTTTGTTTGATTATCTCGGCTTCCTGCTCTGCCTCCTTGGCCATTCTTTTACGCTTGCTTGGTAATACAGAAAAATACCATATGCAAAAAAGGACTGCGAAGGATACTACTCCAAACACCAGGCCGTAAATAATATAAGGTATCATGAATATTTAATGTTTGAATTATTAATTGGGGTCATTAACTCTCTGATTTCTTCTCGAGTGCGGACTCCAACTCTGCAAGCAACGGCTTCAGACGACTGGCTATGGGCTCTATATCCATAGAAGTCTCTTGCTGCTTGACTTTAACAGCTATATCCAGAATAGTCATCACCAGGTACATCTCTGTACTCTGGCCAGGATAGCTGTTGGTATAAAAGTTGAACCTCTCCTTGATAAGCTTTTCTGCCTGTCTGTAAACGTATTCCTCTTCACGACGAACAGTCATAGGCAACGTCCAGCTGCCAAAACGGAGAGTTATTGATAAGGTATCACTTTGCTCAGCCATAATTTTATTCTACTTTAAGCATGGAGATACACCGGTCAACGTCACGCACCATCTTTCTGATACGGCCTCTGAGGTCTTTCACATCATCATCCGCCATATCAATGTACTTAGCCATCTTCAGATGGGTATATTGTTCCTGGAGCTCTTCATTCTTCTGCTTCAACGACAAAATCTCTTCGTCACGTTCTTTCAGACGCGACAAGAGATCCTTTTTCTCTTCCTGAGATTTACTGTACTGCATCAGCAATTGACGAGTACGTGTCTCAAGGCGAATAATCAGTTCTGTCAGTTTTGCATCCATTTTCTATTAAAACTCCAACATTTCGAGGACAAAGATAACTTTTTTTTTATCTTTATGCAAAATTATTCGTCACTATTTTTCTTTGGTTCCTTTTTTGCGAGCATAACAAGGGTGTAAACATATTCAGACATCCATGATTCCGAATAGCCAAGAGCCGCTTGATACTTCCTTACAGAAACACAGGTACGGCGTACGCCTTCATCCTTCCAACTCATCTTGGTCATTACCTCGTGAACCTGCTTCTCAACCATCTGACGCAGTGCATTCTTGAAGAAACCTGGCAAGCGGAACTTCCATTGCATAAGGTTACCCATCAGCATCATAAGGTCCTGGCTAAATCCCTGGAAGGTAATCAGATAACCCTGAACATCCTGCATCTTCTTACAGCGCTTCTTCACACTGCCGTCTATTTCCGCAAAGAAACCGTCACTGATATGGTAAATATCCTGCATCAGTTTGCGGCATTGCTTCTTCTCACCAATGCCCAACTTGTTATTTACTGTTTGCACATGATAGGTTTGCTTGAAAATCCTAAGGTCAGGCAGGGCAGCCAAGTTGTTTATCCCCAACTGAGAAGCAATGGCCGACTGGTAATAAACTCGAATCAGCAACATAAAATCCTCCATGCCGCCAATACGTGTTTCGGAGTCGGATTTCCGAGCAAACAATTTTGAAAATATCGACATAACTGTTGATTTCTTTTAAGTAAATATTCTGTTTAGTTCTTATCAAATATCGCTTTAACAAGGATTTTCACATCCAACCATAAAGACCAATTCTGCATGTACCAGACATCAGCATCTTTGCACCCGCGGCAATTCAGCATTCCAGGTTTGCCATAATTATAAGTGGATGGTAAGGCATCACCCGTTTCCTTTACAAATCGAAGGCCTACAATAGACATACTGCCCCCGAACACATTCAAGAACTGAGGCAACTGACGAATCTGCTTTTTCTGAAGGAACGACTCAGCCGGAAGGTCTGCTGTACGGAAGCTTATACGCTCAAAAAGCATGCCCCTTTTGCCCGCCTCTTTAGTGAAAGAGAAAACAGGCCCAGAACTCTTACGCTTGATGACAATTGCAGCCGCGATGTAAATTAAGGGGAAAAATATTAACAGGAACAGACCACTCAGCAACAAATCAAAAAGGCGTTTCGCCATTCTGTTCCACCAATGACTGAGGGGCTCGCTAACAAGCGAGAGGAAAGAAAGGAACCCCACGTTTCTTACACGCATATTCTTCTGGAGAACGGAGAGTTCCGGCACGCAAAAGAACAATTCCACATCCCTTTCACGACAGAAGGCCTCAAGAGTCGCCACGTCTGCCAGTTTAACTGCCGCAGATGCACAACAGACAGCACCAACATTATCCACCTCACTAAGAGACTCAGGCAAAACTTCAGGCGACAAAACCCGCACCTGAGGAGCAATCCCCTGCCCGTTCAGTTCCGCTTGAATCTCAGTTGCCTCCTCGTCTGTTCCAACTATCAAAAATTCCTTATTGGGATTTTGCATCCCCTTATATAATATCCTCATTTTTTGAATTTGCACTCGTATTTTTGCAAAATTACAACAATTTAGACAACCACAGCTAAACCCGAACGAAAAATATCACAAAATTCAAAAAATGTCCCAAAACCCTTCGCGCGTACAAATTATTTTATTAACTTTGCATGAAAATAGCATTGCATTATAACTAATAAAAGAATAAAATCATGGCTGATTACGTTGCTAATGAGAATGTAAACGAAGAAGAATCTAGTGCGTTTAACCTAGCTGCAATATGGAAAATCATCGTTCTTAACTGGCAGTGGATTGTCATATCCACAATTGTTGCATTAGGCCTTGCATACTGCTACCTACGATACACCAATCCTGTATATACATCTTCAATGAAGATTCTTATCAAGGATGATGACAAGAAGGGAGCAAGAGGAGCCAGCCAGATGATGAATCTGGAGAACGTAGGTTTGTTTTCTAACAGTAACGGTTTTGACAACGAGTTGGAAATCCTGCGAAGCACCAACATCAACACAAGAGTTGTCAAGGCTTTGAAATTGTATGTATCATACGCCATCGACGGCAGGGTACGCAAGAGAGAGTTGTACAAAAACAATCCACTGATTGTGGATATGCCTGAGAGCCAGTTGGCTGTCTTGCAGACACCCGTCAGCATGGAAATAAAGAAAAGCGAGAAGGATGGATATATCATCAAGGGAGAAGTTCCCGTCATAGGAAGCAAAGAGAAGATTTCATTCGAGCGCAAGGTCAAGAAATTGCCAGGAAACGTCACAACTCCTGTTGGCACCATTATCATTCAACAGAATCCCAGCAGCAAGATGACGTCAGACCACACGTTATATGCTCGCATCCTGCCGTTAGACGTTGCAGGCAGAATATACACCCAAAAGCTTACTGCCTCTGCGACAAGCAAGACGACAACTGTAGCAGCCCTCACCTTTACAGACACACAGGTTGAGCGCTCGCTGGATTATCTGAACGAGTTGCTGAAGAGCTACAACGAGGACGCCAACGAAGACAAGAACGAGGTCGCAACAAAGACCGACGAGTTCATCAGAGAGCGTTTGCTGAACATCCGTGGTGATTTGGATATCACAGAAAGCAACTTGGAGCAGTACAAAAAGAACAACGACTTGATTAATCTAACCAACGATGCCACCAACTCGCTGACAAAGACAACAGAATATCAGTCGAAACAAGTTGAGTTGGAAACTCAGTTGAACCTTATTTCCGCATTGGTTAACTATGCCAACAATCCATCCAATGCCATGCAGGTAATCCCCGCCAACCTGGGGCTTCAGAACCAGAACCTGAATCAGTCAATCAGCAAATACAACGAGGGTGTTCTACTGCGCAACAGACTGATAAAGTCTTCAAGCGAAGACAACCCCTCCGTACAGCGTATCACAGCCGAACTGGAAGAAATGTGGCCTTCCATCAGACTCAGTTTGGAGGCTATCAAGAACGACCTTCAGACCCAGAAGAAAAGCGCCGACAGCCAGTTCCATATGTTTAACAGCCGTATCCAGAGCACTCCTACACAAGAGCGTGCACTGACCAATATCATGCGTCAGCAGGAGATTCAGGCCAACTTGTATCTGATGTTGCTGCAGAAGCGTGAAGAGAACGCCATCTCACTGGCAAGTACTGCCGCAAAAGCAAGGATTATCGACTCTCCTCAGTACATGGGAAAGGTTGCCCCCAAGAGCATGATTATCTGGATGATAGCATTGATACTTGGCTTCGGTTTCCCCATTGGAGTAGTACTCCTGCTGAATCTGCTGCGCTACCAGATTGAGGGCCGTGAAGATATTGAGAAACTGACCAAGATCCCCATTTTGGCAGACATCCCCTTGGGAAACAAAGTGGTGGACGGAGAGAAAGCCTTGGTGGTTCGCGAGAACTCGAACAACACCATGGAGGAAGCATTCCGCGGCTTGCGTACTAACCTGCGATTCGTGCAGAATGCAAACGAGAAGGTTATCTGCTGTACCAGCTGTATCCCTGGTGAAGGAAAGACTTTCATCTCTACCAATCTGGCAATGTCTATAGCTCTGATGGGTAAGAAGGTAATTATTGTGGGACTGGATATCCGCAAACCTCGTTTGGTAAAACTATTCGGAATACCAGTCAGCAAAAGCGGTCTTACTACCTTCCTCTCAAGCGACGATATGGGATACGACTTGTTGGAGTCACAGATTACCCACAGCATTGGCAATCCTAACCTCGACGTTCTACCTGCAGGTGTCATTCCTCCCAACCCAGGTGAATTGATTTCACGTACGCAGTTGGATCGTGCCATTGAGTTGTTGAAGGAACATTACGACTATATCGTACTGGATACGCCTCCTATCGGACTTGTAAGTGATACCTTGTCTATTGCACGTGTAGCAGACGTTACCTTGGTTGTTTGTCGTGCCGACTACTCACCACGTTCCAACTTTAACCTTATCAACAACCTGAACGACAACAGCAAGTTGCCTAAGGTTAATTTGGTTCTTAACGGTGTTGACCTGAAGAAGAAGAAGTACGGCTACTACTACGGATATGGCAAGTACGGCAAGTACGGCAAGTACGGCAAGTACGGCAAGTACGGCTATGGCTACGGCAAATACGGCCACTATGGCATTTACGGAAATTACGGAAACCAGGCAAACAAGGAACATACCGAGAAATAAATGCGGAAACTGTTAGTACTAATTATAACCATTCTCCCCTTGACGACCGAAGCACAACTCAGTCGTCTGGGGGAGAATGTTAGTTATGAGGGCAGCATAACCAGTGCGTTCAGTGGTGGCGACTATGCTCCTTTCTGGTTCACAAGCAACAGATACGGACTAAGTTCCCATAAGAACAACTATGGTTATCTGCGTGGTGCTATACAAAGAGATGCTATGACAGACAGCCTGCGCAAATGGCGTATAGGGTATGGGGCTGACATTGCTGCGGCTGTAGGAATGGGAAGCAAGCACTTTATCATTCAGCAGCTTTACACTGATATCCAATGGAAGGCACTCCGTTTAAGCTTAGGACAGAAAGAGCGTCCCATTGAACTGAAGAACCAAGCCCTGAGCAGCGGAGCCATGACAACAGGAATCAACGCACGTCCCCTCCCACAAGTACGTTTGGAACTTCCCGATTTCCTGACAATACCTGGCACCAAGAACTGGCTAGCTATAAAAGCTCACATAGCATACGGATGGTACACAGACAATGCATGGCAACGTGAGTTTGTCGGCAATACAACCAACTTCTATACCTCAAACTCGCTGTACCACTCCAAGGCTGCGTTTCTGCGCATCGGTAATACCGAGAAGTTCCCCCTGACCGTAACCGGCGGAATAGAAATGAGCTGTCAGTTTGGCGGAACAGGTCATAACCTTAGGCAGAGGGCTGGCTTTGACGCTCCGATAGAAGAGAAGGTATCTCTACTTAATGGTTTCAAGAGTTTCTGGCACGCTCTCATTCCCGGAGGTGGCGATATCAACGACGGAGACATTTACTCTAATCGCGAAGGCAACCAGTTGGGAAGCTGGCATCTTCGTGCCGACTATCACGGCAAGGGATGGAGCGTAGCTGGCTATATGGAACATTTCTTCGAGGACCAGAGCCAGATGTTTTGGCAGTATGGATGGAAGGATATGCTCTGGGGCGTAGAGATAAACCTGCCCAAGAATCCTTTCCTCAGCAGTTTGGTATATGAACATATTGGAACCATGGACCAGAGCGGAGCCATCTATCACGACAAGACCCCAGCCATGCCAGAGCAGATTAGCGGATGCGACCAGTATTACAATCACCACATCTATGGTGCCTGGCAGCATTCCGGCTACGTGATGGGCAATCCCCTCCTCTCCTCCCCTATTTATAACGACAGGTTCGGATTCAGCAACTACCTTATGGTCTATCACAACCGCATCAATGCCCATCATATAGGCCTTAGCGGACAACCGACTGAAGAATGGGGGTGGCGTCTTCTATACACCCACCAGAAGAGTCTGGGCTCTTACAACTCACCCACGCCAGAACCACAGAAAGCCAATTATCTGATGGCAGAGGTTACCTATAAGCCCCGCAAAGTAAAAGGATTAGGCATTACAGCCTGTTACGGACATAATGACGGAGAGATTTTGGGCAACAGTAATGGTGGTATGCTATCCATATCTTATAGCGGATGGATTAACAAAACCAAATAACGTATGAAGTCACTAAAGCACACATATATATATTGTATTGTAGCGCTGTTATCCTTGTTCCTTTACAGCAGTTGCGAGAACAAGCGAGACGATAGCGGTACATTGGGTGGCATGTGGCAACTTGTAGAATGGAGGAACAGCGACGGTTCCCTTGCCTACGACAAGCCCGGTACAAAAATATATTACAAGATACGCAACAACATACTGATGCTGCAAGAGTTGCCCGGCGAGACTGAAACCTACTTCCTGACGTATTATCATCTGGATGATGACTATCTGGTAATCAAACAGCCTTATACTATTGTCAGGGATGCTGAGTTAGATACCATTCCACATACTATTGAAGCCTTGCACAAATACGGAATCCCCAGCAACGGCCGACTGCACATTGATGTGCTGGAATCAGACAAAATGGTACTTACAGGAGAGGAAGGCACACTACGCTTCCGCAAATATTAACGACAAAACGAGAAAAACAGGATTGTTTTCAGGAAAAACCCTGCAATCAGAACAATAAAATAAACTTAAAGAACGTTTATATTATATAAACGACATTATGACTGCGCTCTATATTTTCATATCATTCATTGCCTCGGCATTAACTTCAATGTTATTAATGCCATGGATTCTGAGTTTGTGTAAGCGCAACGGCTACTTCGACAGACCTAACGAACGCAAGGTTCACAAAAATAACACCCCACGTTTGGGAGGTGTTGTATTTGTTCCGAGTGCCATTGTCGGCATTGCCGTCACATTAGCTATTATCTTCAATTATTACGGAGAAAGCGACCCCCTGAAATCCAGCACCCTGCTGATAGGTTTTGGTATCTTTGCCACATACGTTACAGGCTTGCTGGACGACCTTTTCGGTTTATCTGCCCATCTGAAGTTTTTCATCCAGTTCATTGCTGCATTATGTTTTCCCCTTATAGGCCTTACCCTTAATAGTCTGTATGGATTCTGCGGCATATACGAGATTCCCGAGGTTGTAAGCTACCCTTTGACAGTGTTCCTGGTTATGCTGACAGTTAATAGCATAAACCTCATAGACGGAATAGATGGACTTGCCAGCAGCCTTTCCTTAATAGCCTTTGCTGTGTTCACCTGGGCTTTCTGGAGTTGGGGCATGCCGATTTTCTGTTTGTTTACTGCCGCCATGTCTGGTAGCCTGATTGTCTTCCTGTGGTACAATCTCTTTGGTGACAACACGAAGGGGACCAAGATTTTTATGGGCGATTCCGGCAGTTTGATGTTGGGTTATGGACTAAGTTATTTGGGGCTGAAATTCTGTTCCGAGAATATCGAGAAAGAGCCCGAGCAATATAGCTTACTGCTCGTATATACACTTCTGCTGATACCCACTTTCGATCTTTTGCGTGTCGCATGTAGCCGTATCCTCAGAGGCGAGCATCCGTTCCATGCAGACAAGACGCATCTTCACCACAAGCTTATGCGCACCGGCCATTATATGACAATGGCACTGCTGACCATATTGGTAGCTGACATTTTCTTTATTCTGCTGAACCTCGGCTTGTACTTTGCAGGAGTCAGCTTTACATGGATAATATTGATTGACGTAATAATCTTTGCTATCTGGCAAAAACGAATTGACCGCTCTATTGCAAAGAACGACGAGCGCATAGCCATTGAGACCAACCTACGCCAACAGCTGGAGGAGAATGCAGCAAAAGCCAAGAAGATATGTATACTTACCCCCCGCTTCCCCATACCCGAGAACGGTGGCGACGTACTTCGCATCAATAACATTGCACATCAGCTTCGCAAGCAAGGCTACAAACTGGTCTTGCTTAGTTTAGAGGATAACGGAGAACCACAGATCTTCGAGGCTCAACGTATTTACCACAAGGTATATACTGTACATCGGAATCGTTTATCATCACTCTTTCATGCGCTCATCTGCTTCTTGCAGGCTAAGCCCATGCAGTGTGGATACTACATGTCAGGCACTTACAGAAGGAAGCTACGCGAGATTATCCAGAAAGAGAACCCCGACCTGTTCATCGCACATCTGCTACGTATGATGCCCTATCTGGACGAGTTGGGACTTCATAGCCGCTCCATCATTGAGATGACGGACGCACTCTCCAAGACTTACGCAATGTCCTCACAAAGCAAGGGTAATTGTCTCTTAAGGAACGTCTACAGAATGGAACAGCGTCTTATCCTTAGAACCGAGCAGTACAGCCTGCTACACTTCCCCAAGAACGTATTGGTTTCCCAGGCCGACATTGACTATCTGAAGACAAAATCCCTTCATCCGGAAAGCCTGGAGCTTCATACCAACGGAATTCAGTGCAGCAAGAGTATCAAGCACAAATACACCCCCAACAAGATTGTTTTTGTGGGCAATATGAGAACCCTGCAAAATCAGGACGCCGTGTTATATTTTGTTCAGGACATCTTCCCACGAATACTCAAACAGAAACCTGATACCAAATTCTATATCGTGGGAGCACAACCACCACAAAGCATTCAGCAACTGGCATCAGATAACATCTTCGTCACTGGTTATGTAGATGAGATAGAGAGCACCATCTGTGATGCCTGTCTTGCCATAGCTCCTGTTCGCGTTGCCGCAGGCATTCAGAACAAGGTTCTCGTTGCTATGAGTTGTGGCATTCCCGTAGTAATGACAAGCCTCATCTCCAATGCCATTCCAGAACTCAAGCACGAAGAGAACTGCCTCATCCAGGATGAAGCAGCTACATTAGCCGATGCCTGCCTTCGCATCATGAATCATCCCGACCTAAGGCAACAGCTTGCCATCAATGGCTACGAGATGGTCAAGCAGCACTACTCCTGGAAGGACAAGATTCGAGGATACGTACGATAAAGAATCAATATTGTTATGATAAAAACATATTGATAATTCTTTCACAAGCTTTACCGTCGCCATAAGGGTTCACAGCCTTGCTCATTTTGTCGTACGCTATTGGGTCATCTAATAACGTACTTACCTCATTCATAATCTTTTGATAATCTGTCCCTACCAAATGCACAGTGCCTGATTCCAAAGCCTCTGGGCGCTCTGTAGTATCACGCATAACCAATACAGGTTTTCCTAATCCAGGAGCTTCTTCTTGAATACCGCCACTATCCGTCAGCACAATGGTACTCTTTTCCATCAGATAAACAAACTCCAAATACTGAAGAGGTTCTATGAAGAAGAAATTGTGAGCATCGCCCCACCCCTCTCCTTTCGAGAGGGAATCCATTCCTGCGAATATCTGGTGAATAGGTTTTCGTACATTGGGATTAAGATGCATCGGATAGACAAAATCCACATCAGGATATTTCTCCGAAAGATCCTTCAGAGCTGTTAGCATGCGAATAAATCCTTCGCCGAAATTTTCCCTTCTGTGTCCCGTAATGAGAACCAGGCGACGTTGACGATTAACATCGTAGCCAGAACAACGCAATATCTCTTGTTGCTTTGCAGCAAGTTCCGAGTCCGTTTTTAGTTTATCAACCACCATGTGCAACGCGTCTATTACCGTGTTGCCTGTTACAAAAATCTGCCCCTGTGCCTTCTCGTCTTTAAGATTACTCTCACTCAATGGAGTGGGAGCAAAATTGTATGTTGCTATCCGACTGGTTATCTGACGATTCATCTCCTCAGGCCATGGACTATACATGTTATAGGTACGAAGACCCGCTTCGACATGCCCCACGGGTATCTGCTGATAGAAAGCTGCGAGGGCGGCAGCAGTGGAAGTCGTTGTGTCACCATGTACCAGGACGACATCTGGCTGGGCTTCCTTCAGAACATCCCTCATCCCTAAAAGAACACGTGCTGTAATGTCATACAGGTCCTGACCCGATTTCATTATGTTCAGGTCGTAATCGGGTTTGATATCAAACAGATTCAAAACCTGATCTAGCATCTCACGATGCTGTCCCGTAACGCACACAAGTGTTTCAAAGTTGTCGTTATATTGTTGAAACGCCTTTACCAAGGGAGCCATCTTGATAGCTTCTGGGCGCGTTCCAAATACAAGCATAATTTTCTTCATTCAGTCTGTATTATATCTGTTATGACCAGTTTTTAATTTTGCAAAGATATAATAATTCCTTCTATCTTGCAAACTTAAGGTCAGATTCGTCTGTCATCGCTATTAGTTCTTCTTCTATTCCGAGAATACTAAAGCATTACATCAACGCATCTCTTTAAATAATGTCAAACTATATCACCTTCTTCATGAAAGGAATTTTCCGTAACATCCAACTAACGACTAAGGATAGGACAAAAAACACAACAAGAGCTGTCGGGACACTTATCCATAAAGGGGCAAAGGCAAGTAAATCAAGATGTAAGACCTTGCGTGATATATTAATAAAGAACGGATGAACAAGGTATATGGCAAAACAGTACGGATAACAAGCCGTAGCTATAGGCCAATGTACGTTAAGCCGTTTGAAAAGGAGGAACAAAGCAGCCGCGCCAATTACCACGGAAGTATCTGAATAAGCAATCTCGTGTGCAGGAAGGAAACCGAAAAAAGTGGCAAGAATTGTCGCTGGCAACAGAAGGAAGATCATAAAACAAGTAGCAGCGCCAAGATGTAGTTGTTCCAGAGAATCCAGATAATAGCCGAGAACATAATAGAAGACGAACGGAGTTCCGATTAGCAACCAACTTTCCAAAGGCACGCCATAGCTCTTAAGCATCGGCAACAGAGAAGACAGGACAAACAATACCAAAAGAACCATCTGAACAGTACTGCGCGATTCTGTCTGTAGGAAAGGTTTAAGCAATGGGGTAAGCATATACAGGCATATCAGCATGTACAGATACCACATGTGTGTCCATGAATGTCCCACTATAAGGTTCCAAAAAGCATTAACAACCGACTCATGAGAAAAGATGCACTCCATCAGACACATGGGTAAGCCAAAAATGACAAGTGCCAGTGCGATGCGTCGGATATATTTACTAAATAAGACGCTGTAGGAGGTGTCACGCTCAGGGCGCAAGAACAATGCCCCACTAATCATAACAAAGACCGGCACAGCAAAAGAACCGAGATCATGATAGAAAGTAAAAAAAAGTAAGTCTGGATAAGAAGGAGGATTATCCATACTATAAAAAGACGAACTTGTATGCATCAGTACAACAGCCACTGTCGATAAGAGGCGAAGCACATCAAGATAATATTTCTTGCTAACCATATCAGTATTTATTGATAGCATCAACAAAGGACACAAAGTCCTCATCCCACGATGTCTGCTGCAAGCTAAAATCAGAAATCGACTTTTTAATTGCTTCCAAGTCTATTGATCCCTCGGCAATCTGATTGAACATACCCCGGATAGCTTCTATGGAATAAGGATCGACTTCTAATCCAATCTTTTGCTGTGTGGCATATTCTCCCAGGCATGTTTGAGAAGCATAAACAGCCGGCACGCCAAGCATTATTGACTCGTGGAATTTATTGGAAATGGCGTATTTTACATTGAAATCTTTATTTGGATAAGCAGCCCAAACAACATCCGTCTGCTCATAGAGCTGGGGGACATCTTCATAGGCATACTGACCCGTAAAGAATATGTTGGATGTTTCACCTGCAAGCTTTTTCAGTTGTTCTTGAGCAGGACCATTCCCATGAAAATAAAGTTGGAAACGTTCATCTCCACGTATTGCCTCAACCAGATTCTTGAGAATATCAAAGTACCTCAGATTGCCAATAAAAGCGATACGAATCGGAGAGTGAATTTCATGGCTAAACAATGTACCGTTCTCAAAAGTAGGTTTATTCTCCAAAACGATTTGAGGATAATCGGCTGGATACTGGCTGGCAAAGAACCTTGAAGCGTGAACTGTGAGGTCCACTTCCCTCATCTTCCACTTCTCTAATGTGGAAGTGCACTTTCTTATAAGAAAAGGCCCTGAGGGCATATCCAGATTCTCATAGACCAGCATCTGCTTTTTACGGTTGAGCTTTGGCACCATCAGAAGATTGTTCCAATGAGAAGCAATGACAACATCTGGTTCCAACTGCCGGATTAGAGACCTGCAAAAGCCATAGAAGCCCCACATATTGATAAACTTCTGTACTCTGTTACCATAGGCAGAAGTCTTCTTGTAAACGTGATAGCCAGGCATATCCTCAATATATTCATTATTCCTGTCCCATGTGATAACCTCCAGTTGAGCAGATTGTCTATAATGTCTTGCCAAAGAATCCAAGATTCTTCGGTTTCTGGTATTAAGGGGGAAACACTCGTCTATGAGAACAATACGTTTCATGACCTTAGAATATTAATATCTTTCTTTTATGTTTATATTATTACCTTTATTTTTTTTCGTATTCTTTTTGCAATGTCTTTATTTCTTTTCTGAGAGCCTTAAGAACAGTTAGGGATTCTTCATTACATCCACCAAAAAGTTTGCGCAAATAACATCTACTTAGCAACACGTTATTGATTTGCAAATAAGTACGTAGGGTTTTCTTTGCAGGCCATCCTTTTTTGTCATGAAGATATAAGTCCATCTCAAGAAGTTTCTTCTCGTAGCTAAGACTTGGCGGACGTCCCTGCGTAAGGTGGATATATCTAATATCTGAGTCGTAGTGGAATCTATTACCAAACTTCTGAAGGAGACGATAATGAATATCGTCTTCTTCACCATACATAAAAACATTCTCATCGAATAATCCTATAGCCTCAAACATCGACTTACGCACAAAAAAGCATGAGCCAGCAAGATACATCCAACGTGGCCAATACCAATCCATTCTATTGCACAATCCCGTCAAAAGAGTGTGCATATATCCATTCATCATTGTGGTGAACATAAATGAGGTGCGGCTAGGTGCGGTAGACGTAAGCATCTGCTTCATCCCATACATTATCAATGTATCATCTTTTTGGAAAGACTCTAATGGCTTCTTGAAGAAAGGGCTGATAAGGCGGACATCTGGATTCATGATAAGAACCACAGGCGCCGTTGCCTGTCTAATCCCCACATTATTACCTTGGCCATAACCGCCATTATGTGTATTGCGTATCAGCACAATGTCATCACCATATAATTCTCGCAGTTTGGAAAACATGGGTTCACACTCGGAACTATTCTCTACGATAATGACCTCTACGTCCTGCAGCGGAATATCGCAATGCTGCCATAGAGAATCCAAACAGTCATAAATATCTTCCTCAGAGTGGTATGTTACTATGATGACAGACAATTGTTTCATCTTATTATATCATTCTTTTTTCTATACGTTTAGGAATTTCCTTCTCTAACAACCATTTATGAAGCAAGTATACAGACATAGGCACCTGACGTGCCAATTTTGCAGACAAAAACTTTCCTAGAATGTTACTCAGATTGATTTTTGAATATAATAGTTTTCCTCGAACACCATCATGAGAGTTAACGATTCGTGCAATCTCTTTAGCAAAGGAAACATCTATTCCTGTGGACATAACAAAAGAAAAGATGAAAAGAGCACATTCATTTAAAGCCGAATTATACTTCTTTCCATAGACATGTTGTATCTCATTATATTGCTTATTCAGGAAATACAACAAGCTTTGGCGATGTGAATTTGATGCAACTTTTTTTGATATAGAACTGGTATTATCTTCTGTCCGATATCCGTAATCTGGCTGAACAATGGCATATTCATACTTAAGTCCATGCAGCAGTGCCTGTATATTAAAATCAGAATCTTGGAATGAAAGCAATTGAGTATCCCAATTCAGTTTTTCTTTTCGGAGAGACTCTGTACGATAAATATTTGTCCATACTGTGAAGGGAAGTGTTCGGCGAATAAATGCCTGTAGGTCATCTCTGTAAATTTGATAACCAAAGACATACTTCCCTTTATAGCTAAAAGAATCCCGAGCGTATGCTCCTGAAGGAAAGACCATAAAATCCAATTCCTGTTTTTCCTCCATCAATTCTACACGTTGCTGGAGGCAATAGGGCGCAACATAGTCATCGCTATCAAAGAAAACCACATACTTTCCCCGCGCCATCTCCAGGCCCATATTTCTGCATGTCTGAGCTCCCTTGGGATTACGGTTTCGTGAGACGAAATGTATGCGATTATCATTCGACGCATAATCTGCAAGCATAGAGAGTGTTGACTCGTCCGATCCGTCGTCCACAGCAATCAATTCCCAATCTGCGAACGAATTTGCCAGGATGGAGTCCATCATCACTTTCAATTCCTGTGGATGATTGAAGACCGGCATTACAATAGAAAGTGTTATATCCATTTGTATCACTCCTTATGATTAATTACGTCCTTTAAATATCTTAGGATATATACAAAACTATCGAGTTTTAAAAGTATACATGTCAGGCTATAAGTCGCTATTCCAACAACGACCTGGACGACGAGAAGCAGAATATTGCTAAATGGCAAAAAACCACATGCATAAACAATTGCTCCCATCAACAATGCTGCCATTATTGTCGGCAGCACATCCTTTAACTGCTCCCACACGCCATAATCGACAAGTTTCTTGCTTGGAGACAAGTTAATGGCAATGCAGACGGTATTATATAGTACGATACCCCATGCTACAGCATAGACATTAATCATAAAACTGACGACAAGGATCACCGCCTCAATAATCTTCTTGATTATCTCAAGCTTAAGTATGATATTGCTGTAGCCTAATGATTTGATTCCTGTAGTATTGATATTTTGTATCGGCATCAACAAAAAAGCAATGCAGAAGATTTGAATAAAAGGAACAGCCGGCAACCATTTCTCTGTCAGTAGCACCAAAACAAGTTCCTTTGCAACAACAATGAAACCAACAAGCAACGGAGCGACAAACAGATAACTTACGCCAACACTACGTCGCATCATCTGTTTCACTCGCTGTGTATTATCTTGCTCCTCTGAAAGAGTGGGCAACAATACAGAATCAATAGAAGTTGTCACATTTGTCATAAGCAGTGAAGGAAGCGACTTACCCCTATCAAAAAAGGCAAGCGCAGCCGGTTGATATAGCCTGCCTATTACAAGGCTACGGATATTATCATAAAAAGATATGATAAAATTTGTAAGAAAGATCTTCCACCCGTAATCAAACAATCCTGCAAAACGGTCTCTAGAGAACACAAAAGTAGGATGCCACGAAATGAAGAACGACATTAAAACACAGCTGAAAATAGAGCATGTTAACGCCTGTCCTACCAAAGCCCAGACACCATACCCTCCATAAGCCATTGCTATGCCGATAACTCCGGATAGAAATATCGCCATTGCATTTACATAGAATAATTTCTGGAAAAGCAGACAACGAGAAACGTATGCACGCTGTATAGAATTAAAAGAAAAGAAAAAGATGTTCAAGCCCAACACTCTCAAAACAGGTGTCAGCACATCATTTTTATAAAAAGAAGCAATAAGAGGTGCACCGAGGAACAAAAACAGATAAATAACAGCAGCCATTAAAAGACAGAACCAAAAAATTGTAGAGAAATCTGTCTGGTCTGCATCTTTTTTCTGTATTAAAGCAGTATTAAAGCCTCCATCTATGATAACATTCGCAATGTTGATGAAAACAAGGATAAGGGTAACAATGCCATAATCTGTGGGCATCAAAATGCGAGCTAAGATGATAGAGATAACAAAAGAAACCAACTGCGAGCTGAACCGCTCCAACAGCTTCCATATCATTGAATTTATTACTTTCTTACTGCTAAATGCCATTATTCTTTGTCTTTGTTACTTAGTTACAGCAACATTATCGATAACTTCCTTCCAAGCATCTTGCCACCGTTGTAATGAAAAAGCCTCCTTCGCACAGTTATATGCATTAGTTTGAAGTTTGGTTCTAAGTGACGAATCCACTATTAAACTGGTCAAAGCCTTGTAAAGCCCAACCTCTTCTGGATTAATCATCAAACCATTGTACCCATCAAGAACAATATTGGTCATTCCGCCAACATTGGTACATATAACTGCACAACCAGACGCCATAGCTTCCAAGAGAGAAAGAGATGTGCCCTCTGAACCCACCGTAGGTACAACGGCAACATCCTTATCTTCATGAATGCGCAGACTATCCTGACTATTGAATGTTGTGAACTGGACGTTATTAAACGAATCCAACTTCTTGTGCATATAATCAGCATCAGGTCCAGTTCCAGCTATTGTTACATTAATATTCTGATGTTCTTTTAGCAATCGCTCTATGACGTTTGCAAAGAGACGAGTGCCACGATGAACAAAGAAACGACGTGCAAAGATGATATTTATTCCATCATGTTGCTTTAGCGGTTGAGTCGTCGGAATAGCAGTGAAGTTAGGAATAAAGATATGTCTAACCTCGGGATATGGAACTATGGCACGATGCCAATTGATAAAGTTGTTGTCAACGCAAACCAGACGGTCAACTTTTCCAACTCTCCGAATCGTCTTCCATGCATTAAGACTCTTTCCCACATAACTTCTCAAATAGCGCAATCTTGAAAAACGCTTATCCAAAGGAACATCCCACGATATACCATGCTGAATGGCAATGGTTTTACAGGAAACGGATCGGGAAATGCAGGTTTCACACCCATACACAAGAAGGTCGTTTGACATATCTATATGCGGTAATGCGGCATCAAGCAAAGCCCTCGCCACTTGGACACCATAGTTATCTTTATATCCTACGCCATAAACATCATAAGACCCCATGTTTTTATGGAAATCACAGTAAGAACGTTGATAAACACTTACGCCATATCCACATTTTTCCAACACTGGTATCAAATTAGCGAGATAGGTTTGAATGCCCCCGACGGACATTCCAGAGCCATCTGGCTTAAGATAATTATAATATATTATATGTGCATGTTTATCACTCATAAACAAGTATTTTCTTTATTCCTTTCATATCTTGCAATATTGGCAACGCAAAATCCAATCAACATAAAAAACAACGGTTCAAAAAGAAACGTGCTACTTAAGAAAAGTTTTGCCACACCTGCACAAAAAAGCAAGAGTATAAATGCCATATCCATTTTATTCTTACACGTCCAGAAACCAGCGACTAAGACAAGCATAAATGCTATTAACAAGAATGTCCCCACACAATAACCGAAAGAAACGTGGACGTCACAAACAAAGCTATGAGAATAAACTATACCATATCGTTGCGACCCAAACAATCCACAGCCAAAGAAATCTCCGTTCTTATCCAAAATAGCATATAATTTGTCAGTAAGCCAAGACCTGCCCGTGTCATGCGTTAAACCTCCTCCAAGTATTCGGTCAATGATACGCGTACTAAGATTCATCTCTTCAAATACCGTTTTCAGGAATATGGCAATTCCCTTCTGAAAAAAAAGAGTCAGAATTCCCAGCCCCACGATACCTGTCTTCACGTATTTAGAATACCTGAATCTCATAAAAAAGAGAAAATAGACTATCAGGAACAGACCAGCGCAGGCCAATGGACCACGAGAGCCAAATGATAGAAGGAGCAATAAGCCAACCACAGTCAAGACCAAAGTGATGGGGTTAAATTTACGCATAGCAGACCACGCCATGATTAACACATGCGGTAGTAACTGGTACGCAGAGTACATATTATCAAATGAAAGTATCGACTGAGCGTCCTTTAGACTTTTCATATTCTGAACATATATGATAAAATAGAACAAATCCATCACTATACATATGCCAGCAAGCCACACAAAGACTGTAAAGAATTTCTCCGGTTCTATAATTCTACCTATAAAGTAACATGGAAACACCAAGCACAAACATGTAAAGGCATTTTCACACAACGGGTCAAAATTATCCGTAAAAAAAAGGAAGTTTAGTCCATATACAAATAAACATCCTATGTAAAAAGAATAATCTGCTATCGTAAGACGAGCTAACAATGCAGGTAAAGACAGCACGATTATTAATATAATTAATGAAAATTCTAATTCGTCTGTATAATTACATACTACAGGAATCTGGTTTACCACACCACGGATATAGAGTAGCAATTTAGATGCCCATACTACACATATTAGCAAACTGAGCATAAAATAGCGATTGCCAAAACATCGCCGTATACTATCTATGGTATTATTCGCGAGAAAACCAAACATTCACACAACAGCAAAACATTAACTAAAGAACAATATAGTCTTCTTAAGATCATCCCTTAGGAAATATAATCCTGTGACAAAGGAAGCAAGCACCAGCATAAATACAACAAAGAAGATGCGTTTGGGACCAGCAGGCTTCACTGGTACAGAAACATTCTGTATTACAGTAAAAGCAGGAGTCCTTTCCTGCAGTTTGGCCCTTGCATTCTGCAACGAAGCAATAAGAGTTGTGTAAATATTATAACTCAGTTGCATCTCATTTTCAAGTTCATCTTTTCTTGACAATACGGTTTGTAATTGAGCACCTTTATGGGTGTCACAAAAAAGCCCATACTTCCTCTGGCTATTGGCATAATCCTCCTTCGCCTCCTTGACAAGCTTCTCATAATGCTCCACATCAATCCTTGCTTTGTTAGTCCTATATTTTATTATAGCATCTTGCAAACGATGACAAACAGAATCTGTCAAAGTCGCAGCAATCAAAGGATCCTGAGCCTTCGACTTTATCACGAAAACGCCCGTCAGTTTATCTACGGTACAATTGATGTCACCCCGCATTTTATTAACAACATCCGTCTCCCGTTCTGTCAGCATGAAAGGGTTGATATCCTTGTAATCCTTCACAACTTCTTTTTTATGAGAAAAGATGCTCTTTATTTTTTTCTTTATCCAAGATTTAGGCTTGTTGTAAAAAGCTGTCTTCTGACACTTGTTTTCGTAATTATATAAATCTGTATTGATGGTTCCGTCTAAAGAAACCACAGGAATATCAAACAAGCTAACCACGAAATCAGTTGAAGACATCAGATCTGGATACAATTCCGGATATATAGCATCAGAACCTCCTCCCAAACTCAATCCGAATGAAGATGCTAATGCTCCCACTCCTCCCATCGCATTGTCATCACTGGTTTCCGGTGCGAGCATCATCTCACAAACGTAATACCTGGGCTGAGGTAAAATCCAGACGCAGGAAAGGATAAATGTTATCACCCACACTTTCACAAAAGTTTTCTTCTTTGACCAAAGAAGCGTTATGATTTTCTTAAGGTCTATTATCTGTTTCTGATTATTGTTTGTCTCCATGCAGTTTTCAATCATATTATAAAAAATATACGATTAGCGGTAGTTATTTCTTGAGTAAGCTAACAAGAGCTACAGCAATGCTGGCTATTGAGGCTGTGCCTGAAGTCAAAGCAACAATCTCGCTTGTGCTTATCTTCCTGTTATTCTTCTTAGAGGGAACAACAATCTCACAACCTGGCTCTATTGCCTTACTGCTCCGACTACCAATCTTCTCTACCGCACCATTCATGTAGATGGCATATACGCCCTTCTTCTTAGCGCGGCTTCCATAACCACCGGCACGCTTGATGTAATAATTCAGGCTTTCACCCTTCTTATAATTCATACTGATGGGATAACTTACCTCACCACTAATCTTTACAGTATTGCTAAATTGGGGAATCTCGACATGGTCACCCTCACGCAGAACGATATCGTCGGTACAACCGGGATTTGCCATTGCCTTCTCCAAATTTACAGCCACAGGATAGGTAGTACCCAAATCCATCTTCATCTGCAAAAGTGAATCAGCCTGTGCCTTGTTAAAATTCTTCTCGCTGGAAAGAGCCTCTTCGTACAACTGTATCTGGGCTGCACGCAAGGAACTCTCGCGCTGCAAACGTTCATCAGGTGTCATAACACGATTCAGACGGGCCCCCTTGGTATAAGCAAGAGATGTTACGCCTCCTGCAGCCTTTACCAAATCGCTCAGTCGGAAGCTCTTGTTGGTCATGGAGTACTGGCCCTCGAAATTCACACATCCCGTGATAGTTACGTTCTTCTGTTCGCTATAAGAGGGGCTGCGGCGAACAACGACTTCGTCATAGGGAAGTAGCACAAAACCACCCTCATTAATACGGAAACCGTCTTCTATAGCAAAGCTAAACGACTCTGCCATTTTTCCAGTATTCTCTGTAGAATTAACATCGTTAATCCTTCGGAACACATCTACCTTGGCCATTGAGGCTGCTTCTGTAAGACCTCCTGCCTGTAGGATAAGGTCCTCGATAGTGGTATTCTCGGCAAACTTGTATGTTCCGGGATAAATAACCTCTCCACTAATCTTCAATACCTGTTCGCCCTTCATATCAACCTTGCTGGGAACATAGAGTACATCGCCCTTGCGCAGAGGAATATCGGCAACGGTTCCATTCAGAATGCCATCAATATCTACAGACAACATCTCCAATGTCAGGTCTTCTTTCTCCCTGTGCATGACAGCACGGTTACGGAAAGCATCCTCGCGCAATCCTTCTGCCACCTGCAACAAACCACGGACGGTCTGAATCTCGCCACCCAACTGGTATTGGCCTGCATGTTTAACAGCGCCTCTCACCTCCACCATGTTGCTATAGCGGGCTATCACACTATCCACATACAATGAGTCTCCGTCCATAACATTGAAATTACCCATCTGGAACTCATCTATGGTGTGCATGCTGTATTCCTGTCCTGACTTACGACTCAGCCTTACATTCTTTGTATAGGCATCACCCGAGAAACCTCCGGCATAAGTAAGCAACTGCTTTACTGTCTCTGAGCGCTTCATCTCATAGAACATGGGGCGCTTTATCTTACCTCTCACATTAACCAGACACTCATAAGGTCCGACCTGTATGATATCATTATCCTGCAAGCGAACATCACCCTTTTGATTGCCATTCAAGAGGTAATCATAGACATCGATAGTTGCGATCTGACGTCCACCTCGGTAAACTTTAATGTCACGCAAGGTACCAATCTCGCTGATACCTCCTGCTGCATACAAGGCATTAAAAGCACTGCTCAAACTGCTCAGGGTATAGGTTCCAGGCATCACAACATCACCTACCACCTGCACCTGAATGCTACGGGTATCGCCAACAGACAAGCTAAAGCTACAATCCGAATAGAATCTGCCCAAGTGACTCTTTACCGTTTGGGTGGCCTGCTTGACAGTCAATCCTGCCAACTTTATCGGCCCCACACCGTCTATGACTATTACGCCATCAGGCGAAATGGTTCCTTCGAAAGTCTGCTGACTGGCTCCCCAAACGTCAATCACCACCTTGTCACCTGCGCCCAACATATAGTTGGCAGGAGTAGCCATATTCTGATTAGGCTCGAAGGTCAGCAACTTGTTGTTGAAAATGTTCCTACCGTAAACCTGATTGTCGTTTCGGAAATGATTCTGATAATAAACCAGCGAATCTATATCCATGAAGGCAATCTCGTCATTCAATTCATTCTGACGATCTGCTCTTGACATTCTTTTTGCTTCATCTTCCTCGCGCTGAGAACGAATCATATAACCATTCTGCTGATTCTGTTTCTCCAGAGCCTTCTCCTTGTTGGTACGCATTCTGCCAGCTGTATTATTAACATTGGCATTTGAGTTCTGCAAGTCAACAGCGCCCAGCTGACTATTCTGGGCTTCATATTTCTTTCTGATATTTCTAAGTTGCTCTACTGTTACACCTTTCTGAAGAAGTTTTGCAACAATAGTTTGTTGGTCTGATCCCTTCTGCTGTTCTTGCTGAACAAACTGAATAATCTGCCCCTCTGTCATAGACTGGGCGTAGCCGTTTACAGAAACAGCCATCAAAAAAGCCACAAAAATAGTTTTGGAGAGCACTCCGTATTTTGAAGTCATAACCTATGGTTTTATTATATTTTAATATAAAAACTGCGCAACTAGTTAAATTATTGCAAAATAACCTATTTTTTTTCTTTATCTCAATAAAAAGTAGATTATATTGCCCGAATAGCGGCAGAAAACAAAAAAAACAAGCGAATACTTGTCCAAGTCTGCTTTTTTCCCTACTTTTGCAGTCTATTAAGCATAAGCACGCCGGGGCTGACTGGATTTGACAGCAGGATGAGGTGTTGTGTAAGCACGCAGAGAGTTGGCAGCCGCTCTCTTTAATCAATGATTGCCAAAGATTATCTGGCGAAAACAACTACGCTCTCGCTGCCTAATCGAAGCACAGTAGATTACAGGCTTTATCTCGGCACCAGGTGCTGAGACGAGATGTCACTCTGGAGCTGTTGCTCCGAAGCATCCAGGCAAAGTGGCACAGCAAAATCGGGGATAGCTCATAACGGCCTCGCGTTGTGGGTGAGATTTAGAGGATAAGGTGCAGATTGGTGGCTCAGGTCTTGTCTGCACTCGAAAATCGAAGGCTGGGATAAGCGTGTAGAAAGCACAGGACGTCCCTGTTTGGACGAGGGTTCAATCCCCTCCAGCTCCACTCATTAGGGAGGATAGGGAAAAGCAACTAAGATTAGTATGAAGTTGTATGCTAAGGTAATTGCCATTTTAGCGTTGCCACTTATTTTTGTGGTTGCTTATGCCTTATGCCCTATTCAATTGCCGCCTCCGGGCTGGACTCTCAGCAAGATAGACTTAAAAGCCTCACTTAGCCCCTCCAAAGGAGAGGTGAGGGACTCTGTCGCACCTTGTACAATCACCCCTCCCTTGGAGGGGACGGGGGAGGCTTCTTCTGACACAACGATCCAACGCATTCTCTTCTTTGGCGACTCTATGGCCGAAGGGTTGGTGCGACGTATGGCCGATTATGCTCAGGAGAACGGATACGATTTGGCACGCGTGATATGGTACAACTCCACCACCAAATTATGGGCCACATCCGACACCTTGCAACATTATATTCACAAATATCACCCCACCTTCTTTATGGTATGCTTAGGAGGTAACGAACAGTTCCTAAAAGCACCCAAAGAAAGAGAAGCCTTCATCCGCCAAATCATAGACCGCATGGAGGGAAGACCTTTTGTGTGGATAGGCATTCCCACATGGAAGGGCGATACGGGATTTAATAATATGGTTCAGCAATGCGTAGGGGACGAGCGGTACTTCGACAGTCGCCGTCTTACCCTGAAACGTGGTTCCGACCGCGTTCACCCCACCTTCGGAGCTGCCAGCCTATGGATGGACAGCATAGCAGTATGGATGAAAGACCGATACCCCATCCAAATGCAAAGGCCAACCCATAAAGCAACACGAAAGTTCCCCCTGCACCTGCTGCAACCTGTGAGATAAAAGACCAACCCCAACCCTCCCTTGAAGGGAGGGAGGATTAGAGTTTAGAGTTTAGAGTTTAGAGTTTAGAGTTTAGAGTTTAGAGTTTAGAGTTTAGAGATATGATATTTACAAGCATTCATTTCTGGGCCGTCTTTATCGTCTTCTTGACGATATTTGCCTTGCTGCGCCGTTCTACACGAACGGGGATGATGCTTTATGTAACTATCATCAGTCTATGTTTCTTCTTCTTAGCCAACCGCTGGCTCATGCAGTTGCTACCATTAACAGCACTAATATCATGGTCACTGACAAAAGCCATGAAGCAGTACGATGGTGCCAAACGGAAAGTCTTCCTGCTGAGTATTATCCTATTGGATCTGATGCCGTTGGTTTATTTCAAATATGCCGGCTTCGCCGTTTCTTGCCTGAATAGCCTTTGGGAAAGTAATTTCTCATTGCCGGTCATTGCGCTGCCCGTAGGAATCTCGTTCTACACTTTCCAGGCAATCAGCTATTCCATAGATGTTTACCGAAAGAAGTTCACGATGGACATCACCTTCCTGGAATACATATTCTACTTGTCTTTCTTTCCCCTACTGTTTGCCGGTCCCATAACCCGGGCAGAGACTTTCTTCCCACAGGTTCGCAGACATCAGCCTCTGAACGAACGTCTGGCATACATGGGACTTTGGCTCATCATTATGGGTATCCTCAAGAAAGCGGTTGTGGCAGATTACATTGCACAATATAACAACTGGATTTTCGACTCTCCCCTCTCCTATTCCGGATTCGAGAATTTAATGGGATTGTTTGGATTCGCCCTACAGATTTACCTTGATTTTTCAGGCTACAGCGACATCAGCATAGGCATAGCGGCATTGATGGGTATCCGTTTACGCGACAACTTCCGTTTCCCCTATCAGAGTCTTAATGTTACGGAATTCTGGCACCGATGGCACATTTCCCTCTCCTCTTGGTTCAGAGATTATGTCTATATCCCCTTGGGAGGTAACAAATATGGAAGGATACGCACCGGCATTCATTGCCTAATCACTTTCCTCCTGGTAGGTATCTGGCACGGGAGTACCGTTATGTATGCATTATGGGGACTTATGCATGGATTGGCCATGGTTGTACACAAAGCCATGCAGCGCTGGCTTCGCCTGATTCCTGACACATGGGCAACTAAGCCTTTCTCCATGCTGCTCACTGCTACCTTTATTATATGTGGATGGGCTATCTTCCGTTCACCCGACTTGGATACGGCGAGCCTCATCTTCAAGCAAATATTCACCAACTTCCGCCTCGAGAGCATTCCTGCCTTCTGGACGATGCGTCCCACATGGCTGATGATGATGGTTATTTGCGGTATCCTGCTCTTTGTCAGAGAAAGGTATTACAATAGACTGATGATAAAATTCATATATTCTCCCTGGCTAATGAAATTGATAGCATTCGCTGTTGCAATACAGTTGGCCATAGAGTTTCACAGCAGCAATATCACCCCGTTCCTGTACTATAACTTTTAAAGTGAAGAGTGAAGAATGAAAGTTACCAAACGGCAAAAGCAAACTAATTCTTAATTCTTCTCCCTTAATTCTTAATTAAAAAAATGGTAAACAGTAAACTATAAATAATATAAGAAAATGACAGAATTACAACTTAAGTACGGATGCAATCCTAATCAGAAACCATCTCGCATCTACATGGAGGCAGGCGAGCTGCCTATCGAAGTGTTGAACGGCCGTCCCGGCTACATCAATTTCTTGGACGCTCTGAATGCATGGCAGTTAGTCAAAGAGTTAAAGGCTGCAACAGGTCTGCCTGCAGCTGCCAGCTTCAAGCACGTTAGCCCTGCCGGAGCTGCTGTAGGTCTGCCCCTTACAGATACGCTACGCCACATCTACTTTGTACCCGAGAGCATTGGCGAACTCAGCGCCCAGGCTTGTGCCTATGCCAGAGCACGCGGTGCCGACCGTATGAGTAGCTATGGCGACTTCATTGCACTCTCCGATTGCTGCGACAAGGCAACAGCCCTGCTCATCAAGCCCGAGGTAAGTGATGGCGTTATCGCTCCCGAGTTTACGGAAGAGGCTCTGCAGATTCTGCGCGAGAAGCGTAAGGGTACTTACAACGTTATCAAGATTGACCCCACCTACAAGCCCGAGCCTATAGAGCGTAAGCAGGTCTTTGGCATTACCTTTGAACAAGGTCGCAACGAGGTTAAGCTGGATGATCCCGCTCTCTTCGAGAACATTCCCACCAAGAACAAGAATTTCCCCGCAGATGCCAAGCGCGACCTTATCATTGCTCTCATCACTCTGAAGTACACCCAGAGCAACAGTGTATGCTACGTTAAGGACGGTCAGGCCATTGGTATCGGAGCAGGGCAGCAGAGTCGTATCCACTGTACCCGCCTGGCTGGCAGCAAGGCTGATATCTGGTGGTTGCGTCAGAACCCCAAGGTAATGGCACTTCCCTTCTTGCCTAATATCCGTCGTGCCGATCGCGACAACACCATCGACATCTATATCAGCGACGATTACATGGATGTCCTGGCCGATGGCGAATGGCAGAAATTCTTCACAGAGAAGCCCGAGCCTCTCACACGCGAGGAAAAGAAAGAGTGGATTGCACAGAACACCAATGTATGTTTGGGTAGCGATGCCTTCTTCCCATTCGGTGACAATGTTGAACGTGCCCACAAGAGTGGTGTTCAATACATTGCACAGGCTGGTGGTAGCGTTCGTGACGATCATGTTATCGATACCTGCGACAAGTACGGCATTGCCATGACCTTCACTGGCGTCCGTCTGTTCCACCATTAAAGAAAAAGACCCTCCCCTGACCCCTCCCGTGAGGGAGGGGAATCAAAAAGAGGGGGAGACATTGCAAGTATTGATGAATGATGAGCTAAAATGGGCAACGAGTGACAGATATTCTTTACTAAAGGATTGGGCTCGCCAAAATAGAAAGTGCCCCACAAACGCAGAAACCGTTCTATGGGAGCAACTAAGAGGAAGGAAATTAGGATTAAAGTTTTTCAGACAATATATTATAGCTGACTATATTGTGGATTTTGTCTCTCTGGAGTTTAACCTGATTATTGAGGTAGATGGCTCTTATCATTCTGAATACGAACAGCTACAATATGATGAAGGACGTACACATCGTCTTGAATCATTAGGCTTTAAACTGATTCGTTTCACTAATGAAGAAGTTATCTTTCAAACAGATTATGTTTTAGGAATAATAAAAAAGATAATTAATGAGGAATAATAATCCTACTACAAAACCCAATCTCCCCTCCATCACGGGAGGGGCCGGGGGTGGGTCTGACGATATTGCATCCGTTATACTTAACGGCATCACCTTCAAAGCTGGGTCTAAGGGCGACAAGAAAAAGAAAGAGGAGCCCAAGGTAAAGACCAAAGCTAAGAAGAAACAGTATATTACTGGAGCACACGGAAGCGGATCGGCTAAGATGAAAGCCGACATCCGCAAGAAACGTGCCAACAGGCATAAATAATATGGAAAGAAGAAAGGGGGAAGAGCTTTTCGCATCTGCCCCCTTTCTTTTTAAGCCTTCAAGGAAAAATGCTGATTGAAGAGCTGGCGCAGCATAGCCTCATCATCAATGATGCCCTGCAATTGTCTCAGACGTTCTGCATTGGGTGAATCCTCGAACCACAGATGCAGGTAGCCATTACGTCCATATTTCTCGTGCAGATGCGAGAGCATACGTTGGTAGTGCCCCTCCCTGTCAAGTTCCGGATAGTGGTCGATACCATACTGAATGGTTCTGCGAATGATAGTGTCTGCATCAATGAAGCGATCAGCCTCGGCTACTATACGGCCATAGATGGTGCGAGGCTCATGGCCCGAAGAGGCACGATGGTCTTCGGCAGCATCAGCCATTATGTTGATCTGTTCCTCCGCGAACCACTTTCGCAACGTCTGGTCAGCTCTGATAATCCTTGAAGAAACCTCGTGATGATGCTCGCGGCCTTCACACAAACCTGTATCATGATAGGCCGCAATGACATACGCCATATCTGCATCAGCCCCTAACTTCTCTGCCAGCTCCAGACTCTGCCGGATAACCATCAGCACATGGTCGCGCTGATGTGCCTTATCGAAACTGTCATACTGCGGTATAATGTTCTGCTCTACATATTTCTTCAATTCTGCATTGATGACCATACTGAATGCTATTTTTTATCTTGTTTGCGCCTATAAATTCGTTTTATCAAGAGTAAAGATACCTATTTTCTTTGATAAATTTGGAAAATAACTCACATACTTGTAACTTTGAGACAGATTTTTGCATTATTCATAGTAAATAACTACTGCAATATCATGGAAATAGGAAAAATCACAGAAAGAATCAGAGTTTTCTTCAACATCCTGCCCGACAAGGAGGATGAACAGGAAATCATTGCCCAAATTAGCAGCGGCGTATCCTTTAGGGGGGCTAACCTATGGGTTCTCATTTTTGCCATCTTCATTGCATCATTGGGACTGAATGTCAACTCCACTGCAGTTATCATAGGTGCCATGCTGATATCGCCCCTGATGGGTCCTATCATAGGAATGGGACTGGCTGTCGGCATTAACGACCTGAGCCTACTGAAACGTTCAGCCAAAAACTACGGTGTGGCAACATTAATTAGTGTACTTACGGCAACAGTCTATTTTCTGATATCTCCCCTTAGCGAGGCTCAGTCTGAGCTGTTGGCACGCACCTCTCCTACCCTATACGATGTACTCATAGCCTTCTGCGGCGGTGCAGCAGGAATCATAGCCCTTTGTACACGGGGCAAGGGCAACGTCATTCCTGGCGTAGCTATTGCAACGGCTTTGATGCCTCCCCTCTGTACGGCAGGATTCGGATTGGCAACAGGCCACTGGCTCTATTTTTTAGGGGCATTTTATCTCTTTTTTATCAATACGGTATTTATTGCCCTTGCCACCTTCCTTGGAGTTAGGTTCCTACAGTTCAGCCAGCACAAGTTTGTATCCTCTGCAAGTGCTACAAGGGCGCGCCGTATCATGATGGTGCTGGTGGTTGTTACCATGCTACCAGCAGCCTTTATGACCATGCAGATTGTAAAGCAGAGCGTATTCAACAATAATGTGAACCGTTTCATCAAAGCCGAGTTGCAACAGCGAGGCACCCAGATTATTTCCAACAACGTGGACCGTGATAGCCTGAAACTTCGGATAGTGGCTGTAGGACGCGAGATTTCCGAGGCTCATCAGCGGGAAGCACAGAAGAGGATGGAGTTCTATGGACTGAACGGCTTTGAATTGAGGGTAATACAAGGAGCACAGTCAGACAGTTTGATTCTACTGAACAACGAGCTAACGGCTATGAATACCAGCAGAAAATCCGACCGACAGCAACTGATGAACCTGACGGCTCAGGTAAGTTTGCTCAGTTCCCAACTAGACGATTATACCCGCTATGAAGCGCTTTCCAAAGATGTGAGCAACGAATTGGCAACACTCTTCCCACAAGTAGAAACCCTGAACCTGGCTCGTGTTGCCCATGCTAGTAACGACACTACAAGCACAGCTCATTTTGTTGCGGCCATCATTGAAACCACTAACACCAAGCCTTTGCCAAAGGCTGATGCAGAAAAGTTGCGCGAATGGCTACAAATCAGGATCAAGGCAGACAGTCTGATAGTAGTGGATGCCAAGCAATATAAATAAAAAAACAGTCTATTCACCCCCAAAAACTCTACAAGATATGTTTACAGACAACAAGTTATACGTGGCACATGGTCAGAACGGACCAATATGCCTTTGCGGAAAGATGGCAAACCGTCACGGCCTGATAGCAGGAGCAACAGGAACCGGCAAGACCGTAACCTTGCAAGTATTGGCCGAGACATTCTCGCAAGCTGGCGTTCCCTGCTTTATGGCCGACATGAAGGGCGACCTCTCGGGTATCAGTCAGACAGGACAGCTATCTGGGTTTATAGAGAAACGTTGTGCTGAGTTCGGAATCGAGAACCCGCAATTCCAAGGCAGTCCTGTTTGCTTCTACGATGTATTCGGAGAGAAAGGACATCCCATGCGCACCACCATCTCTAATATGGGCCCCGAGCTGTTGTCGCGCCTGATGGAGCTGAACGAGGTGCAAGCTGGCGTGATGACTATTCTCTTCAAGGTAGCCGACGAGCGTAGACTCTTGTTGTTAGACCTGAAAGACCTGCGCTCCATGCTCACCTATATCTCAGACCATGCATCGGAGCTGACCAAGCAGTACGGCAATGTATCCAGCGCCAGTGTGGGAGCGATCCAGCGAGCTCTGCTCAGACTGGAGGATCAGGGAGCAGACAAATTCTTCGGCGAACCGGCCTTCGACATTATGGACCTACTGCAATGCCGTGCCGATGGAAAAGGTATCATGAGTGTACTGGCTGCCGACAAGCTGATGCTGAATCCCAAGCTCTATTCCACTTTCCTGTTGTGGCTGTTGTCCGACCTCTATGTTCGTCTGCCAGAAGTGGGTGATCAGGAGTTGCCACGACTGGTATTCTTCTTCGACGAGGCTCACACCCTCTTTACAGATACGCCCAAGAGCTTAGTGGACAAGATAGAACAAGTGGTTCGACTCATCCGCAGCAAGGGCGTTGGCGTTTACTTCGTAACTCAGAATCCTACAGATATACCTGACTCTGTACTGGCTCAGTTGGGTAACCGTGTGCAGCATGCCCTGCGTGCTTTCACACCCAAGGAACAGAAGAATGTCAGGGCTGCAGCAGAGACCTTCCGTGCCAACCCCAACTTCAAGACAGAGGAGGCCATCATGGAACTGGGCACAGGCGAAGCCCTTGTATCCTTCCTCGACGAGAAGGGAACGCCCACCATTGTTGAGCGTGCCAAGGTACTCTTCCCCCTTAGCCAGATAGGGGCCATTACGGATGCACAACGCGATCAGATTATCAAGTCCTCGCGCATCTTTGGCAAATACGACAACGTCATAGATCGCGAGAGTGCCTTCGAAGTGCTGCTGGAAGCCTCATCCCAACCCTCTTTAGAGGAAGAGGAGCAAGAAGTAAAGGGCAAAGGGCAAGAGCAGTCCTCGACTTCGAAGGAGTCGAAGAGTGGCTCAAAAAGCAGTTGGAAGAAATCCTTCTTCGGCAAGATTCTTAGCGCCATCATCACCAGTGTTACGGCTGCTCTGGGAACATACGTAGCCAATACCGTTACAGGTAGTAAGAGACGTTCGAAGGACTCCTTAGGCAAGAAAGTGACAAAAACCGCAGTCAGCACAGCCACACGAACCGCCACACGCGAGCTCACCCGCAGCATCTTAGGTAATCTGAAGTAAAAAAGGAAGCCCCTCTCCCCCTTCCCCTCCCCCAAATGGGAGGGGAGAATTGGTTTAAAAGCTAGGAGACAATCATAATACCATTAATATTACGACCCGTATTAATGGTATCACGGCGTGCGCTATAAAAGTCAGGAGTTGTAAGGGTATCAATATCTGATACCTGAATATTGGTGATGCCGTTGCTCTCCAGCACCCATCGGTTGGCATCCTTTAGGTTGATATGCCATTTGGCATAACGCTTGGCCAGACGCTGCATGGGGAAGCCTGCCTGCAGGAACTGCTCATAGACCTCATCGCCCACCTCGAAGCTCTCCAAGGAAATACCCGGGCCTATAATGGCAGAGATATCCTCTGCCCTACTCTGCATCAGTTGAAGTGCTTTCTCAACTATGCGACCTACCGTACCGCGCCAACCGGCATGGATGGCTGCTATACGATGCTGACGCTGGTCGAAGAGAAGAACGGGGATGCAGTCGGCCGTCTTGACAGCTATGCAAAGACCAGGCTTATCGGTAATGACAGCATCGGTATCGGGTACCTCGCCAAAGGTATCCACCCAGCATACATTGGTGCTGTGAGTCTGACGGGGAATCATGATGCTGGTAGCGGGAATCTGCAAGGACTCGCCACTGAGCCCAGTCTGACGCGCATCAATGCCGGGTTCTGTACCATGCACGCCCTTCCCTGCGGAAAAAGCGAGCAGCCAAGAGGGTGTAGGATAAATCATTCGTCTTCGTACTCGAAGTCTTCCAGGTCCTCGATGTCCTCGACATCTTCCTCGTCGATGAACTCAATCTCTTCGTCCTCGCCTTCATCCTCCATCTCAGAACGGAGCCAGGCAAGGTCCTTGTTGCGATGGACGATGGTCTCCTGCTGCGTGATAGCCTGCAACTTGTTGCTCTCGCTGTTGAGAGCCTGCCAGAGGATATCCTTCAACTCGGTCAACCCCTTGTTGGCAACAGCACTGATAAAGACGTGCGGCAGATCGTCAGGCAAATCCTCAGACAGCATCTGCTGCAGTTCCTCATCCAAGAGATCAGTCTTGGTAATGGCCAAGACACGTTGCTTGTCCAACAGCTCGGGGTTGAAGGTCTTTACCTCGTTCAGCAATATCTCGTATTCCTTGCGAATATCATCCGTATCGCCCGGCACCATGAAGAGCAGGAGCGAGTTACGCTCTATGTGACGCAGGAAGCGCAGACCCAGTCCCCTACCCTCGGCAGCACCTTCTATGATACCAGGGATGTCTGCCATCACGAACGACTGACCGTCGCGATAAGAGACAATACCCAGCGAGGGCTCCAGGGTGGTAAAGGGATAGCCTGCAATCTTGGGACGGGCGCTACTCAGCGCACTCAGCAAGGTGCTCTTACCTGCATTGGGGAAGCCAACGAGACCGACATCGGCCAAAAGCTTCAACTCCAGAATGATGGTCAGCTCGCGCATTGGCTCACCAGGCTGCGCAAAGCGCGGTGCCTGATTGGTGCTGGTGGCAAAGTGCTTGTTGCCAAGTCCGCCACGACCACCTTTGAGGAGCATCACCAGCTGTCCGTCCTCTGTTACGTCGCAGATATATTCGCCCGTCTCAGCATTATAGACTACGGTTCCGCAGGGTACATCTATATAACGGTCCTCACCATCGGCTCCTGTGCTGCCGCTCTTACCGCCATTGCCGCCATGGGTGGCAAAGACATGACGCTCGTAACGCAGGTGCAGCAAAGTCCAGTAGTTGTGGTTGCCACGCAGATAAACGTGTCCGCCACGGCCGCCGTCTCCACCGTCAGGACCACCATTGGGAATGTACTTAGCCCTGTGCATATGCATAGATCCGCGACCGCCCTTACCAGAGCGGCAGCAGATCTTAACGTAATCTACAAAATTGCTTTCTGCCATCTTTATAAATTGAGAATTGAAAATTGAGAATTGAAAATTCTTAACTCCAAATTCTTAACTTAGTTTGCTTTATCAATAATTGCGAATACCTCGGCAATCATTTCCTCCTTAGAGGGATGCTCTGCCCATGCTACGATGTTGCGGATGCCCTCCTTCTGGAACCACTCAGCCAGAGGAGCTGTCTGGTTGTGATAAACAGCAAAACGCTTCTTAATAGTCTCTTCGTTATCATCGGCACGACCCTGCTCGATAGCACGGTTCAGCAGACGAGCAACGAGGATATCCTCCTCAACAACCAGTTCGATCATGATACCCATATCGTGGCCACGCTGAGAGAGCATCTGCTTCAGAGCCTCAGCCTGTGCGATAGTACGGGGGAAACCATCGAAGATAACGCCCTTGCCAGCAGGCAGGCTATCGTAGGTCTTTGCCAAAATGTCAATCATCAACTCATCAGGAATCAACTGACCGTTATCAATATAACCCTTGGCTGTCTTGCCCAGCTCAGTACCGTTCTTAATCTCAGCACGCAGCACATCGCCTGTACTGATGTGACCCATACCATACTTCTCAACAATCATGTCACTGTAGGTACCCTTTCCTGAACCGGGAGCACCAAAGATAATAATATTCTTCATACCTTAAAAAAACTATATTGTTTGTCTTTATTTTCTTCGATTAATTTTTATCTTTTCTCTTTTAATTTTTAATTAAAGTATAAATATCCCTCATGTTTCTTCCATAGCCGTCATAGTCCAGGCCATAACCCACTATGAAGTCGTTGGGAATCTCCATGCAGCAATACTTGATGTCCAGATCCACCTGCAACTTACCTGGCTTCAGCAAGAGCGTACAGATATCTATGCTGGCAGGGTTCTGCTGCTTCAGCACATCCAACATGTGCGCCATCGTCAGACCCGTATCCACGATATCCTCCACGATGATAACGGGACGGTCTGTAAGGTCCACGTTCAGGCCTATCACCTCGCGAATCTTACCCGTAGTGTTCACGCCCTGATAGGATGCCAGTTTGACAAAGGAAATCTCGCAGGGCAGGTTTACCTCCTTCAGCAGGTCGGCAGCAAAGATGAACGAACCGTTCAGAACAGCCAAGAAAACGGGCTCCTTATCCTGAAAATCCTTGTTAATCTGCTTTGCTATTCGCTTAACCTCCCGCAGAATCTCTTTCTCGGAAATAAAGAGGGAAAAACTCTTATCCTTAACCTGAATTGTCTGCATACTAACTGGTATTCTTTTTTTGAAAATCGCGACAAAGGTATATAAAAGTTCACAAAAAGTAAAATCTTTGCCGTATATCCGTATCACATTCATCGAAAAACGTTATCTTTGCATTACAAAACATCAAGATTATGAAGCTAAGAAACATTTTAGGACTTGTTTTCTGCTGTTCTGCTCTGGCCGTTCAAGCACAGACCGATGTAACCAAATTTGTACCTGGAAGCACCCTCGAGGGTGTCTCTTATTTTCTGCCCAAAACAGCCTTCCGCGTTACCATTATAACAGAGAAAACGGTTACCAAGCCAGGCGATTTCTATAAATATGCCAACCGCTACCTGCGCCTCTCCAACGTACCTACTGAGGAGAAGGTGGAATGGCGCATCAAGAGCATAAAGCTGGAACCCTTTGGCGTGCCCGATAAGGACAAGGCCTATAGCATAAAGATAAAGAGTAAGACTGTGGCTCCTCTGGTAGGACTGAGTAGCGATGGCCTTCTGCTTAGTATCAACACAGAAGCCGTAGAGGAGGTGCTGCCCGAATTGCCTGACGCCATCCCCGCTGCTAAGTTGGAAGACCCACGCACCTATATGACACAGGAAATGCTGGCTGCCGGCAGTACGTCCAAGATGGCTGAACTTTGTGCCGAGGAAATCTACGACCTCAGGGACAGTCGCAACTCCCTTATCAAGGGCGAGGCAGACAATACCCCCAAGGATGGTGCCCAATTGCAACTGATGCTGAACCAGTTGGACAAGCAGACTGCCGCCCTGGAATCTATGTTCAAGGGAACACAGCAAACCAGCACAGAGGTCACTTCCTTCAACTTCCTGCCCAATGAGGAGACGGACAAGGACATTCTGTTCCGCTTCTCTCAGAAACTGGGCATTGTGGACGAGGACGATCTGGCTGGCGCTCCCATCTACGTGAGCGTAAGACGCACAGAGACACTTCCTCAGACAGAGAACGACGAGGATATTGCCAAGAAGAAGGCCAAGATGGAGAAAGGTATATATTATAATGTACCCGCACGAGCCAAGGTAACTATCTTCAACAGCCAGCAGGAGTTCTGCTCCACAGAGTTGCCAATGGGTCAGTTCGGCGTGGTAGAGATTCTCTCCAACACGCTCTTCGATAAGCAGGCTACCACCAAGGTCACATTCTTCCAGACCACAGGCGGCACCAAGGATATTACGAGGTAAAAATTTTTAGACTTTAGACGCTAGACTTTAGACTTTAGAGATGCCTAAAAAAACTTATAGGGACCTACCCCCAGACTATGGGGTTTGTTTGCACGCAAATTGTCCGATGGCGGCGACATGCCTTCATCAGATAGCTTATCCCCAATTACTGAAGAAAGAGACTACTCTGCGCCTCATCAACCCAGAGAAGTGTTCTAAGGATAAGGAATGTAGATTCTATCGCGATTCCAAGCCCGTGACATACGCCTTTGGATTCACTAATTTCCAGAAGAAGATGTTCCCTGCGCAATACCAGACTTTCATGTACACACTAATCGGAAAGTTTGGACGTAACGCCTATTTCGAACGTCGTCGCGGCGAATCTCCCCTATCACCAAAGGAACAGAAGGTCATACTCGAAGCCCTTCGCAAGGCCGGCGTTACAGAAAAGATGCAGTTCGATAAGTACGAAGAGAATATAAACTGGTACGACTGAACCAGTACTTGTTAGGAAGTACTCCAGTACTTCAACGTAAGTACTGGAGTAATCCAGCAAGAGTACTTTACGCAAAAAGCGATACTTTAATATACAAACAAAGGAGGCAGATAATCTACCTCCTTTATTTATGCTAAAGACTAAAGTCTAACGTCTAAAGTCTAATTAAAGCTTGTCGTTGCTGCCAAGAACATCGATGATCTTGTGCATGTACATCTTCTTCATGTTCTCACGAGCAGGCTTCAGATACTGACGTGGATCGAAGTGGCTGGGATTCTCGTCGAAGTACTTGCGGATAGCAGCAGTCATAGCCAAACGAGAGTCAGAGTCGATGTTGATCTTGCAAACAGCGCTCTTAGAAGCCTCGCGCAGCTGCTCCTCGGGGATACCTACTGCATCGGGCAACTTACCGCCGTGAGCGTTGATGGTATCAACCTCGTCCTGAGGAACTGAAGAAGAACCGTGCAGAACGATGGGGAAACCGGGAAGACGCTTCTCGATCTCGTGCAGGATATCGAATGCCAATGGAGGAGGAACCAGCTTGCCGGTCTTGGGGTCACGTGTGCACTGTGCGGGAGTGAACTTGTAAGCACCGTGGCTTGTACCGATAGAGATAGCCAGAGAGTCGCAACCAGAACGCTTGCTGAAGTCCTCTACCTCCTCAGGCTTTGTGTAGTGAGATACCTCGCTGGCAACCTCATCCTCAACACCTGCCAATACACCAAGCTCAGCCTCAACAGTTACATCGTGAGCGTGAGCGTACTCAACAACCTTCTTTGTAAGAGCGATGTTCTCCTCGTAAGGAAGAGCAGAACCGTCGATCATTACACTAGAGAAACCGTTGTCGATACAATCCTTGCAGAGCTCGAAGCTATCACCGTGATCCAGGTGAAGAACAATCTGAGGATTAGCGCAACCCAACTCCTTTGCATACTCAACAGCACCCTGAGCCATGTAACGGAGGATAGTACCGTTAGCATAGTTACGAGCACCCTTAGAAACCTGCATGATAACAGGAGACTTTGTCTCTACAGCTGCCTGTACGATAGCCTGCATCTGCTCCAAAGTGTTGAAGTTGAATGCGGGGATTGCGTAGCCACCTGCTACTGCCTTGGCAAACATTTCACGGGTGTTTACCAAACCCAATTCCTTGTAACTTGTCATAGGATTTACAATTTTACGATTTATATTCTATAATTTACAACTTTTCCATATTTACTTTCCCCTCCCATTTGGGGGAGGGTTAGGGAGAGGGGCTTCCTTTGCGCCTGCAAAGGTACACCTTTTTTACGAAACAGCGAAACTTTAGCTTTGTTTTTTTACAAGATAGGTTACAGTTGGCAAGTGGTCGCTATACCCGTTCAACCACACGCCGCCCGAGGTGGTACGCTTAGGTGTCCCCTTGTACTTGCCTTCCTGTTGTATCAGATAGTCGCGTCTGAATATCTGATACTTATAGAGGGTTAAGTGGCTGTAGTCCTTGGTATCGTTTATATCCAGCAGGTTCTTGCTGAGAACAATCTGGTCGAAGAGGTTCCAGGCACCCTGATAAGAGAGGGTTCCCTGCCCGTTCTTGCGCAGCATATCCCACCAAGGATTATAGAAGTCGCCATCGCCCACATCCTTCATCTTACGCTTGGCACCCAGACACTTGGCCATGGAGGCATTGTCCGGGTCATCGTTCATATCGCCCATTACCATGATGCGCATATCGGGATCGGCTGCATGAATGCTGTCTGTGAGGGCTCGCACCTGACGGCCACCATATTCGCGGAAGATTCCTTCCGCTCCCCTACTGGGCCAATGGCATACGATAACAGTCAGGGGGTCGCCTGCCAGGATGCCTTGTACGCACAGAAAAGGACGGGTGGTATGCGTGGTGTCTCCGTTCTCATAGACATACAGCTTATGGAAGGCCTTAGTAATCTTGAAGGCTTTGGGATTATAGATAAGGGCGCAGTCCACACCACGCTTGTCGGGTCCCTCGAAGTGGACAAACTTATAGCCACGCTTCTGCATATTGGGCTGAGCCATCAGGTCCTCCATCACCTTGTCGTTCTCTATCTCCGAAACGCCAATGATGCTGGCACCATAGGGCAACTTGTCTGTACCCAGGTCGCAAATCACCTGAGCCATATTCTTCAACTTGTTCTCGTACTTGTTCTTGGTCCAATGATACGAGCCACTGGGAAGGAAGTCGAAGTCGTTCTTGCCATAGTCGTGAGCGGTGTCGAAGAGGTTCTCCAGGTTATAGAAACATACGGCATGACACTGTAACTGAGCCTTTACTGCCACAGAGACAGCGAGCAACACGATAAACAGAAGGGGGAATGCAAATCTTTTCATATTTGTTTTTGTGGTACTTGTTTAGAGATTCTATACTATACATGATTTCATGCAAAGTTAATGCTTTTTTGTATAACAAATACAAGTTTTGAAGAAAATTCTTTTTTTTTGCATTTTTGCATAGCGGGATAAATTATTTTTTGTAAGTTTGCAGAAACATATTAACAAACAACTAATATATCATGAGAATGAGAACAAAGCATCTGCTGTTGGTCACAGCATTGTTTGCCTCACCGTTATGCTACGCCCAAACTGACACAACGGCTGTCAGTAAACTGGAAGAGGAAATCCGTCAGGAGAATTCCTCGTTTGTCCTGTCGGAGTCGCAATTGGGCGAGGATGATGACCAGACCGTCAACATCATTCAGGTTGGCTCAGCCAACAATGTTTACACTAGTAACATCGGCTACCAATGGAGTCCGGTACGATTCAAGTACCGTGCCTATGACTCGCGTTACAACGATGTGTACATGAACGGAGTAATGGTTAACAACATCGAGAACGGACGTTTCAACTTCTCCACCATCGGTGGCATGAACGACGCTACACGTAATCAGGATGCAGCCAGTCCGTTCGAGGACAACTCCTTCAGCATCGCTAACATGGGCGGTAGCAACAACTACAACTTCCGCGCCAGCATGCTGCCCGCAGGACACAAGGTGACCCTCTCCGGTGCCAACCGCAACTACACCCTGCGCGGCATGTACACCTACGGCACAGGTCTTACGGACAAGGGATGGGCCTTCTTCGGCACCGTCGGCTACCGCTGGGCCAATATGCAGACAGCAGCCGTTAAGGGTACCTTCTACAACAGCCTAAGCTACTTCCTGAGTCTGCAGAAGGTATTCAACGACAAGCACTCCCTGAACCTTGCCACCTGGGGTAATCCCACAGAACGCGCTCAGCAGGGTGCCTCTACCGACGAGGCTTACTGGTTGGCCAACGACCGCCAGTACAACCCTTACTGGGGATACCAGAACGGCAAGATGCGCTCCAGCCGCGTTGTGAACAACTACGAGCCAACAGCCTTGCTGACCTGGGATTACAAGATCAACGATAAGATGAAGCTGACGACCAGCATCATCGGTAAATATGTAAAGTATAGCGCTACGCGTCTGCAGTACAACGACTCCAAGAACCCTGCGCCCGACTACTGGAAGAACTTCCCCAGCAGCCAGTACGATGTATGGGACATTGAGAATGTACAGAACTGGCAATATGGTATAGATGCCTGGCAAAGCAGCTATGACTACTGGACCCGCAGCGATGCCAATCGCCAGATTAACTTCGACCAGCTCTATGCTGCCAACCGCACCAACAATGCGCTGGGTAAGGATGCTGCATACTTTATTACAGCCAAGCACAACGACCACCTGAACCTGCGCCTTGGCACTACCCTCGACTACGCCATCTCTAAGAACGCCAAGTGGCGCATTGGCCTGCAACTGGGCACCAACAAGGGTATGCATTACCAGACTATCGATGATATGTTGGGCGCCAAATATATGCATAACGTCAACAATTATGCCATCGGCACTTACCTGCCCGGTTCTAACCAGAGTTACTACAACCTGTACGACAGATTGTACAACGGCGACCGCATGATTGGCGAAGGCGACACCTTCGGTTACGACTACGACATCACAGTACGCGACGCCAAGGCCTGGACCTCTGTTTCATGGGATAGAGGCATCGGACACTACTTTGCTTCTGCTAAGATTGGAAGCACACAGATGTGGCGCGTAGGTCACATGAACAATGGCATCTGCCCCAACTATGCCGACGAGAACGGACGCGAAGTTAAATTCTCTTACGGCAGAAGCCAGACAGCGAAATTCCTGGACGGTGGCGTGAAAGCAGGCGCCACATTCAATCTGGGCAAGGGACACGGCATTGCCGTTGGCGGCGGTTTCGAGACTCGCGCACCCTATGCCAACACAGCCTTCGTAAGCCCCGAGATGAATAACAACTTCGTGAAAAACCTTTATAATGAGAAGGTTGCTTCTGCCGAATTGGGTTATCGCCTGAACAACAACTGGCTGCAGCTGAACGTAACAGGTTACTATTCCCACATCTTCGATGGTACAGAATGGCAGAACTTCTACTTCGATGACGTGAACAGCTTCACCTATGTTTCTCTGACCGATGTCAGCAAGAGCTACTATGGCGTAGAGGTTGGCGCAAAATTCAAGATTACCAGTAGCCTGGACATAACTGCCATGACCACATGGAGCGACAACCTATACACCAACAATTCCGATTGTGTATATATGCTCAGCACCAAGGGAACAGAGAGCCACACCACCTGCTACAATAAGGGCATGCGCGAAAGCGGCACTCCCCTCTCTGCCTACAGTTTAGCAGTTAACTATCGCATCAAAAGATGGTATCTGTCTCTCATCGGTAACTACTACGACCGCATCTACCTCTCTTACAGTTCATGCTTACGTTACAAGGAGAATGTTGCGACTCAGGTGGAAGACCCCGTCACTGGTCAAATGATTACCACTTACGAGGTTCCTGAACAGAGCCCAGGCAAGGGTGGATTTATGTTGGACGCCAGCATCGGTAAGCAAATCTTCGTTGCCCATCACCCCATGAGCATCAACCTTACCCTTACCAACATCCTTAACAATACTGGCATCTGTACTGGCGGTTACGAGCAGAGCCGTAGCAACTACAGCACAAATAAGAACGGAACACAAGGCAACCAGCGTGTTTACGACTTCCGCAATAGCTACAAGAGATTCTATGCTCAGGGATTCAACTTTATGCTGAACATCAACTACCGCTTCTAACTCACCCTATACATTATTATATATAAATAACAGACGACATGAAAAAGACATATATACTGCTCACCTTGGCATTAGGCCTTGCGGTTTCTTCCTGCCAGAACAATGGCTGGGACGATTACCCTTATACCGGCTATACCATCTGGAACAAGGCGCTCCAGGAGCATAATGTTATCTCCATCCAGGAACTGAAAAATGAATTCAGCAGCTACATTACTGGGCAGAACCAGTTTGCCCAGGTTACTAACGACAGCATGCTGCGCGGAACAGTCATCTGTACGGATGACGGAGGAAACCTGACCCAGCAGATAATACTGCGTGACGGCACAAAGCAAAATCCAGGCTTTCTGGTTATCGGTGTGAACCAAGACGCACTCTATAACTTTATCCAGCCCGGTCAGGATATCCTGTTCAATCTGAAGGGTGTCTTTATTGGTGGATACGGGAAAAATGCCCAGTTGGGCTATCCCAGCAAGAATGCAGCCGGCGTTGAGCGCATCGGACGTATGAGTTCACAGGACTTCTGGAACCGCGTCAAGTTCCTGGGCGCGCCAAATGCTTCACGCATCGACACGCTGGACTTTGCCAACGTCAAGAACCTCAGTAAGGATCAATGGGCAGGCTGTATCGTACGTGTTAAGGGAACCATCACGCCCAAGAGCACAGAACGTTGGGTACTGGCAGCCCCAGAGGATGCCGACACAGGCAACGGCGTTACCAATACCATCAACGTACAAGGTGGCGGCACCTTGGACTTGCGCACCAGCACATATGCAGACTTTGCCAGCTACCCCATCATAAAAGACCACGTATATACCATCTACGGTGTGCTAAGTCGTTATACAGATGGATGGCAGTTAGGTATGCGAACCATAACAGATATCGTGGAGTAACAGAAAGGCTTTAGACGTTAGACTTTAGACTTTAGTCAATGATAAAAAACAAAAAACTATACAACAATGAAAACGACATTTAGAAGCATTCTCCTCGCCACATTAGGCGTATTTGCTCTCACTTGCTGCGAGGACGTTCCCGCACCATACGAGATTCCGGGCACAGGAGGAAAACAACAGGCAACATCATTCTATTCCAGCACCAGTTGCTCCGACTGGTCTCTGGTGGCAGCTACCACAGACTATAACCCATGGAGTCAGGGGAGTAGCTACACTCAGGCTACCGGCTACCAGAAATGGGATGGTGCCAGTACTAAGAGCAACAAGATGGCTGACGGTTACCTGATCTCACCAGGATTCTCAACCGTTACTAACAAAGAGGCCGCATACATCAGTTTCCAGTATTGCGTAGGATACGCCAGCAACGACGCTCAGTTTGCCGACCACATCAAACTTTATGCCTCTACGCAGTATGCTCCCGTTGACGGCTTTGTTGCAGAGAAATGGACAGAACTCGACTGGAAGGCTACCCATACCTCCTCCACTTGGGAATTGGCAACAACCTCAATTGTATTGCCCGCAGAATTCGTAAACAAAGAAAAGGTGAATATTGCCATCTACTTCACAACTCCTAACGAGACCAAATCTGCAACATTCGAGATTAAGGACTTTAAGGCTGTTGCAGGCACTCCCGCTGATTCTGGTGAAGGAAATCAGGAAGGTACTGCCGTTACTTGTGCCGAGGCAGTAGAACTGACCAACGCCCTTGCAGATGGTGCAACATCAACAGACACCTACACCATTACGGGCTACATCACAGAAGTCGTTGGCAGCGTTAGTAATAACCAGCAGACTTTCTGGATGGCAGACACAAAGGATGGCGCAAACATGTTCGAGGCCTATTGGGCTAATCTGCCCGAAGGCGTAACAGCATTCGTCAAAGGCTCTAAGGTTAGGATTACCGGCAAACTCATCAAATACGTTAAGGATAGTAAGGTAACACCTGAAATCAAGAATGCAACCGTTGAAATCCTCGAAGCCGGCGACGGAGGCGGTGGATCCACAGAAGGTATAGCCGTTACTTGTGCCGAGGCAGTAGAACTGACAAACGCCCTTGTCGATGGTGCAACATCAACAGACACCTACACCATTACGGGTTATATCACAGAGGTTGTTGGCAGCGTTAGCAAGAACCAGCAAACTTTCTGGATGGCAGACGCGAAGGATGGCGAAAACATGTTCGAGGCATACTGGGCTAACCTACCCGAGGGCGTAACAGCATTCGTTAAAGGCTCTAAGGTGAAGATTACCGGAAAGCTCATGAAGTACGTTAAGGATAGTAAGGTAACGCCTGAAATCAAGAACGCCACCGTAGAAATCCTCGAAGCTGGAGAAGGAGGCGAAGGCGGCGGAGGTGAAGGCGGCGACACCTCAGAGTATGGCATCAGCCTCACCTATACAGGCGGCACCAACTTCTACGACAATGGCGTGGCAACCATCAACGGTGAAGCTAACTGCAAAGTCCTGAAGATTGGAACCTCAAAGAACCCTGGCGACTTCACCCTGACAGTTCCTGCCGGCACACATAGCTTCTATGCTGTAACATGGTCAGGAACCGGAACAGCCGATGTTGTATTGAAGAACGGCGAAACAGTCGTAAAGACCGTAACTGTAAACGAAAATGCAGGTGCTATACAGAACTCGCCCTACACTTTCACCGTTACAGAAGCAGACAAGTACGAGTTTGAGGTTACAGAACAGGCCACCATCACAGTAACTTCCGACAAGCGTGTCATTTTCTTCGGTATTAAATAAAGATTACATACATTTAACAAATCAAGCCCGGAGCCATTGCTTTGGGCTTGATTTTTAGGCAAAAGCTGAAGAAATCAATAAAAATTATACTTTATTGAGTTATTTTTGCAAAAAAGTTAAATTTTGTTTGGAAGGAATAATAAAATCACTTATATTTGCAACAACATTAAACTAAACAAGTGTTATTTTATTTTATTTATTAACTAAAACGATTTACATCATGAAAGCAGTTAAATTACTTCTTGCAGCAGTAGCAATGACTTTTGCAATGGGTGCAAATGCACAGTTCTTCAATGGTAAGTTTACCGCTAGTGTAAGCGGTGGTGCATATTCTCCAGGTAGTGTTGGTGCATGGAATATTGGCGTTGGTTATCAGAAGCCTATCACTGATTCTGACGGTTTCAACCTGGCATGGGACATGTTAACTGTTGACTTTACCGACACATTCAAGAATGCTGGCGACTTCTGGCAGATTGGCGTTAAGACTGGTCTTCGTGGTTTCACTCCTACTTTCTGGGGCGACAACTGGCGTGGTTACGCTAACATTGCAGGTGGCTACACTTATCTTGGTGGCGGTAAGACTAGCGCATTTGCTTTGAATGCAGGAGCAGGTTTGCAGTTCAAGGAGAAATTCTCCTTCGGCTACACGTTCCAGTACGAGACAGCTGGTAAGAGCAAGATTCACTTTGGCACCATTGGTTTCACTTTCTAAGCAAACTAATTTAAGCTATTTATAATTATGGGGTAGGCTAAATGGCCTACCCCATTTTTTGATTTAAAGTCTAAGTTCCTGACTTGAAGAGAAAATATTTCGGGGAAAACTTGGCGGAAAAAGAAAAAAGCCATACCTTTGCACGCAAAATCATTAATAACAGCTCCTTATCACCTTCCGTTACACGGAAATTCGGGAGCACAAAACAAAACAAAAATGAAAGAAGGAATCCATCCCGAAAACTATCGCCCCGTAGTGTTCAAGGACATGAGCAACGGCGATATGTTCCTGAGCCGCTCTACTGCTAAGAGCAATGAAACAATTGAATTTGAGGGCGAAACTTACCCCGTGATTAAGTTGGAAATCAGTAACACCTCTCACCCCTTCTATACTGGTAAGAGCAAGCTGGTTGACACAGCCGGTCGTGTTGATAAGTTCATGAGCCGCTACGCTCGCACCAAGAAGTAATTTGGAGCAAGCCTCAGAACAAAGAGAAATAAAAGGAAGAGAGGTGTAGATAAAAAGATAATCTGCACCTCTTTTTCTTTCCAAAACACCCGAAAAAATCACCCATCCACAATGAAGAAGCACTATTTCTACCCCCTGTTGCTCTGCACAGCAGTCTGCATCACCGCATGCAATAAAGAAGATGCAGGCACTCCTGGTGACACAACAGGAGATAAACTAATCTCCCTGATAGGTCAGGAAGCCCAACCATACCAACAACGAATGGAGGTTCCCAAAGTAACAGACCAGAGTATGTTTATTGTGCACAGCACAGAAAAATACGGCGTCACCTATACTGAGGAATGGGACAAGGAGAATCGAACACAGCGGTGGGCGGCTTACAGCATCACAGACCTGAATGCCGTTTCTAACTGGAGTCGGAAAAACTGGGAAGGGGCGACATGGCAGGGTATCACCTATGATGGCGACCCCTTTCAGGAAGACCCTGTAATACCTGCACAATATCGCACCCACCTGAGCAATTACAGTGGCAGCGGCTACACTCGCGGACATATCGTAAATTCGCAGGACCGACTGATGTCTCAGAATGCCAACGGACAGACATTTTACCTTTCTAACATACAGCCGCAGCTATACCACTTCAATAGCGGTATCTGGCTGACAATGGAAAACTGGGTTCATAATCTTGGCTTTAACAAATCTAAACGTAAGGTACTATATATAGTCAAAGGAGGAACAACCACTCCGACAGATAAATGCCCCGATCCGTTCCTGGAAGAAATTAGCATCCCTGTTCCACGTTACTTCTGGATGGCAATCCTGTTGTTAGACAACAATAACAAGTATCATGCCATTGCGTTTTGGACAAAACACGAAAATAACTCTGACACCAATATAAAGAATTACACCATCAGCATAGATGAGTTGGAGGCACGCACGGGTATCGACTTCTTCCCCAACCTATCTGATGATGTAGAGCCTCAGGTAGAAGCAACCCGCAACCTAGGCGATTGGAACTGGTAAAACATTAAAATGAAGAATGAAGAATCAAACCCCTTTCCCCGCTTCCCCGAGGGGAAGAGCCTACTATTAACAAAAAACATACCTCTCCCCCTCGAGGGAGTTGGAGAGGGGGTAAACAATAAGCAATAAACCATGCATAGATTTCCGATTATATTTTTTATATTGCTTGGCTGCTGCTGTAATGTTTCGGCACAGCAAGTGAAGATGCGTGACGTATTTGCTCAGGCACCTGACAGCATATTCCCCTTGTTGACAAAGAACAACAAGTTGGACTGCATAGACTTCATTGAGAATAAAATGAGGGCAAGAGTGAAGAACAAGTTCGACACTTATTCCGAGCTGACAACTCTTACGGACGACTTCCTGCGCATTCAAATATCAGAGAAGAGTTCTGCTGAGATGAAGTTGGTAAACGACACACTGCTTTGTGTGGTCAAAACATATTACGGCCCAGGGGCAGACAGCAAAGTATATTTCTACAACACCCAATGGCAACCTGTCAGCTATAACCTGGAGCGCCCCAAGGCTGACGATTTCTTTCTGCCGGGTGCTGACGGGGAGGTTTGCGGTCTGTTGCGTCAACTGCCCCTCATTAAGGCCAGCCTCAGCCGTGACGATACCACCCTGACATGGGAACTGCAGATAACGGAACTGACTGAGACACAGAAAAGGACCATTGAGCATTCCCTCACCTCTATTGCCATTAAGCTGTAGAGGCCCCATCCCTCCCGTCAGGGAGGGAGAAAGTTTAGCGGGTTCCTAAGTAGAGGAATACCATTCCTAAGAGAACGAGAAAAAGGTCAAGGGCTTTACTTTTGAGATTCTTCTCGTGAAAGAGGAAGGCTCCAATCATAAAGCTAACAATAACGCTTCCGCGACGCACCATGCTGACTACGCTGACTAGAGCCCCAGGCTCGTGCAGAGAGCAGAAATACACATAGTCGGCAATGCTCAGGAAGATACTGATCAAAGGAATACCCCACGACCAATGGAAAGGCGTACTCTTCTGCCTGCGGGGATACCAAAGCGTCAGCAGTACCAATCCCATCATCAGGCACTGGTAGAAGTTGTAATAACTCTGAACCGTATGTTTGTTCAGGCCGACGCCACCGTCCTGCGGTGAAGCTAGGAGGTACTTATCATACAAGCCGCAAAGGGCACCTAGAATAGCCGCACCTATGATGCAGAATATCCAGCGGTTATGACGGAAATCAATACCTTCTTTTTTGCCACTTCTGCTCAGCAGGAAGAAACTGAGGATGGCCAAGCCAACACCTACCCACTGATACAGATTCAGCCGTTCCCCAAACAGCAAAAGGGCTCCTAACAGCACCATTACAGGACGGGTAGCATTGATAGGACCTACCAAGGTAAGGGGCAGATGTTTCATCCCGAAGTAGCCTAATATCCAGCTACTGAGCACCATGCAGGCTTTCAGTATAATGTAGCGTTGTACCTCCCAGCCGCCAAATGGCGCACTGATAGCCATGGGCAGGAAGATGATGGAGCATAACAGGGTGTTCAGGAACAGAACAGGTATTACGGCATTATCTCTGAGTGAGTGCTTCTTGCATACATCATAGCATCCCAACAGGGCAGCCGAAAGAAAAGCATATATTATCCACATTTTTTCTATTCATAAAAATCCCCCTCCCTCGGGAGGGTCGGGGTGGGGTCCTAATACTCTATCTTCACTAAGAACAAGGCGTTGCCCGGCACACTTTCGCCGGCTGAGCAACGGTTCTTCTGTTCTATCACCTTACAGAAATCCTCTTTCGTCATTCTGCCCCTGCCCACCTCAAGGAGTGTTCCCACAATGGCACGTACCATATTACGTAGGAAACGGTTGGCTGTAATGGTAAAACGCCACTGACCTGAGCCAACTTCGTCCCAGTGCGCCTCGGTAATAGTGCATAGATTGGTCTTAGTATCCGTATTGACCTTAGAGAAACTGGTAAAATCCTGATACTGGAGCAACATCTGTGCAGCCTCGTTCATCGCCTGAAAATCAATCTTTCCGTGTAGCAGCCAGCTATAGTGGCGACAAAAGGGGTCCTTCTGGGTGTGCACAAAATAATGATAGGTCCGGCTGGTAGCAGAGAAACGGGCATGCATATCATCATCTACCCTTTCTACCTTCTGCACAGCAATATCCTGTGGCAGTATTTTATTCAACCTATAGGCAAGCTGAGGACAGTCGATAGCCTCATCAAAATCAAAGTGTGCCACCATCATCCGAGCATGAACGCCGGCATCGGTTCTGCCGGCTCCCACCACCTCAGTCTCCTTACGCAGCAGAGTGGATAGTGCCTGCTGCAATGTTTCCTGCACGCTGATACCATTGGGCTGTATCTGCCAGCCGTGGTACCGGGTCCCGTCATATGACAGGGTTATAAAGTATCGCATACTAAAAGTTATCTGACAAAAATCTTTTTTCCATTCCTGATATAGATGCCAGGCTTATGCGGAGCAGTTACCCTACGGCCAGAGAGGTCATATACCTCCCCTCCATTACGGGAGGGGTTGGGGGTGGGTCCGGCAATGCCCATCTCCTCATCATAATTACTCATCTGTATATCATCTATGTTCAGACGTTTGGAGGCTACCCCACCGCCCTGGAACTTCAGACGTATATTACCCGGCTGACAGATAGCAAAACCATAGCGCTGCCATCCTTCAAACGACTGTAACGTAGTCACCTCTTTCCAAGTAAGACCGCCATCCAGAGAATAACTTACCGTTAATGTGGCACCTGTATCATTATTATAGTTGCCTGCATAGAACCAAAGTGAGTCACACCCGCCCATCTTATCGGTTTTCATCTCTGCAAAGCCAGAGCTTTTCATTCTCAGCGATGTTGCAATGTTCGATTTGGCATCCTTCCCTAACATAGCATCGCTTAGCATCCACGTTGCTGCTGCACATTTCACCTCAGCGGCAGCATAGCTACCCTTAGATCCTGTTTCAAAGTCCTCAAAGAATGGTTTCTGTTCATCCACACTACCCAAGAGTGCTATCACGCAGTCATCAACATCCTTTGTACTCAGCGTCATAGTACCCGTGTAATTACCTGCTTCCTGAGCCGAGAGACGGACAAAGAACGTAGTACCGTTAGACGAGCACAACAAGGTTATCATCTTAGACCAATCCTCGTCATCGGCATCCGGGTCATCAGAAACCTCGTAAGGATCTTGGACAACAGCTGTAAACTTATTATCCTTTGTTGCAAACATTGTAACCGTGACAGCAGTGGCTGTACTGGCCACACCAGGAGTAGTTGTGAAAGTAATCCTGCCAGGCGATACACTAAACACAGGAGTCAATGCAGGGAAGTCAACCCTGACCTCGTTACTCTGAGCAACTATCTGAGTGCCACTATAGACAAACACTTGATAATAATAGGTAGTCTCAACATTCACACCAGTTACCCTATAGGTGTTTTCAGTGGTGGTAACGGGGAAGCCCTGAAGTGAAGTCTTTTTGCCGTTGGCATCCTTTTCGTAAACATTCAATGTGTATTCACAGCCATCCTGATATTTACTCCAGCTGGCATCGAAACGTCGTGAATAAATAGAACTTACAATTTCGCTGGCCGGGTATGCGGTAAAGTCATACTCGTCATCAGGAATATCAGTAGAAGCTGATGAGACATTAAATGCCACATTGATACTGTCACCCCAGATGTACTCAGCAAGATTAGGAAAGTCTATGAAGGGATTTCTATTGCCCTGAATACCATAAACCGCCTCATTACGTTCCTTCTCTATCTCATCAACGGGATCCTGACGGTTCCACTTCAGGAACAGTTCATAAGCCCATGGCTGTAGTGTAGGCCATTCGTCATTCTGCAGCATATTCAATCCTTCGCCTGTCCATGTAAGATTGCTATAGGTGGTTACCATATAGAAATAGTTACGGGCAAAGTCACCTTTCCATTCATCAGCAGGTTCCCATAGATTGGCATTTTTCCCACCGGCATCACCAGTTCCCACCTTAGTGCAACCATTATTGGTTTTGACTTTTGATACCACCCCCATAGCGTAATTGCTCTTAGCGGTATTTATACTTACCTCACAAGGCATCAGGTTAAAAAGATCCTTATACGCCTGATTCTTATCCCCACCCCACCAGCTCTTAGGAAACGAGTGTTCAATGTTCATACCATTAGCAGCATCGGTACTTTCTGGCGAGGAGCCTGCAGGAAAATAAAATACCTCGTAGCTATAGCGGTCGCGTACCTGATTACCATTGTAACGGTCTGTAACGTAAAAACCAGACCAGGTTTTGCCTGGGCCTCCTCCATAATCAAGTACTGTAGCTGTCTTTATTACATTACGGAACGCACTCTTCAATTCAGCTTTTTTCTTGCCGTTCACGCTCGCATAGTATTCGTATGGTACATCTGCCCATACGCTGCATAAGCAGCACATGAACGCAACAAGGGCAGCCAGATTTCTATAGGTCTTCATCTTTTTGTCTATCTTTTGTGGACAAAGTTACAAAGAAGTATGTGGGCATGCAAGTTTTGTACCTGAAAATTACGGGGCGCACAAAAAAGGGACGTAGTCACATGTACCACGTCCCCTTTATAATAATTATAGGTTGTTGAGTTCTTGGATTAAAAAAGAATTTCGTTTATGACTTTTCTCTTTTAATTTTTCTCTTTTATCTCAATAAAGCACCTTTTTACCACCAATAATGTTGATACCCTTCTGCAGGCGGTTTATGCGCTGACCTGCCAAGTTGTAGATAGCATCACCATTTTGAATTCCGAATGATGGATTTTGGATTTCATCAATACCATCTTCCTCATCCTTAGTTGGATTGTGGTAGCCAAGAATCTCATCATAGAGAACAATCTTGTGAGTTGGGTCAAGAACAGGATACAGATCCTTCTCGTCGCCAGTAAGATTCTGGTACCATGCAGGAATCTCCTGAACACCATTCAACTTGAAGCAAATCTCGCCGCTTGCCAACTGGTCAGTTGTTACCAGGATGGAAGTATTGGTAGACTTAGCTACAGCACCAAAGGCAGCTGTACCACTGTAATAGTTGTTGCTGTAGGAAGCACCATTGTTCTGAAGTGCACCAGCAATCTGACCTGCGCAGGTGTTCGTTACCTCACCAATAGATAGGCAGTTATTAATGTTGTACTGAATATATGTTCCTATCCAGCCCACAATACCACCTGTAACACAACCGCTGACCGGTGATGAAGCAGCTTCGGTATTCACAATTGTGCCATCGAACAGACAGCTGGTGATGTTAACATGTGCGCTTGCATTATTATAGACATGACCCACGATACCGCCATACATACCATCGTCACTTCCGCCATCATCCGTCACAGTGAACGTACCAGAGTATGAGCAACGATCAATATTCACCGTACTATTGTTAAAGACATGGCCTAAGATACCGCCAATGGTTTTTGTATTGACTGTGCTGTTGATATTCAGCGAACTGTGAACGTTACGAATATTTACACTGTTGTCACGGGCAAAGCCGACAACACCACCACACTGATTAAAGCTGTTGCTGTCGAGAGTGAAGTTACCGCTAATGCTGAAATTCTCGATAACAGCACCATTGGAAACAACACCGAACAGACCATAATAACTCTGGTTTGCAATAACGTTGAAGTTCTTGATGGTATGGCCCTGACCATCGAAGTGACCTCTATAGGCAGCTTGCTTGTTACCCCAGAAACCGATAGGTGACCACATCAAATCTATGTACTCTGGATTTCCATCACTTGCCAATTCTGTAAAGTCAATATCGCTTGTCAAAACAGCACTGGCTTTTGAGTCTCCATCGTTCACAATCTTAGCAAAGAGTTTCAACTGCTTAGCAGTAGATATCTGATAAATACCATCTACCTGAGGCATCATCTTATCCAAGATATTCAGTTCATCTGCAAGGACAAGAGCCTGTTCAGCAGAAACACTACCATCGGCAAAATAGCCTATAGCGTTATAAGCCTTTCCACTCAATTCGTCGAACTCATCTTCGGAAATAATACCCAGATTAAGCCAGTCACTAATAACGAGATCTGTTTTCTGGGCAGTCATAGCCATTGCTATATAAGCCTTACGGCAAGTATAAACCTCATTAAAGAGTGCAGAGAAGGTATTAATGAGTGCCATCTTCTGTTCACCGGTAGCAGCTCCATCAACGCTTGCAATAGCCTCAGCAAGGCGGCCCTTCAACTCTGTAGAGATATTGGGCTTCATGGCAACATCATCGTATCCGTCACTATTCTCGAAATCAACGATAACCTGAGCACGAGCGGCAAAGTCCTCCAAGACATCGGCTAACTTCTCATTTGCTTCTTCAGCAGTACCGAGATAATACACACGCATATTGCCGAAAGGCATCCAGTCGCCAGCGTTACCTGTACCAAGATTACGCATACCGATAGTCAGCGTTCCGTCTGTAACCTCTGTGGCTGTGAGACTCTGGTAACGACCTGCTTCGAAAGCATAAGAGCAACCATCGAAAGAAGAAGGAACATAACCGATGGGCTCCATATTCTCTATGTATGAAGCATCCTCACTGAGCAAACAGTTTACCTTATCTTCTGCCGCATTAACATCGATCATATCCTCACCAGGTGACATGAAGTAGTTATAGGTATCGTTCAGGTATAACTGTCCAGCATAGAACTGAGAGTAAATATCCTGACCACTAAGGAACATGCCGTTCAAAGCCATCATATAGACACCATTGGACAAGCCCGTCAAAGTCTGCTTAACATCAAAGGAACCGTTCTTACCACCGGCGATATTCATAATCTCCTGCACGCCACCGGTTGCAATAATTGCGCCATCACCTGTTTCCTTGGTCCAACCATCAAATTTATCCTCGCCTTCTGTGAAAGTGGGATTGGTAATCAGACGGGTAATCTCGGTTCCAGGTGTTAATCCACCAGCAATCGCATTCTGCAGCATCTGATTTACCAAAGCTGTTTCAGCTATTATCTCTTCATCATTCAGATAGGAGTTATCCAAGATATATGGAGCACTACCATTGGGATAATCGCTACAAGGTTCTACACTATCCTGAAGATAAGTCAAAAGGAGGTCTGTATATTCTCCCTTCAGATCATTATCTTTAATATATTCGGCAGCAGCATCACAAGCCTGAACGTAAGCAGCATAGTTGGCTGCTGAGGTCATAACAGCCTCCTTAACCTTCTGTCCTGCAAGGTAAGCATTGAAGAAATCTTTATAATTATCAATTGCTTCCCAAGACCCGATAACCTCAGAATAATCCTGAACCAAAGATGCGCGAGCTACAAATTTTTCATCCTCGATGATGGCTGTTTCATAAGCTATAACATCATCGCGGAAGGAAGCAAACGATTCCGGTTCATCTTCGGATGCGTTAGCATAGCCATCAATTACAGCATAGACAAAAGCACCTGTGCCTGTGGGCTTTGGATATTCATCTTCATCAATAACCTGACGCCATACGGCATCAATGAAACTCTCACCGTTCAGTTTCCAGGCAATCTCACCGCTTGTCAATTGGGAATCTTCAACCTCAACTGGTATATCACCATTTGCCTTGCCGCCACTTGACGCGCCATTGACAAATTCGCCAACATAGTAATCGTTGACAAAAGTAGAATTGTTGCCATTTAGGGCACCGAAGAACTGTCCGAACTTATTCTCCGCTGCACTTACGAGACCAACAGAAAGACAGTTGCAGATAGTTGCCCTTCCACCATTATTGTATCCTACGATACCACCGAAGGTACAACCACCAGGATTCGCATTCTTATTAACAACCTCACCATCAAACAGGCAGTTGGTAATGTCAACAACGTTAGAAGAGTTATTGTTAACATAACCTACGATACCGCCATAATTACCACCGCCGCCAGCATCATTACCGTCCAGTATGCCTGAGTAGGAGCAGTTCTCGATGGTAAGCTTGTAGTTTATGTTATCAATATAGGCTCCGCCAAGGATTCCGCCGACTCTGGCACCTGCGCAAGTATTGTTGATGTTCACGAAGCTATGGACATTACGGATTGTGGGATTAATATCACGTGCATATGCTGCCACGCCACCGCAATGTCCATAATTGGTATTGTATGTTCCGTAAAGGGTAAAATTCTCAATGATACTGTTTGACGAAATGACACCGAACAGACCGAAGAAGTTCTGCTTGGCAGTAGTATTGAGGTTCTTGATCGTATGACCCTGGCCGTCAAAATGACCTTGGTAGCCTGCGCTATTGACGCCACGGGTATTACCCCAGTCACCGATAGGAACCCAATTAATTTCCGTTTCCTCGGGATTTGCGCCTTCCGGCATAAGGTCTGCAAAGTCAATATCGGCAGTAAGGATGGCATTGGCTGTGAGAGTACCGGTATTCACCTTCTGCTCGAACCAAGCCAGACGCCTTGCGTTTGATATCTCGTAGTATCCGTCAGCATTGGGTGTTAAGCCTTCGGGGAAGAAAAGACCACAATAGTCGCAGTAGCCATCCACAACGTTATGGTCATCTTTAATAGTGCCCGTGTTCTCATTAGAGAATACTGTATTGTCTGAGGGATCGCCATTACAATGCAGGTGTCCGTTCTTATAGACCTGTCCGTGAGTAGAATCAAAGAGAACGGGAACTTGGTCGGCGGGTAATGTTTGGTACCAGCCAATAACAGACTGGTCGCCGTTCAGGTTGTAGCAAACCTCGCCGCTTGCGTACTGATCCTCATTGAAGCAGAATGCCGTTGGCATCTTGATGGTGCTACCATCTCTGCCTGCATATAATGAGCTACCTTCGAGCCAGCAGTTAGCTGTCATCTTCTCGGGATCGTGAGTACGTAGCCAACCTACAATGGCTGCATCCTTATTGGTCTCTGCATTAGGATCAGTACAACTCACCTTACCCATGTTCAAGCAGTTCTGTACCCATGAGCCGGTATTGTTGCAGTAGCCTGCAATACCTCCTGCGGTACATCCTGGGTCGTCAAAACTGATAGTACCGTAATTGGCACAAAATGAAACCTTGTCGCCCCCCAGATATGCCATAATACCAGCGAAATTGTCGTTACTACCGGCAGCTACGCTCATAGAACCATGGAATGTACAACCTGTAATGGTGTTGTTTCCGGAAGATGAACCTACAACACCGCCCACATGGTGCACATCGCTAGAGGCAACATTAATCTCGAGATAGGAGTGAATACCCGAAATGACACAACTGGAAGGATTGCCTACAACACCAGCTCCGGTACCTGCGGTTACCGTGAGGTTACCATAGATGCTGAAATTCTGGATGGTTGCAGCTGAGGCGTAGCCGAATAGTCCACCACCATTACCATCGCTTTTCGCATTGAAGCCACTTATTTTGTGTCCTTGGCCATCGAACGAGCCTGCAAAAGGATTCTCGCTGGTGCCGATGGGTGTTTCCCAAGTTCCGTTCATAGTGATGTCGGCTGTCAGCACACCACTCACATTCTCGCCGCTATTAACGGCTTGTGCAAAGTTTTTCAGATCCTCGGCATTGGAAATTTCCATTGATATAGGAGGAACCGCTCTACCCAATTGGAATACTTGCTCATCGGTGAGGGGTGTTTCCCAAAATGCAATTTCCGACAAATAGGTAAAATCAATTTTCTCACCATCTTCGTCGCAGAGTACATAAAAACCAAAAGGTTCCATAATATGACGTTGGTTCGCTCCGCCCTCGGCAATCTTTGCGCCATTCAAATAAAGTCTGACCTGAGTACCTGCAGGATTACTTTCATTGTACGTAATTGCAAAACGGTACCATTTATTATTCTGGATGTTACCAGCATACTTCAGGGATCCTATACCAATCTGATTCTTATTGGTAAAGATGTCACCATCGTTGCTGTTAGCCTCATCCATCTGCAGCAAGCCATTGAAAGGTTGAGCATTAGGTACCATGAAATCCAACATGATAGTGTAAGCAGTAGAGGCCTCTACCCCTTCTGCACGACATACCTTCAGGGCAGAAGCTTTAGGCACATAGATTGCCTTGCTGCCTGCTGTGGGACCATCTGCTGTAGCAATGCCTGCCGCATCGATAGTTGAAGTCTCAATGGCTTTGTTGCGCGGTATTACGCATGGGGTCAGAGTCAAATTGCCAACCGAGGGAGCCATCAGATCCTCGGCATTCTCAAAGGTCCACTTAGCAGTAGGTTCAGGAACCTGCGCCGTAGCTGCCATACGCCCCCCTATCAGGCATAATAGCACAGCCAAACAAAGAGAGTAAAATCGTTGTCTCATAATAATATTGCTTTAAAGTTACTAGGTTTAATAGTCTTCAGAGTGCAAAGATAACTTTTTTTATTTCGCGCACAAAAAAATCTCACAAAAAAAATAGTATACATATCAAAATACACACAATAAGCCTGAAAACAAACTGAAAAAAAACAAGGATTAGACGCATAAAAAGAAGAGAAACTGTATCAAAATAAAGATATCAAGTAGAAGGCTATAGTTCGTAACGTACGAACTGTAATAACCTGCTATGTATCTTTATTCTGATACAGTTCCTCTCTAATAATTATCTATACGCTATAAAGTCTATCTTAATAAAGGATCTTCTTGCCTCCAATAATGTTGATACCCTTCTGCAAGCGGCTTATGCGCTGACCTGCCAAGTTGTAGATAGCATCACCATTTTGAATTCCGAATGATGAATTTTGGATTTCATCAATACTATCTTCCTCATCCTTAGTTGGATTGTGGTAGCCATTATAAGCATCGTAAATAACAATCAAGTGTGTATTGTCCAAAACAGGATAAGCATCCGTGCCCAATGTCTGGAACCAAACAGAATTCATTTCCTGATTGTCACCATTCAAGTTGTAGCAAACCTCACCACTTGCCAACTGAGCATCGGTAACAGAAATTGGTGTAGAACCAGCAGCCTTGCCAGCACTTGTGGTACCCTTATCAAACTCGCCCAGATAATAGTTGTTATCGAAAGTTGAGTTGTTACCTGCAAGTCTGCCTATAATCTGGCCGTAGTTTCCATCGCTTGTTGTAATCTTACCGACAGACAAGCAGTTCTTGACAGTGGCCTTACCTGCGTTGTTGTAACCTATGATACCACCACACTGACCATCAGCTGTTGTGCCGTTCTGAATCTCGCCTTCGAAAAGACAGTTGGTGATATTAAGAACTGTCTTGACATCACTGTTGACATATGCGACAATACCACCATAGTTACCAGTTCTCTCTCCGCAATTGATGGTTCCGGAGTATGTACAATTCTCAATTGTTGTTGTACCGTTACTTATGGTTCCGATGATACCACCAGGTCTGTTTCCACCAGCCATACTTGTGATATTCAAATAGCTGTGGATGTTGCGTACAACAGGAGCATCATCACGTGAATAGCCTATTACGCCACCAGTCTTGTGGTTGAGGATAACATTTCCGTAGATGGTGAAGTTCTCGACAATAGCACCAACAGAAAGTACACCAAAGATTCCAAAGTAGTTGCGGTTTGAAGTAGCATTGAACCCAGTAATCGTATGGCCCATACCATCGAAATGGCCCTTATAGCCAACACCCTCTGAAGCCCAAGTTCCTGCTGCTGTCCAAGGATTAGCCTCAGTAATAGTCTCGGAAAGGTCGATATCCTTCACCAACTTGGCGTTCAGAGTGTACTCCCCAGCATTTACCCTTTCGGCAAATGATCTCAGTTCTTCCGCAGTCTTGATACCAAAGTATCCGTCGGGAGTCTGATGACAAACAGTACAAGCACCGTCCACGAAATCGTGATTGTCGCGCCTATAACCATTATTGTCGTTAGCATATCCAAGCTCGCCCTTAGCACGACCATCACAAGTAAACTCACCAACAGGATAGACGATAGCATGTGTAGCATCCAGAACTGGATAAGCATCCTGTCCCAATGTCTGATAGAAATAAATGTCATCAACATCGTTCAGGGTGTAGCAAACCTCACCGCTTGCCAACTTGTCAGCACTTACCTCGAAGGTGTTAGCAGTGATTGTAGGCATATCCACACCTTCGTTGGTGCCAAAGCCACGAGAAGCTGTGCCCTCCAACCAGAAGTTGTTAACATAAAGAGAAGGAGCGTTTGCACGGAAAGTTCCGGAAATAGCCGATGCGTTAACCAATGAAATCTTACCAACCGACAAGTTGTTGAGCAACTCTATGGCTGTAGTGTTGGCATAACCAACCAGACCACCAACGTACGAAGCCTCGTTTTCTTCATTGCCTATAAGAACACCATCGAACAGACAATCCTTCATTGTCATAGCACCAGCGTATCCTACAACACCGCCAAAACTGTCGCCATTGGTACCAATGTTCAATGTACCACTATAGCGACAACCAATAACCTTTGCAGAGTTGGTGGCTGCACCAACAATACCACCGATATGCTTGCTAACAGAACCTGTTTCAATGTTTACAGAGCTATGGACATTCTCTAACACACCACCTTTCAGTTGACCTACGACACCTACAAAATCCACATCGGCAGTAGTAAGTGTACCTTCGATGCTAAAGTCCTTAATAGTGCCGCTTGCGCATGCAAACAGACCATTGTAACTATCAAGAGCATTTGTGATGGTGAAGTTAGTTATCTTGTGACCCTGACCATCAAAAGTTCCTGTGTAAGGAGAAGCAGAATCTAACGAGCCGTATTTTCCATGTGGACCAATTGCCCTCCACTCCAGACCAGTCAGGTCAATATCGTTAATAAGTTTGGCATTTGCATCCAGTTCACCAACAGCTACCTTGACAGCAAAGACTGCCAAATGAAGGGGAGTTCCAAGCAGATAAGTTCCATCCTCGTCTGTTGGAGGAACCAGGTTACCATACTCGCGCATAGCTTTAACGGCATTCTGAGCTTCCAAGGTACTGTATGTACCTTCCATGAATGCCATCTGAGCTGCATCTGCCAAATCATACATATCGTTTTGAGCATCTCCAGTGATAGCCTTGCAATTAAGCAATTCATCTGACATGACTATCATCTCGTCGGCAATCCTTACCATCTCGATGTATGCCTTGCGACAATCGTAGACCTCCTTCATCAAAGCAGAGAAGCGGTCTATCAAAGCTATCTTCTCATCGCCCGTAGTTGCCTTATCTATATCATCAGAGCAATTCTGCAATGCATCCTTCAGGTCATTGGAGATGTTGGGATACTGAGCAAAATCTACATCATCGCTGTGTACAAAGTCAATAATGATCTGGGCTCTCTTACGATAACTCTCAAGTACAACGTCAAGACCCTCGCAAGGGGTATCGCCCTTACCTAAGTAAACAAGACACAAACCACCCATCAGTACCTGATCTGAACCAAGGTCTGTACCAGGATTGGCAACACCTACTGTCAACTGACCATCAGTAACACGTACGGCTGTGTAGTTCTGGTATCTTCCGGATTCCATTGCATAAGTGAAGCCTTCAGCGGTAGCGGGAACATAACCTAGCACTTCTTCGTAAAGTTTATACTCCTTATCATCGGTAGCGGCCTTCTCTTCGGCATAATCCTCACCAGGAACCTGGATATAGTTCATGTTGTCATTGGCCGTAATCTGTGCAGCATAGTACTGACTGGTAAGGTCGCTACCAGCACGCTGTGAACCATTAACACCCAACAGATAGATACCGTTCTTCATACCGGTAAGTGTCTGGGTAATAGTGAACGTCTTTGTAATCTCAATAGCAGTATTAGAACCCACTGTTGCAACAGTAGGCTTAGCCTTTGTCTCCCATCCGGCAGTGCCCTCAGCAAAGGTAGGATTAACCAGCATGCTGGTAATATCGGTGTTCTCAATATAGTTATTGGCAATAGCAGCCTGCAGACGTGCATCCAAATCCTTTGCCTCCGCATCAATCTGCTCATTTGTCAACAAGTGGGTTCTCAATATATATAAAGATGTACCATTGGGGAAGTCCTCGCTGGGCTCTGCATCTGTAGTCAAATACTCGTTCAGCAGAACGAACTCCTTACCACCTACATCATTTTTGTCCATATAATCTGCCACACTAGAACAAACATCGGCATATGTTTTATAGTAGCCTTCTGAGACCTGAATAGAATCCAACAGAGGCTTCACCTCGGCATAAGCCTCTACGAACTCCTCGTATGTATTAACGTCAGCAAGGGGAACTATAGCCGCCAGATAGTTGTCAATAACCTGCTGGCAAGCAACGGTATTTTCTGCCTTTGCCTGCTCCAATTCAGCAAATGCATCCAGGAATTCGTCCATAGAATCGTCTATCTGCATGCAAGAGAAACCGTCGACTGTAGGATAAACTATGTCGTGAGTAGTATCCCAAACAGGAACGTCATCCTGACCTATGGTCTGGTAGAAAGCAGGAATTACATAAGTGGCTCCGTTCAAACCCCATGTTACCTCACCACTAGCTACCTGATCTTCGGTAACAAGTGTGGTATTGGAAACAACATAATCGTACTGAGCGGCTTCACCGCCACCAATACCATTAACCTCGCCAGTGTAGTAGTTGTCGGCATAGTCTGTACCGATATTGCGAACACGACCCAATACAGCACCAGTATAAGTAGAAACCTCATTCTCTACCTTACCAATAGACAGACATCCCTTTACTTTAGCATTGGCATTGTTTACATAACCCAGAATACCGGCAAAATAACCCGTACCATCACCATCAACGCTTCCTGAGAAAATACAGTTGGTAATAGTACCTGTATTGGTATATCCTGCCATACCTGCAACACCATTCTTACTACTCAGACCATTAAGATGACCCGAATATTCACAACGGTCTATAGTTGCATTACGCAAAGAACCAACCATACCACCCACATGGGTTGAAATGTTAGCGTAAATATCCACACTATTCTTGATATTCTGAATCAAAGTACCACCGTCAGGCCATCCAATCAGACCACATCCAAGGTCGGAAGTAGATGCACCGCCATTCTCAAATGATATCTCACCATTAACACTGAAGTCCTTAATGGTAGCACCACTGGTATTACCAAACATTCCATAGCCATAGCCAGCAACGAAATTGGTAACTGTCAGGAAATAACTGCTGATTTCATGTTCCTGTCCGTCAAAGATTCCCTTGTAAGCATTTGAAGGGCTATTACCAATTACAGCAATATCTTCCTCGTAAGAGAGGTTAAGATCGTCTGTCAACTTCGCATTGATATTGAAGTTGCCAGCATTTACAAAGTCAGCGAACCAGCGGAATTGTCTAGCGGTACCTATTTCGTACCAACCATCAACAGGTTCCATGTATGTCATATCCATAGCACCGCAAACACTGCAGTACCCTTCATCGAAATCATGATCAGGAATTGTTCCCGCGCCACTGTTATCGTTAGAATATGTTACGTCGCCAGAGAAGGAGCCATCACACAATCTTTCACCTATAGCATAAACCTGCTTGTGATTAGCATCCAGTGTAGGAACTTTATCCTCACCTATATTCTGATAGAAAGCAGGGTCCTCAAGATTCTCAACATTCAGGCTATAGCACACCTCACCACTTTCCAACTGCTCTTCAAATACCGATATGGCAACAATGTCAGCGCCAGTGCCTTCCGTTAAGCCACTTGTTTTACTTCCAAGATAGTAATTGTTACTGGAGCCACCACCAGCATTTCTTACATAGCCAAAAATGGAACCAGCAATCGGAGCTGTAACAGTTCCTAAAGACAAGCAGTTCTTAACAGTATATCTGTTACTTTTTGCTCCAATATAACCTACAATACCACCGCAATATGTATTACTTATTTCACTCTCAAGTTTACCATCGAATAAACAGTTAGAGATATTAACATAAGTACTGGAATTATTCTGAATATAAGCAACAATACCACCACAGTTTGTCTTATTAGTCGATTTAATAGAACCTGAGAAAATACAGCGGTCAACATATGTCGTACCAGCATTACCATTTCCTAAGATGCCACCGACTTTCATGTCAGAACCCGCACTTGTAATGTTAAGGTAACTATGAATGTTACGAATATAGTTGGGTTTGGAGTCGTTTTTCGAATAAGATATGGCAGCTATGGCATCATAACTTACATTGGTTATAGTTCCATAAACGGAGAAGTTTTCAACAACTGCGCCGTCTACAAGCACGCCAAAAAGACCATGATAGTTCTTGTTCGTGGTAAATTCAAGTCCGCTGATAGCAAACCCTTGTCCGTCAAAATGACCTTTATAGCCATTACTGTTAACATAGTTGCCAATGGAATTTTCCCATGGCTGACCAGTCATGTCAATGTCGGCTGTAAGAACAGCATTGGCGGACATGTTGGCACCACCTTGATTCACTAAATCTGCAAAATCAATCAGATCTTGAGCAGATCCAATCTGATAAACACTGTTAGCATCTTGCTCCAGCGCCCACATTCTCGTACTGCTCGTCACACAGACAAACAGCAAAAGAATACCATAAAGTAATCTTTGTTTCATGATTGAAATAATGTTGTTTCTCGTTTTAGACTTAAAATTTCCTGTGCAAATATAGTAACCTTTTTGTATTCTCCGCCAAAATTAAAAGGAAAATTACTTAAGTTCTTATAAAATCGAGAGATAACAGGTGCAAAAAGGATGAAACAAGCATCAAATCGAGAGTAATACAAACAGAAATAATAAGAAAAAGTGGTTTGAACAAAAAAAGAAAAAAAATCACTGGCATAGGATAAGGTAGAATAAAAGTAATCAAGAAGATTGCAGAAACCAGATAATCCGGAGAATCTAGCAATCCCGGGCAATCCGGGAATTCTGGGGATACCGGAGGAACTGGAAAGACCGGAGATACCGGACAG
>ODAJ012135017.1_pt1 | contig 77755 bp, 88 predicted proteins | sample 1539241 | NCBI WGS metagenome assembly ODAJ01 (sample SAMN02144231, study PRJEB22623) | gut metagenome | biome: sheep rumen | host: Ovis aries | place: New Zealand | reverse complement strand
TCACTACCCATAGCGTGAGAAGTCATTTGTGGACATGAAAGGTTCATTTCAATCATGTCTGCACCACACTCTGTAACTTTACGAGCAAGATCTTCCCATGTTTCTTCATCATTACCCATAATGGATGCGATTAAGACTTTGTCTGGGAATTCTTCTTTAAGTCTTCTTAAATCGCGAAGATTCTCTTCGAGAGAGTGTTCAGCGATTTGCTCCATGTTTTTAAAACCAATGAATGGAGTGTTCTCTTTGTTTAACTTATCGAAACGAGGGGAAACTTCATCAATGAAGTATGATTTAGGACCAATTGTCTTAAAGACAACTCCACCCCATCCTACTTCATAAGCTTTTTTACACATGTCATAGCAGTTACCAACTGGTGAAGATGATAAACAGAATGGGTTAGGGAATTTAACTCCTAAAAAGGTAATAGATAAATCTTTCTTGACCATTTTATTTACCTCCTAAAGCTGCATCAATATAGAATGCAACTTCTTTACCAGTACGGACGCCACCAACAACAGTTTTGTCGTATGCACTATGTGCAATGTCACCACAAACCCAAACTTTTGGATCTTTTGTGACATATGGGCTACCTTCATTAACTTCGCCTTTAACAAGTTCAATACCAAGTCCTGCAACTACTGGCATTTGACCAACTGCTAAGACGACTAAATCGGCTTCAACTTCAACTTTTGCTTTGATGACTCTATGTTCGAATGAAACTTTGCCACCTTCAGCTTTAACTGGGACATAACCATCCATGATAGTAACGCCAAGTTTTTGTGCGCCTTCAAGTTCTTTCTTACTTGCTTTGAATTCTTTGAATTCTTCGTAGACAACATCAGTAACGTTTTCAACGCCTAATAATTTAAGGGTTGTAACTACGTCCATTGCAACGTCACCGCCACCAACGACTAAAACGTTATTTGGTACATGAACTTTACCAGCTTTTTCTTTAACTTCTTTTAAGAAATCAACAGCTTTAACGACTTTGTCGTTGCCTTCAAACATTGGAAGCATTTTGCCGTAAGAATAACCTGGAGCAAGTAATACTGCATCGTGTTTTGCTTTAAGTTCATCTAATGGGACTTTATGACCAACCTCGACACCTGTATGGAACTTAACACCAAATTTTTCAATTCTTTCAATTTCTTTATCAACAATATGATTTGGTAAACGATATTCAGGAATAAGTCTAAGCATGCCGCCTAAAACTTTTTCTTTTTCGTATACCTCGACTGCATAACCTAACATAGTTAGAGTCACTGCAGCTTGAAGTGCGGCTGGACCAGAACCGACAACACCAACAGATTTACCATTTGCTGGTTTCTTTTCTAAAATGTCCATTCCTGCAGCTTCTTCAAAGTCTGTTACAAAGCGTTGAATACGACCAATATCGATTGGGCGATCAATACCACTTCTTGAACATCCTTTTTGACAGTATTTTTCCGTTGGACAAACTCTAGCACAGACAGCACCAAGAGCATTGTTCATTCTAATTGTTTCTGCTGCACCTTTGTAGTTACGGAATCTTACTGAACGAATAAACTTGTCTGGATTTGTTCCGGCCGGACAAGCTTTTGAACATGGTGCATCATGGCATAACAAACAACGAGCGGCTTCTTCGGTTACGGTTAAACCATCAAACCCACATTCTTCTTTTAGATATTTTGAATCCATATGAAAAATCCTTTCATAAATATTGTAAATTACTAAACTAAAATCTCAAAGATTTTTCACTAACTAATTAAATATGAGGAGGCAAGAAAGTACGAAAAAACACCAGAATTCCCGCGAATTTTGAGGTTTTTTGCGTTTATTTACTTTGTCTCTTCGAATGCTACTTTAACAATTTCTTGGAGTGCTTCAATTGAATAATTTAATCTTTTAGCCTCAACAAGAGTCGCTTTAATATAGTTTTCCTTAAGGAGTTTCCGGAGTTCAACAACAAGCATCTTAGTTGCGCGCTTATTTTATTTATATAACTATTATTTTATAATCTATTTAAATTAAGAGTGTATTTGCATGAAAAACAAGATAGAAATTTTAGAAGAATTAATTAAAAATTCCACCAATATTGTCTTTTTTGGTGGAGCGGGAGTTTCTACAGAAAGTGGCATAAAAGACTTTAGAAGCAAAGATGGTTTATATCATCTTCAATCTAAATATGGTGTTCCATATGAAGAGATGCTCTCAAGCACTTATTTTTATTCTCATACGGACACTTTCTATGAATTTTATAGGGAATTCATGATAAATTTGGATGCTAAACCGAATGCCGCTCACAAATTCCTAGCTGAACTAGAAAGCAAAAAGAATCTAACAATAGTTACCCAAAATATTGATGGATTACACCAAATGGCAGGTTCAAAAAATGTTTTAGAGCTACATGGAAGCATCCATAGAAACTATTGTTTAAAATGCCACCACTTCTACTCATTAGAAGATATATTGAAATTAGACAACACACCAAGATGCCCAAAATGTGGAGGTTTAATTAAACCGGATGTTGTCTTATATGAAGAACAACTAGATCAAGATGTTTTAAGAAATTCAATTGAGGCAATTGCCAAAGCAGATTTACTAATTGTGGCTGGAACATCATTAAGAGTTTATCCAGCAAGCGGATTAATTCAGTACTTTAGAGGTAAACACTTAGTAGTTATTAATAAAGAAAATCTATATTTAAATAACTTTGTTTCTCTTGAAATTAATGAGCCAGTAGCAAAAGTATTCTCTCAAGTAAAAATTTCATAAAAAAAGAGTGGTAGAACCACTCTTCTCTTTTGTATTTTAATACAAGCCTTCTTTATATTCGCCTTTATCAACAAGGGCTTTAAGAGCTTTTACAACGCCTGGCTTATCTTCTTTATAAGTAACTCCGAACCAAACTGAGTCTGTAGATAGAAGTTTAAGTGAGGCTTTTCCTTCTTGAACAAGTTCATCAACAACAGTAGGAATTAAGAATTCAGATTTTAATTCATTACCGTGAATTTTTAACCATTCAGGGAAACGCTCTTTTAGGTTATCAATTAAATCCTTATTAAATGCGAATAAGTTCATTGACACGGGTTGATCTTCACCTACGACAAAGTCGTCGCCACCCTCAAGAGGTTTGCAAACAATTTTACCAGAACTATCTCTTTCAATTTGAGATTCGACAAGTTTAGATAAATTGTGATCTTTATCTTCAAAACAAACACCACGTTTAACTGAACCATTTTCGGTCATTGTGTTACAAACTTTAAAAGCAACGTTTGCATATTTACCTTTAGCTCCTTTTGGTAAAGAAGAAAGATATCTATAGGCAACTTCGTAAGCATCTCTGCCATAGAAATCATCGCCATTAATAATGATAAAATCATCATTAATAAGATCTCTAGCGGCATAAATAGCATGCGCTGTTCCCCAAGGTTTTTCTCTACCTTCTGGAACTTTAAATCCTTTAGGAAGATCATCTAAATCTTGGAAAGCATAGTCAACTTTAATAAGTTTTTCGACACGTTTTCCAATTGATTCTTTGAACTCTTTTTCAAAGGCGTGTTTAATAATGAATACTACTGAATCGAATCCGGCTCTTTTAGCATCATAAATTGAGTAGTCTAAAAGGAAGTTTCCGGCTTCATCCATTGGTTCCATTTGTTTTAAACCACCGAAACGAGAACCCATTCCGGCAGCAAGTATAACTAACTGCATTTTACGTAACGACTAGAATAAAACTTCTCTAGCTTTTTCTTTTGTTTCTTTAGAAGCAGCAAATGGAATACGGGTTGTATAACCACGTTTTGCAGCAACGATTTGTTTTGCTGGCCACTCATAAACTGCTGTGTTCCATTGATTTACAACATCGTTGTAATGTTCTCTTGCAGCAGTAATTTCTCTTTGAGTGTAGCTATTTTGTTGCATTGCATCTGCTAATTCTTGATGTGCCTTTAAATCTGGATAGTTTTCTAAAGCAACATTGATTTGTTTAGAAACAGATTCAAGAGCAGCATTTTGTTCAGAGAATGACTCTGATCCACCTGCTCTTAATTTTGCGATTTCGGTAAATGTAGATTTGTCTAAATCCATACCTTTTTCCACTAATTTTGCAGCATTTTGAAGAATAATAACTCTTTGTTCCATATAGTTATCAATTTGAGAAGCTGCTTGTTGAATCTTTTGTTGAAGTTGTGAGAGATATTTACCAGCATTGATTTTTACAATGAGGAAAATAAGTCCTGGAATAATTCCAAGCACCCATAAAAGAATTTGGAAAATTGTTGAACCAACTCCAACTTTAATTGGGATTTGTTTGTTAATGACACCGACTTCTCTGCCTTCTTCAGCAACTGGCCCGGTCATTTCGTCTAATTCATTAGCCATTGTTTTTCTCCTTTTCTAGTCTTCTTTTGCCATTAAAGACTTAAGTTGTTTTATATCCACGTTAAGGGTTTGTTGAGAAACTAAACCTTTCGCGTAAATAACATCGTTATGACCTAAAGATTTAAATTTGACTTCGTCATCAGTGCCTAGGTCAGTGACACTAAATTCTCCTTCAGCTTGGACAGGAACATAGTCGATCCAGTCAACTGGAACCATATGGCTTCTACCATCTCCACCAAAGACCGACACAAATTCAGTACGATTAACCATATTATGAGAGTGGGAAGTTACTTTTACAACATCTGTTTCGCCATCTTTACGTTCAATACTTGTCTTAAGAATCAAATCAGTCATTCCATTAAGAGGCCTAAATGTTTTATCTGAAAACTTATTAGCAATAACTTCGTGTTCAAAGCATGGGAAGTTGCTACCAACATTATTTTTGTAAATATATTCATGAGCTTTGTGTTGTTGATATAGAGGTATAGATAATAACGGAGCAAAATCAAAGAACAAGCACTTAAAATAATTGTCGTTGTAATCAATAAAGAAATCTTTTACCTTTTCAAAATCAAATCCTTTAAATGCTTCGACATCAACAAACAAGGCAGTTCCTTGAGAATGTGCTGAAGTAATTACGTTAAGTCCATTTTCCTTTATAAATCTAAAGTCATCTCCAAATCCGACTTTTGATTTTAATACTTGAAGCATTGATTTTTGAGCAAGTGGAGTAAATAACAAACGATATTCGACTTCGTTATTTCTATCTAATCCACCAAAGAATAATTCAAACTCTGAATTACCCAAGGGAGTGTAATTTCCCCCATTTTTCATAGATTTTTCAGCTAATTTTGTTAAATCTTTCTCATGACGACGGACATATTTATCAATCTCTTTTTCGTCTTTTAATGAATTGATACAAGATGGCTCTCTTGAGAAACATAAGTGGTTTGCGGCTTCGTTTCCATAAACAAGATAAGTCTCTTTTGAATAAACTGGTTTTGGTTTATCAACGTAAGCATGTAAAGTTTCGTGTACTAAGTGTCTATCTTTTCCATAACCAGAGTAATAAGAGATAACCATTGTGCCTTCGTATCTTTGCATGACCATTTGTTTATTAACATCCTTAAAGATGACGAACGGATTACCTAAAATATTTCCGGATTGAAGATCTAATGTAGATGAATTTTCATCTTCGTTATCCCACATTCCATATTTATCTCTTAAAAGTTCATATTTCTTAACATCAAAAATACGGTCCATATCAATTAGTGGAGTTGTTGTTTCCATTATTTTTGAAGGAATTGATGATTCGAATAAATTATTTAATGGCGCCATTTGAGACCATGCTTCATCTAATAACTTTTGGATCTTTTCTTCTTGTTTAGCGATTTCTTCATCAAAGATTTTCTTACGTGGTTTATAGACAAAAATTAGCAAAAAGATACCAACAATTAATAAACATAAAAAGATAAATAAAACTTGAAGAGCACGCAATTTCCTTAGTTTTTTCTGCAAATTTTCAAGATTTTCGCATTCTTTATAATACTTTTTGCATGTTGCTTTATTAGCCTCAACATCGATATGAGATTTCTCAACAAGTTTGTCAAAATATTTAACAACAGTATCATGATGCTTATCTTTTAATTCTCTTGTGTAAAGAAGTTCGGGCTCTAATAGATCAAATTTGTCCATAAACTAATAGTAATTACAATTTATCTTAAAATCAACGATTTTGATAAATTAATTTATTTATTCCCTAAAAGGTGTTTTTCTTCGTCTGAAGTAAGCTCTCTATACTCACCTACAGCAAGATTTTCAACACTTAAACCGGCAAAGGCTTTCCTATTAAGTGTGACTACATTAATATCGAATTTTTTAAACATTCTTTTTACTTGATGAAATTTGCCTTGGTGAAGCGTCAATTCGGCGTGGAAATTATTAATAATCTTAAGGTCTGCAGGAAGAGTTAATTCTCCATATAAATCTATACCTTTTTTAAAAATTTCCACTAAATTTTCAGGAATTTTCTTATCTACGGCAACTTCATAAACTTTATCAACATGGTATTTTGGACTAATAAGTTTATGAGCAAGATCACCGTTGTTTGTGAGTAGCAATGCACCAGTTGTATCAACGTCTAATCTACCCACAGGAAACAAATTTGCAAATCTATATTCTGGAAGTAAATCAGTCACAGGAGGATAAACATTATCAATAACCGCCGAAACATATCCTTGTGGCTTGTTTAACAAGATATAATAAAACTCTTTGTATTTGACCTCTAAATCATCAAAAAGCACAACATCTTTAGTCTCATCGACATTAAAAGAATCGCTGCTAACGATTTCTCCATTAACTTTTACTCTTTTATCTTTGATAAGGCGTTTCACTACTGATCTAGTGCCGACACCTGAATTTGCCAAATATTTATCTAATCTCATCTGGTTTAGTTCTATATTTTAGATAATCAGCAGGAGTCCACACAACTATTGATTTATCTACAAAGTCTTTTACGTTGTTTGTTATAAGAGCATCGCACATCGTAGTTTGAGCAACTTCAGCTAAGACATTATCTTCGTAATCTCCATCTTCGTATAGTGCGTTAATAGCATCGTCAGCGGAAATTCCTACTATCTTTGTGATTTTACCGAAGATATTAATTAATATCTTGTTTGTTTTTTCGTTATCGCGAACAGTTTTTTTAATAAAATAAGCGAGATCTTTAATTGTTGAACAACAAACATAAATATGATCGCGATACTCCCTCGCTCTATCAAAAAAAGATTTACTGTTTTCGTATAAACCTTCTCTTTTATAAAGAACATCCATAAGGACGTTTGTATCAACTAAAAATCTCATAATTTCTTAAGAATTCCGGCAGTTTTTGGATCATCTAGATCTAAATCCTTTTCATCTAAAATGCCCGTTAAATCATCCCAAGAAGAATTATATACTCCAACTAATTTTGTAAATGGCTTTCCATTTTTTGTAATTAAAATTTCTTCTTTTAAAGAAAGCATTAAATATTTACCAAAATTTTCTTTAAATTCTGTGGCAGTAATTTTGCACATAAATATATCCTCGAAAGCATTTTACTATATCGCACGATTTTTGTAAATATTATCGAGCGATTATTTTTTGAAAATCGCACGATAAAGCCAATAAAAAAGAGGAACATTTGTTCCTCTTAGTTAGCATATTAATATTTTATGCTACTTGCCAAATAGTTGGAACATCATTAACATTGTGCCAACTTCCGGTGAAGTGATCTGGTAAATCCCCGACAGCAACTGGTTCTGATTCAGAATAAATATAAATACTTACATAAGTTCCAATACCATCGTACCAAACACCATTAAATGCTGATGGATTTGTGTTCCAGTTTTCAACGCTTGTTCCTGCAAAGAAAATATTAATAGGATTATCGGCTGTCGCCCCTAAATTCGAAAATGTTCTACCATTTACTTTTGTGTTAGCAGGCAAAATAAGATTTCTTAACAAAGGAGCTGTAATAGCATACCATTCAAGAGTTAAATCACATTCAGGATCAAATACAAGTGAAGTGAGTTTTTCACATCTTATTGGGTATGACTTAAGAGAAATTTGTCCTTTAGTTGTAAATTCTAAGGATTCTAAATAATTATTTTGAATTCCAACATAAACCAAGAAAGATGTAACTGTCGATGGAACAACATATGATTTATCTGGTTTGCTCATCGGATATGTATGGAGACATTGTCCTCTATCAGAGAAAAATACACCATCAACTGTTGTGTAATAAGGATTTTCCACTTCGTTTTCTTCAATAATGAAAGCAGTAACTGAACTCATGTAAGCAAGACCGTAGTTAGAAACAGAACCACTACCGAGAATTCTTGAAGGAATAATAAGTGCTCCTTCATGTTTTGTATCTCTAAATACACTATTATAAATGCTTAGTTTACTTGCTGTTCCTTTACCTAGTTCAAATTCGATATTAGTTAAATTTACACAATGATCAAAAGCATAATCATTAAGAAATTCAACAGAATTTGGAATATATACAGATTTAATACAATCTTGATATTCAAATGCGCCACTCTTTATTGAAGCAACATTTTTCCCATTAATTTTATGTGGGAAAACAATGTTAGAAACCGATTTACTATCTGCAAATCCTGTTATCATACATGATAAAGAATATTCTTCAACTGTAAAATTGGCTGGATTTGTTGCTTCAAAATATTTAGCTTTAAATGTTCTGACAAAATTTTCAGTGTCTCTTGGGAGTTCTTCAAAACCAGCAAATTCATAAATAACGTGTTCGTCGCCTGCTTTTGTTGGCTCTTCCTCAGTATATATGCCTGTTTTAACGTCAAAATCAACATTCTCAACTGATTGAAGAAGTGTTACACCATCTTCATCATAAAAGTTGCAAGTATATTTGCACTTTTCTCTTGTGAATGAAGCAAAATAAGTTTGATCTCCTACGACCACCTCAGGATCTCTATCCCAATTTTCTAATGAATAAATATAATCGCCATCATTCTTTGTAATATCGGTTGGATGTGTAGGTGTTTGACCATATTCAACCATTTCAGTATGAAGAACGGTTTCCATATCTTCATCTAACCACTTAACTTCATATTTACGGACTTCTGCTTTAAATTCTGCTGTGTAAGTCGCATTCTTTTGAACTTTAACAATTTTTGGTGTCCAACCTTTAAAAATAAAGACTTGTGATTGTGTCGAGTCTTTCGCTGGAGTTGCACCATTATATTTTGGCATTTTTCCTTCTTGAACTTTCTTGTCAACTTCAAGAACTGTACCATCATAGTTTTTCCATGTAACTGTGTAAGTCTTAACTTCTTTTTCAGGAGTTTTTCCACAGCTAGACATTGCAAAAACTAAGAATGGTAAAACAAATAGTTTTTTAGCTATTTTCATTAAACATATCCTTTCTTGGGCTCAAGGCCATAACTAAATATATTATACACATAAATAGAACTTAATTAATTAAATTAAAACTAATAGAGAGTTTAGATAACAAAAAACATCTAGCAACTTTTGTATCAATTTCTGTATTTTAAATAATCTTCTGGAGTTAAAATTACTCTAAAATTTTTGAATTTTTCTATACATTCAAGTTTGTATTCCAATGTGAATTTTGATATAAAAACCCCTCCTCCTTGTCCAGGATTTGGGGTACATCTCATTTTTATTTCAGGATGATATTTTTCAAGCATTGTTTCGAGAATACTATTCATTTTCATATTCCTTTCGAATCAAACTTACCAATAAATTAAGATTTGTTTTTTTATATAATAAAGCAAGTCGTTTAAGTGATTTAAAATCACAAGTAGCAAACTCCTCTTCATCAATTCGCTTATCTTCAAATAAAAGTTGTTTTAAGTCCTTTATGCTTCTTACTACTCTCCATTTACAAAGTGAATCGCAAATTGCTTTTTCTTTAGTCGCGATTTTTGCAAAATATTCACCTTCTTGTATAAGAACAAGCCCTTCAGAAAAAACTTTGGCTGGTATATCACTAAATTTATAAATGCCAAATTTATTAATAAAATTCTTATTCTTTCCAACTTCTAGAGAAGCAGAAGTAATTTTCGTAACTCTTTCTGGAATCAAACCATAAAAAGATAGAGCCCAATCAAAACTTAAGTATGAAGGAGAAAGAATTGAGGCAGCTAAAAACTGTGGGCTTACTGACTTATTAGTTTCATATAGACCTCTATTAAGGCGAATAAGATTACCTCTTTCGGTTTCACGTTTAACCTTGTCTATTGGGTTCGCATAATCGCTATATCTTTCCTTAAGCATTCCAATTGTTAAAATCATGCTGTTTGCTCCACTAAATACAATTTTATTGGATTTCACGGAGAAATCAAGCAAAATCTTTAAAAAACTCTATTTTACCCTTTTTCAAAGAAAAAGAGAGGCGATGCCTCCCTTTAAAAACATTTTTTTAAGTTGATTACTTAACGAATTCAACAATGACTTTTTGAGCATTGTCACCGACTCTAACGCCAGCTTTGATTGCACGAGTATAACCACCGTTTCTATCTTTATATGCTGGAGCAAGTTCAACAAATAATTTAGTAACTGCTTCACCGCTTCTTAAGATAGAAGCTGCTTGTCTACGAGCGTGTAAATCGCCGCGTTTAGCTAATGTAACAAGGTGATCTGCTAAAGATTTGAGTTCTTTAACCATACCAGAAGTTACAGTAAGTCTTTCGTGCATAACTAAGTCAGTTGCTAAAGTACGAAGTTTATTTTCGTGTTTTTGTTTGGTATAGGCTGCTTTAAATCTAACACCAGTCTTACCATGTACATTTTTTCTACCTTGTGCTGCCATAGTTATTCTCCTTGAACGCTTTCACGGAATGAGAGGCCATTTTCAGCAAGTTTTTCCTTAACTTCTTTAAGGGATTTCTTGCCAAGGTTTCTAACCTTCATCATTTCTTCTTCGGTTTTTTGTGTAAGTTCTGCAACTGTAGCAATTGCGGCTCTCTTTAAGCAGTTGTAGCTACGAACAGAGAGATCAAGTTCTTCAATTGGCATAACTTCAAATTTGTTTTCTTCAACTTTTTCTTCTTCTTTAATCATGTTGAGATCTTCAACAGTCTTCTCTAACTCAACAAATGGTGTGAGGTTAGTCACAAGCATTTGAGCAGCTAAAGCGACTGCAGCTTGAGGAAGAATTGAACCATTGGTCCAAACTTCTAATGTAAGCTTATCAAATCTTGAATCATGACCAACACGGGCTGGTTCTACGCTGTAGCTAGCACGTGTAACTGGAGAATAGTTGGAGTCGGTTACTATGTAACCTAATTGATCAACTGAAATCTTTCCTTTGATTTGCTTATTGTTTTCAGCAGTCATATAACCACGGCTCTTACGAACGTAAATAGTCATATTTAATGAACCACCTTCAACAACGTGAGCAATTTCAACATCTGGATTTACTACTTTAACAAAAGCTGGAAGTTCTAAATCAGAAGCTTTAACAACTTTTGGTCCAGTAACTGAAACAGTGATTTTCTTATCTTCTTTTGATTCATCATCGACGACCCAGATAATATCTCTAAGATTTAAGATGATTGTGGTAACGTCTTCTTCAATTCCTTTTAATGCTGAGAATTCGTGTTGTGCACCTTCAATGATGACACCGCAAACTGCAGCACCTGGAAGTGAGCTAAGAAGGACTCTTCTAAGGGAGTTACCAATAGTTAAACCATAACCTCTTTCGAGTGGTTCAATGACGAATTTTCCATAATTATCGGAAGCATCGATTTGAGCGACTTTGAATGAAGAACGCTCGAATGGTTTTGCTAAATTTGCCATTTTGATTTCCTCCTTTAATTATTAGCCTCTTGGGCGTTTTGGTGGACGGCATCCGTTATGTGGAACTGGTGTTGAGTCAGTAATTGATGTAACGGTTAAGCCAGCGTTTGCTAAAGCACGAACTGCACCTTCACGTCCGCTACCTGGACCTTTTACATCGACATCAACAGAACGAAGTCCTTGATCATAAGCAACTTTAGCGGCTGCTTCACCAGCGAGTTGAGCTGCGAAAGGTGTTGATTTTTTAGCACCTTTGAAGCCTAATGCACCAGCACTTGACCATGAGATGACGTTTCCTTGTTCGTCAGAAATAGTGACGATAGTGTTATTAAAGGTGCTATGAATATGTGCGACACCTTTAGTAAAAGAACGTTTGATTTTTCTTTTACGAGTTGTTGTTTTTGTTGCCATTTTACATAACTCCTTTCATTAACCTTGTGATGCGACTTTCTTATTCGCAATTGTTTTACGTTTACCCTTTCTTGTACGGGCATTTGTACGTGTACGTTGACCGTTAACAGGTAAACCATGTCTATGACGAATACCACGGTAACAACCGATTTCGCCTAAACGTTTGATGTTGAGAGCGACTTCTCTACGAAGATCACCTTCAACTTTGTGTTTTGTAATTTCGTTACGTAAAGCAGCTAATTGTTCTTCTGTGAGATCTTTAACACGAATATCTTCACTTACTTTAGCGTCTTTACAGATCTTCTTTGCAGTTGTGTCACCAATACCATAAATGTAGGTGAGTGAGACAACTACTCTTTTTTCATTAGGGATATCAACCCCGACAATACGTGCCATGAATTTTTCCTCCTAATAAATTAACCTTGGCGTTGTTTGTGCTTTGGGTTTTCACAAATGACCATGACTTTACCATGTCGTTTGATAACTCTGCACTTTTCGCAAATAGGTTTGACTGAAGGTCTTACTTTCATTTTTGTTTCTCCTTCTGTAGCCTTTGCTACTCTTCTTTAGTTTTTGTATCGATATGTGATACGCCCACGTGTTAAATCATAAGGGGACATTTCGACCATAACTCTATCGCCTGGTAGAATGCGGATGTAGTGCATGCGGATTTTACCAGAAACGTGGGCAAGAATTACGATTCCGTTCTCGAGCTTTACTCTAAACATTGTGTTAGGTAGAGTTTCGACAACAGTTGCTTCCACCTCGATGACTCCGTCTTTTGCCATTAAGTAATTTCCTCCTAAATTTTAGTTAGAATTTCATATCCATCTTTAGTAATAACGATGGAATTTTCATAATGGCTAGATAACTTGCCATCTTTCATTTTCGCAGTCCAACCGTCTTTTAAGACGCGGATTGCGAAGTGACCCTCTGCAACCATGGGTTCGATTGCAAGAGTCATTCCCTCTTTTAGAACTGGACCGGTTCCGGCAGCTCCATAATTTGGGATGTAAGGATCTTCATGAAGAACACTTCCAACCCCGTGTCCTGTATATTCTCGAGGGAGAGAATAGCCATTTTTTTCGCAATATTCTTGGATTGCATGGCTTATATCGCCTAAGCGATTACCAGGACGAGCATATTTAACGCCTTCAAAGAAACTTTCTTCAGTAACTTTTATAAGGCGTAATGCTTTTTCGGAACAAATCCCTACAGGATAAGTTCTACAAGCGTCGCCAACGTAACCATTAAGTGTTGCGCCGACATCGACTGAGACGATGTCCCCGTCCCTCAGGATCCTCTTACTAGAAGGGATCCCGTGGACAAGTTCATCATTTACACTGACACATACTGCGCCAGGGTAACCAGAATAATTTAGAAATGTTGGATATGCGCCATTATCACGAATGATTTTTTCGCACATATCTGCGACATCTTGTGTGGAGATTCCAGGAACGATTTTGTCTTTAATGCCTTCGAAGACCAAGGCGACAACTCGACCAGCTTTCTTCATTAATTCGATTTCACGAGGTGATTTAATGATAATCAAGATATTATCCTCTTAGAAAAGCGACAAGCTTTGGTGTTAAATCTGATGAATTAGAACCATCAAATTTAGTTAATAACCCTTTCTTCTGGTAATATTCAAGAAGAGGTTGAGTTTGTTTTGTATAAGCTTCAAGTCTTACGCTAAGAGCTTCTTCATTATCATCTGGGCGTTGAATAAGTTCACCACCACAAATATCACAAACTCCATCGACTTTTGGTTTGATATTGATGACGTGATATGGAGCACCGCATTTTTTGCAGACTCTACGACCACAAATTCTACGAACCAATTCTTCTTTTGGTGTTTCAATATCAATTACATGGCTAATTTCACGGCCAATCTCTTTAGAGATGCTTTCAAGGGCTTCTGCTTGAGGAATTGTACGTGGAAAGCCATCTAATAAATAACCATGTGCGCAATCGGATTTAGAAAGTCTTTCTTTTACAAGTCCGATTGTGACATCATCAGGAACTAAATGACCATCGTTAATATAACTTGCGGCCAATTTTCCTAAAGGAGTTCCTTCTTTAATTGCTTCACGAAACATATCTCCAGTGGAAATATGCGGAATATTAAATTCGGCAATTAATTTTTTGGCTTGTGTGCCTTTGCCCGCTCCAGGTGGGCCCATCAAGATTATATTAAGCATAGGTTTTTAATCCCTTCCGGCTGTTGCCTGAACCTCATCAAAGGTTTTACCAGCAAGTAAGCCATTAACCTGATCTCTAAGTTCGAGTGAGACACCAACAGCAATGATAAGTCCAGTACCACCAATGGCAAGTGAACTATTATTGCCGAATAAACCAGATAATGATAAGACAACAGGAAGTGCGGCGATAAATGTAAGTGCTAATGCACCGATACATGTAACGCGGTTAACAACCTTCTTAACATATCTTTCGGTCTCATTACCCGGACGTACACCAGGGATATAACTACCGTTTTTACGGAAGTTTTCAGCAAGTTGCTCTGGATCAATTTGAAGTGTTGCATAGAAGAATGAGAATAACATGATAAGAGCAATATAAATAATTAATCCCCATGGCATTTTCCATCCACCCATGTCATACATCTCAGTGTAGCTAAATATTTTTAACCACTCTGGAGTATCACTTGTAATAAATGATGCAATAACAGTTGGTGTCATCATAATTGATGAAGCAAAGATAACAGGGATAACTCCAGCTGAGTTTACCTTAATAGGCAAGAAGCTGGCACGCGACATAGCCGCGGTTTGTCCACCTGATTTTCCAGTGTGTTGAACTGGAATTTTTCTTTTTGCAAGTTCAATGAAGACAACAAACGCAAGAATAAGAACAAATGCGATTATATAAAGAAGGAATAAGATCCAACCTTTAATAACTAAAGGTGGTTCTTTATAAACTTCGCCTGTTCCAACCCATGAAGTAAATGCGACTTTAATCTTGTTTGGAAGACCTCTTACGATACCTGCAAAGATAACCATAGAAATACCATTGCCAAGACCTTTTTCAGTGATTTGGTCACCGAGCCACATAACTGTCATAGCACCCGCTAACATAATTGTTACTATGTAAGCATAAGTCCAGAAGTTTGCATTTTCAGGTAATATGACATATTCACTATTTTCCATAGTTTTAATAATGCCATAAGCCTGGACTGCTCCAAGCATAAGGGTGAGATAACGAGTTGCCATCTCGGTTTTCTTACGTCCATATTGACCTTGTTTAGATAACTCCGTTAATGCTGGAAGAACATCTTTACTAAGTAATTGGATAATAATTTGAGCAGTAATATATGGAGAGACGCCAAGAGCGAAGATCGAGAATGATTCAAGAGCACCGCCACCAAGCATATCCATAAGGGCGACCGCACTGGCGCTATTCATAGCTTCTCCAAGGTTCTCGCCAAGCTTGACACCTGGGACTGTAATCGCCGCGCCAATTCGGATAACAAGTAAAACCATGATCGTAAACATGATACGTGTCATGATTTCTTTGTTTTTAAAAATTGAGGCGATTTTCTTCATAAACTAGATCTCCTCGGCAACGCCACCAACTTTTTCAATAGCAGCTTTTGCTGATTTAGAAAATTTAGTAGCTTTGACTGTTAATTTAACAGTTAATTCTCCATTTCCGAGTATTTTAACGCCATCAAATTCTTTCTTTACTAAGCCAGATTCGACAAGTAAGGTTGGGGTAACAACTGTTCCCTCTTTGAATTTGTTTAAGGAAGAAACGTTAACAATTGCGTATTCCTTATGAGCGCCATTGGTAAAACCAAATTTTGGAAGTCTACGGTATAAAGGAGTTTGACCACCTTCAAATCCTGGAGCTTTAACGCCACCACTTCTTGATTTTTGGCCTTTATTTCCTGTACCGCAGTTTTTGCCCTTGCCACTTCCTAAGCCACGGCCGACTTTCATGCCTTTAGCTTTTGCGCCTTCGACATTTTTGAGTTCATTTAATTTCATCTTAAATTTCCTCCTTATTCTTCGACCTTAGCACGAAGTGCTTGGACTTGTTTATAGGATTTAAGGTTAGTTAAACCATTGTGTGTTGCACGAATAATATTAATTGGTGCACGTGATCCATAAACTTTTGAAGTAACGTTACGGATACCAGCAAGTTCTAAGATAGCTCTGACAGGGCCACCGGCAATAATACCAGTACCTTCTGGAGCTGGTTTTAAGAAGACTGAACAAGCACCGAACTTACCGATGATTTCATGGGCAAGTGTTCCACCTTTGACGATGTGGAGCTCGAAAGTATTTCTTTTTGCAGCTTCAAGAGCTTTCTTAATTGCATCTGGAACTTCAGCAGCTTTGCCAGTTCCAAATCCGTATTTACCTTTTTTGTTTCCGATAACCACTAAGGCTGAGAATCTCATTCTACGACCACCTTTGACGGTCTTAGCAATTCTGTTAATTTCGACAACAGTTTCTTCGTATTCTTTTGGTTCTTCGGCTCTTGGGCGACGATCACCACGTGGACCTTTTCCACGTGGACGATCTCCATGTGGAGGTCTTGGTCCTCTTGGTTTATCGCTTTGTGGATGTTCTTTAGGAGCTTCAGTTTTTTCTGCAGGTGTTGCAGTAGCTTCGACTTTTAATTCTTCTGCCATTTTCATTTCCTCCTATTAGAACTTAAGTCCGCCTTCACGGGCTGCGTCCGCTAATGCAGCGACACGGCCATGATAGAGATATCCACCTCTATCGAAGACGACTTCTTTAATCTTATGTGCTTTAGCAACTTCTGCTAATTTAGCACCAACTTTCTTAGCAGCTTCAATATTGGAGCCGTTTTCAAGTTTTAATGCTACTGATGATGCTGCACAAAGTGTGACACCTTTAACATCATCAATAATTTGTGCTTCAATGTGTTTGTTTGAACGGAAAACACAAAGTCTTGGGCATTTAGCAGTACCAGAGACTTTGGCTCTTACACGAGCGTGTTTTCTTTCACGAACAGCGTTCTTTGATTCTTTATTAATCATTTACCAAATCTCCTTTCTACTATTTACCTGCTGCAGCAGCACGTTTACCTTCCTTACGGATGATGTGTTCATTCTTGTACATGACACCTTTACCATTATATGGTTCTGGTTCTCTTGTAGCACGAATTAAGGCTGCTGTTTGACCGACTGCTTGTTTTGAGATACCTTCAACAACAATATTGTTGGCATCAACACATTTAATTTTAACAGTTGGTTCTGGTTTGATTACGATTTCGTGTGAGTAGCCAACATTCATTACAATGTTTTCGCCTCTCATAGCGGCTCTATAACCAATACCAACGATTGTGAGTTCTTTCTTGAACCCTTCAGTTACACCGACTACAGCGTCTGCAAGATTTGCACGGACTGTACCATGTAATTGTTTTGTATGTTTTTCTTCATTAGCTCTACTGCAGCGAACTTCTGTGCCTTCAACTTTAACAGTAATAACTGATGGAACTAAGACAGTTAATGTTCCTTTTGGACCAGTGACTGTTATGGTTCCGTTTGCTTGGGCAATTGTTACACCAGCAGGGAGATTGATAACTTTTAAACCAATTCTTGACATAATAATTACCAAACGTAAGCTAAGACTTCACCACCAACGCCTAAGGCGCGAGCTTGTTTGTCACTTACGACTCCTTTACTTGTAGAGATAATTGCAATTCCAAGACCATTTAAGACTTTTGGTAATTTATCGCTTTTCGCGTTAATACGTAAGCCTGGTTTTGAAATTTTCTTTAAGCCAGAGATAACTCTTTGGCCATTAGCACCATATTTTAATGTGATGTTAAGTTCTTTTTTGACATTGCCGACTACTTTGAATTCGGAGATGAATCCTTCTTCTAAGAGAATCTTAGCAATTTCAACTTTCATTTTGCTAGATGGCATGCTGACGGAGGCATAACGTAATGCATTTGCGTTACGAATACGAGTGAGCATATCTGCAATTGGATCTGTCATCATATGTATTTTTCCTCCTTAACTTACCAACTTGATTTCTTCATGCCAGGAATTTCACCTTTGTATGCAAGTTCTCTTAAGCAAACACGGCATAAATGGAATTTTGAATAAACTGAATGAGGACGTCCGCAACGTTCACAACGAGTATATTCACGTACTTTGAATTTTTTAGGTCTTGCACATTTGACCTTCATACTGGTTTTTGCCATATACTAACGTACCTCCTTCTTATTTGTGGAATGGCATTCCTAATGCTTCAAGTAAAGCATAAGCTTCATCATCCTTACGAGCAGTAGTGACGATGACAATGTCCATACCTCTAATTTTATTTACTTTATCGTAGTCAATTTCTGGGAAGATAAGTTGTTCCTTGATACCTAAGGTATAGTTACCATGACCATCGAAGGAATTCTTACTTACACCACGGAAGTCTCTAACACGTGGAAGTGCGATTGAGACAAGTCTATCTACGAATTCATACATACGAACACCACGAAGTGTTACTTTACAACCAATTGCTTGTCCTTCACGGAGCTTGAAGCTTGCGATAGACTTTTTGGCTTTTGTAGTAACTGGATGTTGTCCTGTAATTTGACCGAGTTCTCTTACTGCGGCCTCTAATGCCTTATTGTCGGTAAGAGCATCGCCAACACCGATATTTATAACAACTTTTTCAAGATGTGGAACTTCCATGATTGAGGAGTAATTAAACTTCTCCATTAAGCTCTTCTTGATCTCGTTATTATATTTTTCGAGTAAGCGAGTTGTTTGAGCTGGTTTCTTGTTTCCTTTGGAAACTTTTTTAACAGCTGGTTTGACTTCAGCTTTTGGAGCTTCGACTTTTACTTCTGCTTTAGGAGCTGCTGCTTTTGGAGCGGCACTCTTTTTAGCGGCTGTAGATGTCTTTGCTGCTGGAGCTTTAGTAGCAGTCTTCTTGACTGCTGCAGACTTAGCTGCAGGTTTCTTGGTTTCTGCCATACTTTACCTCCTAGTTAAGCTTGGAGCCAGATTTCTTAGAAATTCTGACTTTCTTACCGTCTTTGTCAACTAAGTAGCCGACACGGCTTGCTTTTTTAGTTTTTGGATCAACGATTGCAACGTTACTTGCATCGATTGGGACATACATTTCAACAATGCTGCCTTCTGGAGATTGTTGAGTTGGCTTATGATGTTTCTTATGAACATTGACGCCTTCGACGACAACTCTATTGACTTTTGGATAGACGGCTTGAACAATGCCTTCTTTTCCTTTGTCTTTGCCTGCGATTACGACGACTTTATCACCTTTAACAATTTTCATGATATGTCCTCCTTATAATACTTCTGGAGCTAAGGAGACAATTTTCATTGCACCTTCACCCTTTTCACGAAGTTCTCTTGCCACTGGACCAAAGACACGTGTTCCGACTGGGTTTCCATCGTTATCGATGATGACAACAGCGTTATCATCAAAGGCAATTTGGGAACCATCTGGTCTATTAATAGCATGTTTTGTACGAACAATAATGCCTTTAACAATATCAGATTTCTTTACACGGCCATTTGGAATGGCTTCTTTGACTGCACAGGTAACAACGTCACCAATGCTACAAGATTTTCTAAATGAGCCACCTTTAATATTGAAGACTCTAACTGAACGTGCGCCTGAGTTATCAGCGACGACAAGGTTTGTTTCTCTTTGAATCATTCTTTTGTCCTCCCTAATTACTCAGCTTTTTCTTCTGCCTTTTTGGCAGGAGCTTTTTTTGCTGCAGGTTTTTTAGCAGGTGCTTTTTTTGCTGCAGGTTTCTTTTCTTCAGCTGGTTTTTCTTCTTTCTTTGGCTCTTCGACTACAGAAGCGGCCTCGACTTTAGGTTCTTCAACTTTAACTTCTTCTTTAACTTCAGTTTCGGCTTGTTCTTCCATTGCTTTTTCGGCTTCTAAGACTTCCTTAATGGATTCTTGGTGAACCTTATCAATTGAGACTAAGCGGAAACGTTTTGTTGCAGAGAGTGGTCTACAACCCATGATTGTGACGACGTCACCAACCTTGGCTTCGTTCTTTTCGTCGTGCGCGTAATACTTATTAGAATATTTAATACGCTTTGCATATTTTGGGTGTCTTTTGTGAGTTTCGACTTCAACAACAATTGTTTTGTTCATCTTGTCAGAAACGACGACACCTTGAAGAGATGTTCTACGATTTCTTTCCATTGTCTAATCCTCCTTATTTGACACCGAGTTCTCTTTCGCGTTTGACCATTAAGGCACGTGCGATATCTTTACGAACTCTTCTTACTTCTTCACCGTGTTCGAGTTGGCCAACGGCTTTTCTACGACGGAGATTGAATAATTCTTCCTTGAGAGAGTAAATCTTTTCATCAAGTTCTTGAGCAGTTAAGTCTCTAAATTCATTAACTTTCATTATTTACTCTCCTTTCTGGCAACGACTCTGCACTTATTTGGAAGCTTGTAAGCTGCTAAACGGAGTGCTTCACGTGCGACATCTTCTGGAACGCCACCCATTTCGAACATAACTCTGTTCTTACGGACGACTGCAACCCATTGTTCTGGGTTACCTTTACCGGAACCCATACGGACTTCGGCTGGTTTTTTAGTTTTGGCAAGGTGTGGGAATATACGAATATAAACTTTACCTTCCTTCTTTGTGTAACGGCTAAGGACAATACGAGCAGACTCAATTTGTCTATCGGTGATCCATGCACCAGTTACAGCTTGAAGACCAAATTCTCCAAAGGAGACTTCATTTCCACCTTTTGAAAGGCCTTCATATTTGATACCGTGTGGACGACGATATTTAACTCTTTTTGGTTGTAACATCTTATCTTGCCTCCTTCACGGTTTCTTCTGCTGACTTCTTAGGTTCTGGTCTAGAAATCCAAACTTTGACACCTAAACGACCATATGCTGTGACAGCTTCAGCGTGTGCGAAGTCAACGTTTGTGCGTAATGTAGAAAGTGCGATTGTACCTTCTTTATAACCTTCACTACGTGCGATATCCGCGCCACCTAAACGGCCAGAGATTAAGGTCTTACATCCTTTTGCACCTGCTTTACGAACGCGTTGAATAGCTTTCTTTTGAGCAGTTCTGAAGGATGCACGGTTTTCAAGTTCTGTAGCAATCCATTGTGCAACGAGTTGTGCATCTAAGTCTGGTTGCTTGACTTCGACTACGTCGAGTCTGACTTGTGAACCTTTGAGCATTTTGGCTACGACTTTTTTAAGTCTATTGATATTGGCACCATCTTGGCCAATAACAACGCCTGGTCTTGCGACGAAGATCATTACTACGACTTCGTGACCTTTATCATTTTTACGTCTTTCAATTTCAATATGAGAGACGAGAGCATCTTTTAATTCTTTGGTTAGATATTTTCTGACTTTGACATCTTCAAGAAGGAATTTGTGGAAGTCTTGATTATTTGCAAACCAACGTGAATGCCAATCGCGGTTGATACCGACACGCATTCCTACTGGACTAACTTTTTGACCCATGAATGATTCCTCCTATTATCTTTCCTTCACCACAACAGTGATGTGTGATGATCTTTTAACAAGTCCTGATGCGCTACCTTTTGCTCTTGGAAGGTAACGTTTCATTTTAATGCCATCTCCTGCATAACATTCAGCTACATAGAGCTTTTCTTCGGCAAATCCGAAGTTGTTAATTGCATTTGAGGCTGCTGACTTGACTACTTTTGCGACTAATGGGGAAGCAGCTTTATTAACGTTAGCTAAGATTCCTAGAGCTTCGTTAACTTGCTTTCCTCTAATTAAATCTAAGACGAGGCGTGCTTTACGTGGTGTAACACGGACATCGTGAGCTACAGCTTTAGCGGAAACTGGTTTTGGCTTTGCTGGCTTTTCTTCAACTTTCTTAGTTGCTTTTGCCTTTTTCTCAGCCTTAACTGGTTTTTCTTCTGCTGGTTTAGCTTCTTCGACTACTTCTGGGGTAGCTTTGACTTTCTTTTCTTCTGCCATGATTCTACCTCCTACTATTTCTTAGCGGCTGCTGCCTTGTCTTCAGCATTGTTACCGTGGTGTCCTTTAAAGGTTCTGGTTGGTGCAAACTCACCGAGTTTGTGGCCGACCATATCTTCAGTGACATAGACGGTAATGTGTTCGCGTCCGTTATAGACTGCGAATGTGTGTTCGACAAATGATGGGAAAATTGTTGAACGACGTGACCAAGTCTTAATGACTTCTTTTTTGTTTGCGGCGTTTAAAGCATCAACTTTCTTGAGTAAGTAAGCATCAGCGAATGGGCCTTTTTTCAAACTACGTGACATTTTTCAATTCTCCTTTCCTTATTTGTCGTTAATTCTACGAATTATTAATTTTGTAGAAGCTTTCTTGCTATTTCTTGTCTTGACGCCAAGAGCACGTTTACCCCAAGGGGTTCTAGGTGCATCACGTCCGACAGGGGATTTACCTTCACCACCACCGTGTGGGTGATCGTTAGGGTTCATAACGGAACCACGGACTGTTGGACGAACGCCCATCCAGCGTGTTTTGCCGGCTTTACCTTTGTTTACGAGGATGAAGTCTTCATTTCCGACAACACCAATTGTTGCGCGGCATTCTTTTAATACTTTTCTAACTTCACCTGAGGCAAGGCGTAAGATGACGTATTTTCCTTCGGAACCAAGGATTTGAGCACTTGTTCCGGCAGCACGACACATTTGTCCGCCTTTCTTTGGAGATAACTCTACGTTATGAACGAATGTACCTTCTGGGATATTCGCAAGTGGGAGAGCATTTCCAACTTTAATATCAACGTTTTCGCCAGAGACGATTTTGTCTCCAACTTTTAAGCCTTGTGGGGCAAGAATGTATCTCTTTTCGCCATCAGAGTAGATAACGAGAAGGATATTTGCATTGCGGTTTGGATCATATTCGACCGCTTTAATAGTTCCAACGATTCCATCTTTATTACGTTTGAAGTCGATGACTCTATAACGACGCTTATGACCACCACCGATATGACGACATGTAATGACACCTTGGTTATTACGTCCGCCAGTCTTGCTAAGCTTTCTAGTTAAGCTTTTTTCAGGAGTTGATTTGGTGATTTCGTCAAAGGTCAAATTAGTCATTGCTCTACGAGATGCAGAGGTTGGACTATATGTTCTGATTGACATATTTTTTCCTCCTATAATGTGTAAATCCTATTTCAGATTACTCTTTGAATAAGTCGATTGCTTGTCCTTCAGCGACAGTAACGACTGCTTTTTTGAAACCGGAGATTGTGCCTCTGTAACGGCCGCCTCTTGTGGTTTCTTTTGCAGGAACATTTACAATGTTAACTCCGGTAACTTTGACACCGAAGATCTTTTCGAAGGCTTTTTTAACGTCTGCGCGATTTGCAGTTTTGCTTACGCGGACAGTAACCTTATTTTGTTCTTGCATGAGAGACATAGTTTTTTCGGTGATAACTGGTTCAACAATTACATCGAAGTCATGGATAGATGCTTTTGATTTTGCTTTTGCAGCAACTTTCTTCTCTGCCATATTACTTTGCCTCCTCTAATCTTTCTTCAACAACCTTTAAGGTTGCTTTGTCTAATACGACCTTATCAAAGTAGAGAAGATCGTAGACGGAGACATTATCAACTGCTGTACAAACAGCGTTTGCAATGTTTCCTGCAGCGCGAAGTAAGTTTTCGTTTTCTTGAGATAAGACAACGAGGACTTTACCTTCTGCTTTAAGATCTTTTAGCACTTTAACAAATGCTTTTGTCTTTGGTTCGACTTCGAACTTTTCAACAACAATGAGATCTTTAACCTTTGAGGACCATGCTGAGCGGAGTGCTAAGTTATGTTCCTTGCGGTTTTGTTTAATTGTGTGGTTTTGGACACCGGTTGGGCCGAATACTGTTCCACCGCCAACCCAGATTGGGGATCTTGTAGAACCTGCACGTGCACGACCTGTGCCTTTTTGTCTCCAAGGTTTTTTACCACCACCGCTTACTTCATCACGTTTTTTGGTTTTTGCAGTGTCTTGTCTCATATTTGCTTGATAGACAACGACTGCATCATGGACAGCTTGTGCAGCTTCCTTTTGACCAAATACATAACCTGATACAGAAACGGTTGAGACTTCTGCGCCAGCTTGTGAGAGAACTTTTAATGTGATTTTCTTGTCTGCCATAATTATTCTCCTTCCTTAGCTGCTGGGGCTTCTTCAACTTTTGGTTCTTCAACCTTTGGTTGTTCAGCTGCTTTTGCAGCTTCTGCTTCTGCCTTAGCGGCTTCTTCAGCGGCTTTCTTTGCGGCTTCTTCAGCGGCTTTTGCTTCTTCGGCTGCTTTCTTGGCTGCTTCTTCAGCTGCCTTCTTAGCTTCCTCTTCGGCAATTCTTGCTGCTTCTGCTGCTTTACGTTCTGCTTCAATGTCGACTAATTCCCCGACTTTTGGAGCCTTGCCAAGTTGAGTTCTAACTGCGCTACGGATTAATACTAATGATTTCTTTGCGCCTGGAACTGAACCTCTAATAAGAATGTAGTTTTTATCTGCATTTGCTTCGACAACTAATTGGTTGAGGATTGTTGCAGATTGGTTTCCACTATGACCAGCCATGTGTTTTCCAGGAATAACTCTTTGAATAAGACCTAAGTTAGCCATAGAACCTTGTGTTCTGTGCCAGCTGTGTCCGTGTCCTTTAGGACCAATTGTCATTCCCCAACGTTTGACTGCGCCAGTGAATCCGTGACCTTTTGAGGTACCGACTACGTCGACAATGTCTCCAGCTTTGAAGAGATCTGCGGTGATTTTGTCGCCTACTTTGTAGTTGGCCATTTCATCACCTTTAACTTCTGCAAGGACTTTCATTACTGGAACGCCAGCTTTTGCGAAATGTCCTTTTTCAGCTTTGTTTGCTTTAGATTCTTTCTTTTCTTCGAATCCAACTTGGACGGCTGCATATCCATCCTTTTCAACTGTCTTTACTTGTGTAACGACATTTGGAAGTACTTCGACAACTGTAACTGCGTACATTGTTCCGTCTTTGGCGAAGACTTCTGTCATGCCCATTTTACGACCAATGATTTGTTTCATCTTGTCTGACCTCCTTATAATTTGATGTCAATATCAACCCCGGAAGCTAAGTCGAGTTTACGTAATGTGTCGACTGTTTCCTTTGTTGGATTGGTAATATCGATCAATCTCTTGTGTGTTCTGATTTCAAACTGTTCACGAGCATCTTTGTACTTATGCACAGCACGTAAGATGGTGTAAACCTGTTTCTCGGTAGGGAGTGGAATAGGACCAACAACACCAGCCCCAGTCTTTTTCGCTGCTTCTACGATCTTCTCAACAGCTAAGTCGAGAATCTTGTGATCATAAGCTTGCAAGCGAACCCTAATGGTTTTAACTTTTGCCATGAATTTTCCTCCTATAACTATTTATTTCAGGCTTTTAACGAACTGCTCGATGCGAATTCCCTGGCCACCTTTCATGACAACGCCTGTTGGTGTGTCAGCAACCTCGCATGTCAACGCAAACGCTAACGTGTAATAAGATACGCCTATATATAATATAAATCAATAAAAATTTTTAGGCGCCCGCACGAAAGACACAAATTTTTGCCTCTTTTTACTATCATTTTTATGTAAATTTTTGCCAAATTTTTGCAATTTTTAAGTGAAAATTCAATTAAAATTACAAAATAGTTTATGATAAAGCAATTATAAATAATTGAATTATGATAAAAATATTTCAAAAAAATCCATTATTAAAAACAACCTTATTATTTATCTAATAAATGAATATGCGTGAAAAACTTTATTTCAAATTATTTAAATTATTTTTTGCTGATTGACTGTGATCAGTAATCATTTTTAAGGTCTCACAGTCATTCATTTTTGAACATTCAGCACATGTGTTGAAGCCTTTTGACAAAGCGCATTTACGAATCTTGCATTGTTCGCTACAGAAGTGTGTCTTGCATCCATCACCATGGCATCCTTCGCAATTAATCCATTTGGGTTTTATTTCACACTGATTCCACTCAGACCATAGTTTTGCAACTTTTTTACGTAATTCGTTGTCATTATTTATTGTCGCTTTTCTTGCTTCACATTCTTCACAATTTAGACCACAAAAAGCAATCTTATTTTCCATATTTTTCTGCCTCCTTTTTTAGGCCCTTTTCGTATGTAAATTTACACCCACAATAAAGCTGCTGATATAGGTCGTAATGAATGCGCATTTCTCGAGCTATATCAATACCCTTATTTTTCTTGAAATCTGAGTAAAAATAGCGGGAATTTCCGTATTTTTTCTGTAATTTTGCACCGATTTCATTTATTTTTTGAGAATTCTTTTGACGCGAAATGGTCATAACTGTGGTGAAGAAATCAAAGCCGTTTTCGTTAGCAAATTTGAAGGCCTGATCCATGCGTTTTTCGTAGCACAAAAAACACCTCTCTTTTCCTTCATCTTGATCTGCGTATTTTTCAAGGTCTTTATTGTAATTATCGTTGTCATATTTTGTCTCGATAACTTTAACCTCGTATCCGTAATCTCTTTTGAAGAAATCTAGAAACTTTTTAAGCTCATTGAGTCTTCTATAATATTCTTCTGACGGATAGATGTTTGAATTATTGAAAAATATCGTCACATCAAAATGCGGGCATAAAAAAGTTAAAGGAAAAGTCAAACATGGTCCACAACAGGCATGAAGTAATAAAGATGGCTTCTTATTTTTAGGAAGTTTCTCTAATTCTTTTAATGATTCTTTATAGTAATTAATATACTCATTCATAGATAAACATTGCATCCCCAAATGAGAAGAATCTATACCTCTTTTCAACTGCATATTTATAGCACGCGAGAGTGAACTCCCTGCCCATAAGGGCAGACACTAGCATAATAAGGGTAGATTTTGGTAGATGGAAATTGGTAATTAAAGCATCAATCGCTTTGAACTCATAACCAGGCTTAATAAAGATTTCTGTATCGTCTGTTTCGCCTCTAAATTCTCCATATTTTTGGAAGTTGGCTTCAAGGGTTCTTGTCGATGTTGTACCAAGGGCAATAATGCGTCTATTTTCTTTTTTTGCGAGATTTAGACGATCTGCAACCTCTTGAGTTATCTCATAATGCTCAGAATGCATTTTGTGAGCCTCTACAGTTTTCTCTTTGACAGGTTTAAAGGTTCCTAGACCAATATTCAAAGTGATGTCTAAGAACTCGACACCCTTTTCTTCACATTTTTTAATTAACTCTTTTGTAAAATGGAATCCCGCTGTTGGTGCTGCGGCACTACCATAGACTTTCGCGAATACAGTTTGATATTGAGACTTATCCTCACACTTTTTCTTGATATATGGAGGTAACGGCATTGCACCGATTTCATTCAAAATTTCCATGAAAATGCCAGTATATTTGAATTTTAGTATACGAATCCCCTCGTCTTTTACCTCCAAACACTCGGCAAAAAGCCTTCCGTTGTTGAAATTTATGACTGTTCCAACCTTAATTGCCTTAGCGTTTCCTGCAAGGCATTCCCACACATCTCCTTCAAGCTGTTTTAATAGCAAAATTTCGACATGTGCACCAGTTCCTTCTTTAACCCCAAATATGCGGGCCGATAACACTTTAGTGTTATTCCTGACGATAACATCGCCAGGTTTTAGATAGTCAATTATATCTTTAAAAATTTTGTCTTCGAATGACTTATTTTTCTTATTTATGCACAAAAGTTTGCACTCATCTCTGACCGATGCAGGGGTTTGTGCAATAAGTTCTTCTGGTAAATTGTAATCAAATAAGGAAATATCCATTAAAAACCTCGTTTATCCCCATATTTCCTGAGAATTTCTTCTCTAAAATCTCCAAACCTATCTTCTTGGATTGCTTTTCTCGCTTCTTCCATCAAATGAATCAAGAAACGAACGTTATGAATCGATAAAAGTCTTTTACCGAACGCTTCATCAGCAACATACAAGTGTCTTAAATAAGCTTTCGTATAATTTTTACATGTATAGCAATCACACTCTGGATCGAGCGGACTGAAATCTTCTTTATATTGTGCTCCTCTAATGTTTACACGGCCTTGTGAGGTCATTAAAGCACCATGACGAGCAATTCTTGTAGGCAAAACGCAATCAAACATGTCTATTCCTTTTGCGATCCCTTCCAAAAGGTAGTCAATTGAGCCGACTCCCATTAAATATCTTGGTTTGTCCTCGGGTAAATATGGAACTGAGTAGTCTAACATCTTTGAAAACACATCTTTTGGCTCGCCGATTGATGTTCCGCCAATTGAGTAACCAGGGAAATCCATCTTCACTAATTCTTCAGCACAATGTTTTCTTAAATCAGGGAATTCTCCACCCTGTACAATTCCAAATAAAGCTTGGTCTTTTCTGGTATGTGCAGTGAGGCCTCTTTTAGCCCATCTTAACGTTCTTTCTACGGATTTTTCCGCATATTTTTTGTTTGCTGGGTAAGGAATGCACTCATCAAACGACATAATAATATCAGCACCAAGTTTCTCTTCAATCTTAATAACTGATTCTGGTGTAAAGAAAAGTTTATCCCCGTTTAAATGAGACTTGAATTCAACTCCTTCTTCTGAGATTTTTCTATTTTCTTGAAGTGAGAAAACTTGAAATCCTCCACTATCAGTTAAGATAGGACCTTTGTAGTTCATAAATTTATGAAGTCCACCAGCTTTTTGTACAATATCTTCACCAGGTCTAAGATGCAAATGATAGGTATTGCTTAAAATAACACCGGCTCCCATATCTTTAACTTCTTCTGGAGATAATGTTTTGACTGTTGCTAATGTACCAACAGGCATAAACATAGGCACTTCAACATCTCCGTGCGGAGTGTGAAGGATTCCGTATCTAGCACCTGTTTGTTTACAAACATGTTTAATTTCTAAATAAAAATCTTTCATATTGATATATTAACATAGTTCAATAAAATATCGAATTTATTTAATAAGTTCGATAAAGAAACTAACTGGCCTAAATCCATCGTTGCAAGAAATCATTGCGCTCATTGGATCTTTCATCCAACCATCGAAAAAATTGCCTTTCCCTTGTTCTAATGCTTCAACAAATTCTTTTAAGCTTTTCCATGCTTCTAAGCAAAAATTCTCGGGAATTTCGGCATTTTTTGAAATAAAAACGTCACCTTCATGTAAGCCGCAAGCATGCTTAATTTGGTTCTCATATTTTGAAATCAGATCATCAAATCTAGATACTTTTACAACAGTTATTTTTACCATTTTGGTTCCAAATTCCTATTCGCTCCAAAAACAGTGAGCAATCTTTTTTCGCGCCATAAAATCATAAATAGAGCATAGCCTATAACGCAAACGGCAATTACTTCACCTAAAGCAACCCATCCTGTGCAAACCCAATAAGGGCCAACTTCAAAATATGTTAATTCTGCACCAATAATGAAGCCGTTTGCTATTACTGGATATAGAGACGCTAAAAATAAATTTTTAAAACTCAAGAAACATATACATAAACATGCAATCAATGTCGCAAGAGTTCCTACTATAATATCCATCCACATAAATGAGAATAGATTAGCTATAAAACAACCCGCTGTAAGGCCGTAAATATAGTCTTTTCTAAAGAAACAAAGTAGCATCAAGGCTTCCGCAATTCTAATTTGCATCATTCCAAATGATATTGCACTTGTTGCTACTGTTAATACAACGTAGATAGCTGCTACTACAGCATTTCTAGTTAAAGTTCTAATTACTTCGTTTTTCATACCTTGCTTTTTTCTAAGTGGTTATTCAAGGGAACACTTAATATTTTTAAATGTTCTGAGATAAAATCTCAGCGAGTGATAACACCTTAGCTCCTTTATTATCTTTTTCAACAGAATCTGTAGTTACAAATTCTTTAATTTTTGGGGTCAAAGGGCCTTTAGAAAGTATGGCGTGGGTTACCGCAACATAGACTTCCTTTGCGCCTTTTGAAAGTAGTGCCTCAACAGCATTGTTTACAGTTCCGCCTGTGTCGACTATATCATCAACAATTAAACAAATTTTATCTTTAACATCGCCAACGACATTAATAACTTCGGATTTGTTTGGAGCAGGACGGCGTTTATCAATAACGGCTAAAGATGCCCCGTTAAGTTCACTAGAAACATCACGGCCTCTATTTGCGGAACCGTGATCAGGTGAAACAACACATACATCAGAATGCTTAATTCCAAGTTCATCAAATCTCTTTGCAAAATATTGTCCAAATAATGTACTGGTATCAATATTTTCGACCGGAATTGAGAAGAATCCTTGAATTTGTTGAGTATGCAAATCTGCGCAAATAACACGGGAAATCCCGGCAATTTCTATCATTTTTGCAACTAATTTAGCAGTTATTGGCTCGCCTTTTACAGCGACTCTGTCTTGGCGTGAATATCCGAAATATGGAGCAATCAAAACCACCTCAAATGCTCCGGCATTTTTAAGTGCATCAGCGAACATCAAAACCTCAAAAATAGTCTCGGTAGATGGACTCACAGTTGATTGCACAACATAGCAAATCTTTCCTTGAACATCGCTCTTACATCTAGCCATAATCTCGCCATCGGCAAATCTTAAAACTTCTGATTCTCCCATAGGAATACCAGATTTTTCAGATATTGCTTTAGCAAGTTTTTTGCTAGAGGTTAGAGAAAAGATTACTTTTTCCATTATTTCTTATATTCGTTATATTTTTTAGATGAACCTCTGACTTTGTCAGCTGGATACTTAGCTTCATTTTGATCTAACTTTTTATTTAAAATCTCATCAACGTCCAAATGGTAGTGATCAGCCATTAAATAACAGTAAGATAAAACATCTGCAAGCTCTTCTTTTACTTTATCAATAGACTTTTCTTGATTTGTCCATTGAAAAACTTCAAGAAGTTCGCCAGCTTCAATCATTATCGATTTAGCTAAATTTTCACCAGTATGAAATTGAGACCAATCTCTGTCGTCTCTAAATTTCATTAATCTGTCATAAGTCTCTTTTTTCATCAAAAAACCCTATATTTTCCGCTTATTTCTTAACTTTTCCTTGATTAGCAACGGCTTCCATTTCAGCTTTTAAAGCGGCTTCGTCCATTAAGTAATAGTGTTTGACAGCTTTCATATTATCATCAAATTCATATACTAGTGGAACGCCTGTTGGGATGTTAACTCCAACAATTTCTTCTTTTGGCATATTGTCAAAATATTTGACAAGTGCTCTTAATGAGTTGCCGTGAGCAACGATTAAGCAGCGTTTTCCTTTTTCCATTTCAGGTCTAATGACTTTTTCAAAGAAAGGAACAGCACGTGCAACTGTAAGTTCAAGAGATTCAGTTAAAGGAAGATCTTCTCTTGGAACATCTCTGAATTGTGCTTGGTTTGCTGGATTACGTGGGTCTTCTTTTGTTAATGCTGGAGGTGGGCAATCATAACTTCTTCTCCAAACTTTAACTTGTTCTTCACCATACTTTTCAGCGGTTTCAGCTTTGTTTAAACCTTGAAGAGCGCCATAGTGACGTTCATTAAGTCTCCAAGTTTTAATAACTGGTAACCATTCACGGTCAAGTTCGAAAAGAACATTATTCATTGTATGAATTGCTCTTTTAAGCATAGAAGTATAGACAACATCAAAGTCATATCCTTCTTCTTTTAAGGTCTTACCAGCACGATGTGCTTCCATAACACCTTTCTCGGATAATTCGACATCAGTCCAACCAGTGAATAAATTGAGTTTATTCCATTCTGATTCACCGTGTCTAATCATAACTAATTTATACATAAATTACTCCTTTATCAAATTAGTCTGCTAAAGATCCCATTGGATCCCATGGTTTGAGTACAACTGGTTCTGCTTCATATGCAGCGAGTTCTTCTTTTGTAAGGTATTTCTTGTTAACAACTGCTTGGTAAGTATATTGATCAAACCAGCTTGCTGACATGATGAAATAACCTTCTTTTCCTCTATCGTTGCCCCATGAGTTTTCGATTTTCCATTTTGTTGGAACACCTTTTTCATCAAAGGCCACGCCAGTAATACACATTGCGTGATTCATTGCGGATGAACGGAAGTCTAATGACTCTCCTTTTTCCATCTTAATGTCGAGATTTAACAAGGATTTGAAATCAAATTCTTGATCATCCCAAACGCCACGCATTCTATCTCCATAACTTGAGACGTCGGAACCAAACCAAACGATTTCTCCGTCTTTAAGTTGATGAATAATAAGTTCTTTAAGTCTTTCCATAGGAATATTTAAGTGTTTAACAACTTTACCACCTTCAACATTACCTAAATATTTGACTGTATAGCTCTTTCCAAATGGTTTTGATTTTGTTGGTGCATTAATGCAGCTAACATATTCGTCGATTTTTGAGCCAATATATTTTTCAAAGAATGATTTTGGTGTAAATCCTTTAACACATTTGAATTCGCCTTTATCATCTGTGTATTTAAGGTCGAATTTCTTTGGTGGAATTCCGTAGCACGAAATAAGTGCTTTATAGAAGCGTTTCATATATGATTCTTTGAGTTCTTCTACAGCCTTCAATCCTTTTTCTTTCTTAACAATACGACATTCGCTAGCGAATCTACGAACTTCAGCATTAAGTAAAGAATTTAAGATTCTTGTATTGTTGGAAGTATAAGTTTCAACAAACGCATTCTTTGGGCAGATACCATACTTTTTAACAACGTTAACGAGCATGTCCCATTGACCACCATCACCAATTCCATTTGTGACTAAGAATTGAACCGTTCTATCATCATAATCTGCATCAATTGTCTCAATTAATGCATTAAGAGTGTAGTTGAGTTTTTCTAACTTGTCATAGAAAGCAATAAAGCTTTGTGAAAGTTTGAATGAGCCAACACCAATCTTTTTGCCGATCATTTCGCGCATACCATTACATGCGGCAAAAATCCAACATCTTCCTGATGCTTTTTGGTTGTTAACAGCCATTGTTTTGATATTAATATCAAAATTAAAGTCCATGTTTTTAACAGAATCCTTTGAAGCGGCCACGACCGCAATATCAGAATTAGAAAGAGCATGTCTTGCAATAGCTGAAGTCTTTTCAGAGAGATACTCTTTTTCAACTTCTTCTAATTTTTCGAGTGTAATTTCTTTCATTGTTTTTCTCCTTCAGCGAATAATATTTTAATATAAAATTATTATTTTTCCACAAAAACGAATATAATTATTTAAATGAACTACAAAAAATACGCTATTGTTGATCTCCACTTGCATTTAGACGGCTCTTTATCGGCTAAGTCTATTATTGAAGTAGCCAAAAAAGAAAACATAAAATTACCATCTTTTAATGAAGAAGAATTAAATAGACATTTAATGGTACCCGATAATTGTGGGTCATTAAACGAATATCTAGAGCGCTTTTCTTTGCCTAATTTAGTTCTACAAACAAAAGAAGGTTTAGAGTTATGTACTCTCGATTTATTAGAAAGATTAAAAAATGATGGCCTCAAGTATGTCGAAATACGTATGGCCCCACAACTTTCTACCGCCAAAGGTTTAACACAAGAAGAAGTAGTTGAAACTTTAATAAAAACATGCAAAATCGCCGAGAAATCAGGCATATTTTCGAATTTAATACTCTGCATGATGAGAGGAAAAGATAACTTAAAATTGAATCTTGAAACTATTAGCATTGCAAAGAAATTTTTAGGTAACGGCGTTGTTGCAATGGACTTAGCAGGAGCAGAAGCACTATTTCCTAATGAGATGTTTGATGAAGAATTTAAACTTATCAACAAATTAGGTATTCCATTAACAATCCATGCAGGTGAAGCAGCTGGTGCATCTTCAGTAAAATCAGCTTTAAAGTATGGAGCAGTAAGAATTGGTCACGGTATCCATTCAATTGAAGATGATAACGTAATAAAAGAACTCGCGAAAAGAGGCGTGACTTTAGAGGTTTGCCCAAAATCTAATTTAGATACCAAGACAATCTCAAAATACGAGGATCTTCCACTTAAAGAATTCATTAAAAAAGGTGTTAAAATTTCAATTAACACCGATGATATGACTGTGTCCAACACAACTCTCAAACAAGAATATGAAACTCTTGTAAAATTAGGCTTTAGTGAAGAAAATTTGCGGGAATTTGCACTAAATTCGATAAAATCTTCTTTTGCAAGTGACAAAATTAAGAGATATCTTTTGGAACTTATTAAATAAAGTTCTTAATTGTTTCGATAACTAGATTAGTCTCTTCAACATAGCCAATGTGATGAGACTTTTTTAATAGAACCCATTTTGAATTTTTTATCTCTTTATTCATGAGTTCATTCATCCTTGGAGATGATTCATCTAAAGCTCCAGATAATATTAGAGTTGGAACATCAATATTTTTAAGTTTTGATTCAACATTCCAGTCTTTCAAAGTTCCTGTTCCAAAAAATTCTGACTTGCCCCACATCTTTTCATAAATTTCCTTATTGGTTTTTGGAAATTTTTTGCGTTTAAACGGATAAAGTTCAGTACTCTTTTTTCCAACATGATTTTTAATAAACTTTTTTACTGCTTTTTTGTATTCCTTTTTATCATATTTTTGACCGTCTTTTTCTGCTAATAAGGCGGCCTTTTCGGAAGGGCTAAATTCATCGAATATTTTGATGTGTTCTTCATTCCAAATTTTTGTCGAAGGAAGGGTTGAAAAAAGGATTAATTTTTCGAGGCCTTTATGGTCAAAATTACAGACATATTCAAGGGCCAGCATGCCACCCCAAGAATGCCCTAAAACGTTATATTTTTTAAGTTTAAAATATCTAACTAAATTCGTGAATTCATCGAGAAAAACAGGGAAATTCCATATGATTTTGTGGTTCTTTGGCACTTTTGAATAACCACATCCAAGTTGATCATAGAAGATTAAAGGAATCCCAAATTCTGCCAATTTTTCAAGTGGTTCATAACGTTCAATGCAACCACCAGGTCCACCATGCAAAATGATTAAAGGAATGCCACTATTTAAGTTGCCTAAAACATAAGCTCTTGTGTGATATCCAAGATAAGGTATTTTATATACTTTTTTTGTCATTTTTTAAGAATAGTTTTTTGAATGCTTTTATAAGTTCGTTTAAAGCTATTGCTCCAAGTGAATTTCCGAGGGTAACAATCACTAAACTAAGATATGCATAACCATTAGCGTAGCATTCTGGATAGAACATGAAATAATACATATTTGCAATGCAGTGATCAAACTTAAAGAAAACAAACAAGAATATTGGTACAAAAATACCAATAACTTTTAAAATCACATTTTTAAATATTTTGTAACAGAAAACAGCAACGTATACGCAAACACCGCACAAAACTGCTCCAGCAAACTGTTTCATAATATCTAAAAACTTCGGCACAGTTATCTTTGCTAAAGCAATGCCTGAGTTAGTCCAATATAAACCGGTGTTCTGGAAAACTAAATAACAGAACAATCCGATAAGCAAAGCTCCAATTAGATTTCCTAAGTATACGAGACCTAGAAATCCTAAATAATCTTTTTTGTTATCAAAAAGGTATCCAATCTTACCTGTAAAAAGATTTAGGCCAAGAAAACAAACTAATGTAAGTCCAATAGGGAACAAAAACGAACCCAAAATACGACCCCAAGGAGCATAATCTTTTAGAAGTGTGTTTGCGATAATATTGAGCAATCCACCAAAGCCAATTGCAAGGCCTGCATAGATTCCAAATAATAGTGTTTTTGCGTGATTTTTCATGGTTTTTTCCTACTCTTTCATATTATTTAAGACTTCTTCTTCAAGCTGACGATAGGCAACTTTTCCAACCAAAGTTTTTGGAAGATCGTCCCTAAATTCAATTTCTCTAGGCATCGCGTATTTCGCGATATATTTTTTGCAGTGATTTAATATTGACTGCTTTAATAATTCAGATGGGACTTTTCCTTTTTTAAGAACAATATAAGCTTTGACTTTATGCATTCTATATGGGTCTGGAACGCCAATTACACAACTCATTTGAACTGCATCATGTTTTTCAATAATATTTTCAATCTGAGCTGGATAAACGTTATAACCACTAGTTATGATAAGTCTTTTAATTCTTCCTCTAAAGTAAATAAAACCTTCGTCATCCATATAACCAAGATCTCCAGTATGTAACCATACAGTTCCAAATTTATCTTTGTGGAGTGTATCAGCAGTTTCTTCGGGATGATTTGTGTATTCTTTCATTACAGTTGGTCCAGCGAGAATAATTTCGCCCTCTTCACCATAAGGGAGTTCATCATCAGTTCCTGGTTTTACTATTTTATAGTAAGTATCAGGGAAAGGAATACCTATAGAGCCTTCTTTTGCTTTAGTTAAAGGTGTTAAACAAGAAGCTGTAACACATTCAGTTGTTCCATAGCCTTCTCTTATTTGAATTGTGGCTTTATGATCCTTTAAAAACGTATCAAATTTCTTTTTTAGTTCAACAGAAAGAGAATCTCCGCCTGAAAATACGCCTTTTAGGCATGATAAATCAGCTTTATTCATTACTTTTGTTCTTGTTAAAGCTTCATATAATGTTGGGACACCTGCAATAAAATTGCAGCGATATTTAACAACAAGCTTAGAATATGAATCTGCGGTAAACCTTGGAACCAAAATACAAGTTCCGCCACCGCAAAGTATTGAGTGAACACATACGCCTAAACCAAATCCATGGAATAAAGGCATAGCTGCGAGCATGGTGTCACTTACCCTATACATTGGGTTTGTAGCCACGATTTGAGCCGCTAAAGCGTTAAAATTTAGGTTAGATAAGGCAATTCCTTTAGGAGTTCCTGTTGTTCCCCCTGAATAAAGAACGACAGCTGTCTCATCTTTATCTTTATGAGCGCGTATAAGTTCGCGGTCATTTCCTAGTTTAATGAAGTTCTTCCAAGTAATATTCGAACCATCTTTTGGAAGTTTAGGTATTTTTCTACCTGTTGTTATTTGAAAGCCGACTTTCATTAAAGGATTTAAAACATCTTTAAGATTTGCTAACAAGAAATGTTCTACATTTCCTTCCGTAATTGCAGGAATAAATTTCTTATAGAAAGCATTTATGGTTAAAACTAATTTGCACTTAGAATCTTGAATATAGAACAAAATTTCTTTTTCTGCACTTAGCGGGTGAATCATATGAGCAACACCACCAATTAAGTTAACTGCATAGAAGGCATAAATGCCTTGTGGGCAGTTTGGCATCGCAATAACTACATGATCCCCTTCTTTTAATCCTATGGCTTGAAATGATTTTGCGGTTCTATGAATTTCTTCTACAAGTTCTCTATATGTAATTTTGGTGTGCATGAAATTAAGCGCAATAACATTTGGGTATTTGTCTGCAACTTCTTCAACAAACTCAACCATCATGCCTTGAAAATAATCCAAATGCATTGGAACTTCACCCATCGAACTTTCCCATGGGGTTTTATAAAGTTCTTTCATTTTAGATTTCTACCTCTGTATCAAATGGAAGTTCAAGTAATTCTGGATTTTCTAGTACTTTTCTGAAGATTTTCATTGATTTTGCATAGTAATAACCATCTGCAATTCTTTCATCAATAGTAAATCCAACATCAAGTGTTTCTCTCATTTCAACACTTCCATCTTCTTTATAAAAAGGAGTCATTTTCTTTTGACCAATAACAACAAATATTGAGTTTGTTCCATATTCCATCAAATGATGGTAACCACATTTAAGTCCTATTGAGCCTAAATTAGTGACAAATGCGGAACAATGGTTTGAATCTCCTTCCATAAGTGATCTAGGAAGTTTTCCTTTTTTAGACCAGCGCATAATTGTGTTAAAAACAACGCATGTAAGCCAATGAGGTAATTTTTTAAATATATCTAATGCATTTTCAGCACCAGAATGATTTCCTTTTCTACAAGGTATGACTTGTTCTTTAATCAATTTATGAACATCAAAGATGTTTGTTTGTTCAACAGCACGAACAACAGCCATTCCTTCTCCACCATCATCTGAAAATTGTCTTTTAACAATGAACCCAATAGAGCGTTCATCTTTCTGATAATAGTGTCTATTAGAGATAAATCTATTTAATCTAGGTCTAAGTATTAACATCTTTAGTAAAGCCGCAACAAGAATATGGAAGAAAGTATATTTGAATTCTTCATCTGGATGTTTTGCAATCCAATCTTTTAGAGGTTGCAAATCAACTTGTTCATTAATATAAGCTTCATTTTGAGTTCTACCATTATAAAGTTGGGCCATAGCGATATGAATTCCGTCAACATCTCTAATTAATTTAGCATCTCTACGATCTCCAATATCTTTACCAACCTTTCTTAAATTGTGTCTAACAATCAAAAAGATTGTTCCCCATATAAGAGTAACAGCAGCAAGACCAACAAAAACCCAAAGAACAACCCAAGTTGTATTAGAAATTGCAAGAATAATACCGTTAAGTCCTAAAAGGACAACTGCAATGACCCATACAACAAAGAAAACAAATTTAAATGATAATGGTTTCTTTGTTTGCTCATTAAGAGTATCAATTTCTTTCTTAAATACAAACAATCTCATAAATAAGTATTCGGTTATACCGTTTACTAAAATATTTATTACGGTAACTACCATATCTGGAATCTTCCAACCAATTGCGTAGTAGGAGAATTGGAGTGAAAGAGGAGTAAAAACAACATAGTAAGCCAATACCTTAAGCATTGCTTTAGGAACGTTGCCTACTGATTTGAATGTAACGCTTCTATTTATGGTGAAGTTCCAAAGAACAGATAAGACTAATGCAACAAAGTAAAATACATAGTAATATTGGCCTTCAAATTTTGCATAAAATACTTCATCAAATAAGGTACAAACACCAAATTGAATTAATCCTGCTAATCCAGCTACAAGGAAATATTTAACTGTTCTCCAGAATTCTTTCCAAAAAGTGCTATGTTCTTTTTTTGCTTTTTCGTTTTCCATATATAAAGTTCCTTTTTTAAAATTAAAAAAACTGTGTATATGCTATCACAGTCAATTTAAAAAGAAAAAGATAATCGAATTCACAATTATCTATTTCTTAAAAAATTTATAGGTTTTTCCTGACTATTTTGACTTTTTTCTTATTTCGGCAATCTTTTCGGCTGCTGCTTTATCAATAACCATTATTCCGTTCTCTTCGGCTATTTTTGCAATTTGAGTTAAAGCCGCTTTCATAAATGGTCGAGGAATTTTTACGTATAGTTCACACGCTTCTTTTGTAAATTTAACTTTTGTATCTAATCTTTCCGCACAATACATAACCGATTCAACAGATCCGGCATTAGTCGCAGCGATTGGTTCTGAAACTGGTTTAAGACCACCAAATCTCATATACCAAAAGTTTTTAGAATCGTGATAACCATAATCAACTGGTACTTTAGGGAAAGAATTTCTCTTTAAACCATTCTTTAAGTTATCCGCGAATTTCTCAACCATCAAAATCTTGTCTATTTTTAAGATAAAGTGACAACCGAATTTTGATGTAATACCATTGAAATCTTTGTAAGGAGGTTCTACACCCTCTAATTCACCAATATGTTTCTTTGATTCATAACCTTTTTCTAAAGATTCGTCCCAAGTGCATTCAAGAACTTGGTATGCATCTTCTAAAATTAATGGTCTTTCGCCTTCAGCTTCTCCTTTAATTAATTTGAAGTGGCAATCCTTCATCTTTTCTTGAGGAGTTTTACCAGGAAATCCTAGGCGGACAAGTTCTTTAAAATCTTTTCTGTTATCAAAGATAAAATTCAAAGCACATTTGCCTGTTCTTAATATGTTCTGCGCAGTATTTGATGAGTTTCTGCATTCTAAAATCATCGCATAATAATCTTTTCCAGCAATATAATACGGAAACACTAAAGAATAGGCTCCAATTGTTGTAGATCCATCTTCTGCTAAGGTTGAAATTGCAACCGTCGGCATTGGATAAAACAAACTATTTTGATAGAAATTATCTACTATTTTTACTTCTCTATATTTTGACATAAAACGACCTCGTTAAAATTATACAACTTTGTAGACAAAAATTACTAAGTTTTAAGTCGTTTGAGGTTACATGCCTTCTTTCGAATGATCCTTACTCAAAACGTTTATATCTTTTGTGTTTTGAGAATTTTCAAAATCTGTCACAAAAATAATGAGTATGGTACATCAAAATAGTTAGCAATTCTATATACATTGTTGAATGATGCTTTAAGAAGATATTCGTCGTTTGCGTTGTATTTCGCAAGTGTTGCCTTATTAATGCCCGTTTTATTGCTTAATTCTTTTAAAGAACAGTTATTTTTTTGACAAAGCAATCGCAAAATCGTTTTATCTGCATTAAGTTTATTAAAAAAATCCAAAAGTGATGTGATATCCATTTCATGGTATATCGGATATAAATCTATAAGTTTTGCAAATGGTAATTTTAAGAATATTAAAGCGAATGACTTCCTTGTTCGTTGTTGAATCTCAAAATAGGAATATCCACACCAATAAGCATCATTAAAAACTCCAAAACTCGTATCCTTATCAATGTTATTGCCAGTAATCTCATAAAAAACTTTTTCAAGAGGAAGATTAAAAGAATCTGAAAATGAATTGTTTTCAATACTACTAGCAAAGTTGCTTTTAGCAAGATGATTTGTGAATGCTTCCAAATTCATTTTATTTTCGGTCGCTAAAACAAATAATCTACAAAATATTTCTTTAACTTTTTTCACATCAAAATTACTCATAATCAGTTATTAGGTCTCTAAGTCTTGTTCCTTTTAAATAACGATCTTCCTTCAATAAATCAGCATACAATTTATCAGCGCCGCTTTTTCTTTTATAATAATCAATTTTCGACTGTTCAAGAGCTTCCTCGTAACTTAAAAAATGAACCAAATTAAATGCTCTTTGAGAAATTAAGACATATTGCTTTCCTAAATCTCCAGCCTGAAAAATTTTGTTAAGTGACTCTAATGTTATCTCACTTCTTACAAAAGATTCTGGGAATCGGAAATAGCTATCGTCTGCTCTATAACCTATTACAATGTCATAATCCGAGACATCAATGAGATATTTTTCTTCCAAATATTTTAGTTCTTTTGGGAAATTATCTTTTAAATCACTTGAGAGTTCACGATTATGCATTAATAAAGCGATCCAATGCAAAACGTCATTGTGTGGTGGTTTTGTTAAGTCGAGAATTTTTAACCTATCGTCTCTAATACTATATTTATTAATAAATCCTGACCCTGTTTTCTTAGCGGCCCATTCTTTTGCGAGTTCTTTATTTGAACAACAGTAAAAACCAAGTCCATAATCGTTATGAATATTACCTTTACCATATAAAGGCTTTTCAATTATAAATTCACTACCGTGATAGATAATTCTTTCCATGTCAATATTATAGTTTGTGTACCTAAAAGTGTCAATTTAATATACTACAATATATCAAAAATGGCAAAATACATACACAAAAAGACATTGAAATTTCTTTATTTTCACAATGAGAGGCGCCATTTCCAGCGCCTAAATTTAAATTAAATTAATTATTTTGCTAATTCTTGAGCAACAGACTGTTACACCAACCACTAGGTTGTTACTCGCTATTAATGGCAATTAGATTATTTTAAAAATAATAAATCTTTACAAAGAATTTATAATAATTTCTTTATAATTAATTAAATATTTATTTAATTTTCCAACTATAACCACAGTTTTGGCAAACAGCAGTTGTTTGTGTCACAAGCACTTCTTTCTTTTTTCTTACAAGCATCCAAATTAACCAGAGTCCGCTTGTAATCACTTTCATTATCAAGTTCCATAAGAAAGATCTACTCTGACTTTTATTATAGGTCGTTGTATTTACTTGAACATTCTCACTATTGCAATGTGGACAAACCATAAAGATCCTCCTCTTTTTTAATTCTAAAGAGAGAGTCAAGCACTTGCACTCTATGAGTGTTAGAAAAAAGACACCCTTTCGAGTGTCTTATTAAATCACAGATTTAATTATTTTGCTAATGCTTGAGCGACAGAGACAGCAACTGCGACTGTAGCGCCAACCATTGGGTTGTTACCCATACCTATTAAGCCCATCATTTCAACGTGTGCTGGTACTGAGCTTGATCCTGCGAATTGAGCATCAGAGTGCATACGACCCATTGTATCTGTCATACCATATGAAGCTGGACCTGCTGCCATGTTGTCTGGGTGAAGTGTACGACCGGTACCACCACCAGATGCGACTGAGAAGTATTTCTTACCTTGTTCAATGCATTCTTTCTTGTATGTACCTGCGACTGGGTGTTGGAATCTGGTTGGGTTGGTTGAGTTACCAGTAATAGAAACATCAACGCCTTCAAGATGCATAATTGCAACACCTTCACGGACATCATCTGCGCCATAGCAACGAACTGCTAATCTATCTGGATTGTTGCCGTATTTGGTTTCTTTAACAATCTTAACTTTACCAGTGAAATAGTCAAATTGAGTTTCAACATGGGTAAATCCATTTACTCTTGCGATGATCTTAGCTGCATCTTTTCCTAAACCGTTTAAGATAACTCTTAATGGTTCTTTACGGACTTTGTTTGCTTTCTTTGCAATACCAATAGCACCTTCAGCAGCGGCGAATGATTCGTGACCTGCTAAGAATGCAAAGCATTTGGTTTCTTCAGAAAGTAACATTGCACCTAAGTTACCGTGGCCTAAGCCAACTTTTCTATCATCAGCGACTGATCCTGGGATACAGAATGATTGTAAACCAACACCAATCCATTTAGCTGCTTCTGCAGCATCTTTTGCTTTGTTTTTAATTGCTAAGGCTGCACCAACAGTGTATGCCCAGCATGCATTTTCGAAACAAATAACTTGGATATCTTTTACCATTTGGTAAACATCTAAGCCTTTGTCTTTACAAATCTTTTCTGCTTCTTCGATTGAGGCAATACCATTCTCGTTTAAGCATTTATTGATTTGAGCGATTCTTCTTTCATAACCTTCAAATAAAGCCATTGTTCTTGCCTCCTATTCCTTACGTGGGTCAATGAACTTGACACCATCGTTATAACGACCATATTGGCCTTTTGCCTTTTCTAAGGCGACTTCTGGGCTATCACCCTTCTTTAAGAAGTCAGTGAATTTACCAAGTGAAAGATATTGATAACCACAGATTTCATTATTTTCATCTAAAGCCATAGAAGTAATGTAACCTTCGGTTAATTCAAGGTAACGTGGACCTTTTTCTTTTGTTGCGTAAAGAGTTCCAACTTGTGAACGGAGTCCTTTACCTAAGTCTTCAAGACCTGCACCAACAGCTAATCCGTTTTCTGAGAAAGCTGATTGTGTACGACCATAGATAATTTGTAAGAACAATTCTCTCATAGCTGTGTTGATAGCGTCACAAACTAAGTCAGTATTACATGCTTCAAGAACAGTTTTACCAACAATAGCTTCGCTAGCCATAGCAGCTGAGTGTGTCATACCAGAACAACCGATTGTTTCAATTAAAGCTTCTTCGATAATTCCTTTTTTAACGTTTAAGGTAATTTTACATGCACCTTGTTGTGGAGCACACCATCCGATACCGTGGGTAAAACCACTAATATCTTCAATCTTTCTCGAATAGACCCATTTTCCTTCCTCAGGAATCGGAGCACATCCGTGAGAGGCGCCACAATTAACTTTGCACATATTTTCAACATCTTTTGTATATTGCATTCAATATGTCCTCCTAAAATGCGAACACAAATAATATAAATTATTCAAGGCTACTTTGTAAAGAAAAAAGGCATTGCCTCTTTGACTTACTTAATGAAAGTCAATTTGGTTCTGCCGTTTACTTCACTTTGCTTTACAAGTTTCCAGCCGTCTTTTTCGTAAAATTCTATGGTTTTTCCTGCGTTTTTTGAATCTATAAGCAATGTTTTCGACTTAGATTCCTTTGTCATAATTGACCTAATTTGATCGTCAGTTAATTTCATTTTTTATAAGTAATAAATAGTAAATTCTTTCATCAATACACGTCCCATTGATGATGCTAGCGTAACGGTGTTTGTACCTGTACTTATATCATTGCTAAATGTAAAAACTTCTATTCCTCTAGATTCGTCGTAGCTAAGTGCGTTATCTTTTCCATTAATAGAAAAATGAGACCAACTATCAACATTTGTGATAGGTTCAGTTTGCCCACCCGGAATAAAGGTTTTTGAGTAGCATAAAACTTTTGCATCTACCTTATAAACTTTATTGGCAAAGTTAATGTCTAAAGATCCAATTGCTTGTTGTCCGGAACCAAATTGCAAATATAAATTGTCATCCCATTCTCTACCATGCAAATTTTCAATTGCAACACTGGTAATTAGATTAGCTGTTGATTGATTTTTAAGATAATTCGTAAATTCGTCTAAGCAGTCAGAAACATGACCGGCATCATTCAAAAATTCGTCTAAACCATCACCGAAAGTTTCAATTGTCAGGGTTTTATAATTTTTTGGTTCGTCTTGAGTTTGTTCTTGTTCTTGTTCCTTTTCCTTCTCGCTCTGTTCGTTGTCTTTCTTTTTCCAAAACATCAAATCTTCAAAAGAACAACCAACAAGCGCGATGGATAATAATGGGAGTAACAAAATCTTCTTTTTCATGCTTTTAAGTATATCATATTTGATAGAGGTATACATATGAGAGGATTAATGATTTTAGCAGACGGGTTTGAAGACACAGAAGCTTTAACAACAAGAGACGTACTTATGAGAGCGGGTTTTGAAGTTAAAACTTGCTCAATAACAGATAGATTAGAGGTAGAAAGTAGTTTTGGGCTCCATATTTTAGCAGATGCCCTATTAAAACTGATGTTTGATCTTGAGCCATATGACTTCATTATTCTTCCAGGCGGAGGAAGAGGCACTAAAAATTTAAAGGAATGCGAATTTTTAAAAGCATACCTTGATTATTTTTTACTTCATAACAAACTTATTTGCGCTATTTGTGCAGCACCATCTGTACTTGGTCAATATGGCTATTTAGAAAATAAGAAATTCACCTGTTTTGCAGGATTTAATGAAGGAATTTCCGGTAATTTTACAGGAAAAGAGGTCGAAAGAGACGGCAATATTATCACCGCAAGATCAATGCAATACTCAATCCCTTTTGCTCTTGAAATTATTGATTATTTGGTTGGCTCAGAAGTAAAAGAAAAAGTCCTCAATGGACTTAAAGGTCTAACTTGTAAATAGTTAATTCTTATTTAGCAAATAATCTACATAACAACCAGCAACATTAACGCCGGTTGTTTTTTCAATTCCTTCATAGAAAGCATTAGAGTTTACTTCGGATACAATCGGTTCTCCGTTTGGACCTTCTAAAATATCGACTCCACAGTAATCTAAACCTAAAATATGGGCACATTTCTCCGCAATTTTTAGGTATTTTCCTGGCAATTTTACTTTTGAGGCACTTCCCCCTGTTGCTAAATTTGAAAGATAAGAATTTGGATTTTCTCTCTTCATGTAGGCCACAACTTTTCCACCAATAACAATAATGCGGTAATCTTTACCTTTTGATGAAGAAATAAACTCTTGGAAGATGTGAGGGACATGAATTAGTCTATTTTCAATCTCTAATAACTCGTTATAGTTCTCTGCAAAATAAACTTGTTTGCCTAATGAGCCATAGTTTTCTTTTACAATCATCGGAAGACCAATTTTCTCAATGACTGGTTTAAGGTAATCGCGATTTCCGTTGTCTGTGTAGCACAAAGTTGAAGAAATTGATGTTGGCATTTTAATTCCTTCATTCGCTAAACAAATGTGAGTGAGCATTTTGTCATCGCATTTAATTATTGAATCGATTGAATTAAACAATTTGTAGCCAGCTTTCTCTAATAATTCAGCAACATATCTATCTTTATCAAGGTATAAAACAAAGTCGTATTTTGGTAATGAAATTTTGATGTTTCCTTCGAAAATATATGCAAAAACCTGGGTATTTTTGATTATTTCAACTTCGACACCACGTTTCGAAAACTCTTCTTTTAAGCGTTTAACTTGGTGTTGAATTCCACCTGCTAGGCCGTAGCCATTTATTACAATCAAAACCTTTTTCATAAGATTGCTTAATTATAATTCATAATAGAAAGTATTTGAAATAAATATTTAAAATACTATAATTCTCCAAAGATGAATTACATTTTTATATCTCCAAATTTTCCAAGAATCTATTCTCATTTTGTTAAAGAACTTAAAGCAAAAGGGATAAATGTTTTAGGCATTGGAGATGAAAAATTCGAAACACTTAATGACGAATTAAAGAATAATTTAACTGAATATTGTTATGTCTCTAATTTGAACAATAGAGACTGGATGATTAAAACAATTGATTATTTAAAGAATAAATACGGTCAAATTGATTATATTGAATCCAACAATGAATATTGGATGAAAAACGACGCGATCTACCGTGAATGGTTCAACATTAAAGGTGGATATCGCCCTAAAGAACTTGCTGATTATCAATCCAAATCAGGAATGAAAAAATATTTTAATGAAGCAGGCGTAAAGACTGCTAGATATATTCTTGTTTCTTCATTTGAAGAAAGTCTTAAATTTGTTAAACAAGTAGGTTACCCAGTTTTTGCTAAACCAGATTCAGGCGTAGGCGCTGCCGATACATTTAAAATTAGAAACGAAGAAGAATTGAAACACTTTCATAAAGTAAAACCAAATGAACAATACATTATGGAAGAGTTCTTAGACGGAAGTATTGTCACATTCGACGGCATTTCAAACAAAGATGCCGAAGTTGTTGTGGCTTTTAAAGAAACTTTCCCTACACCTATTGCAGAAGTTGTTTCTAAAAACTTAGATGTATTTTATTTTGCAGAATCAAAAATGCCAAAAACCTATAGACAAATGGGCGAAAGAATTATTAAAGCATTCAATGTTCAATCTAGATGTTTCCACACCGAACTATTCAAGCTCAATTCAGACAAACCGGGCTTTGCAAAGAAAGGCGAAATTGTTGGACTTGAAATTAACTTGAGATCACCTGGAGGAGAAACACCTGAACTCCTCAATTTAGTGGCAAAAACTGACTATTATGAAGCTTATGCTTCAATGATTGTTGATAATGTTTGCCATTTAGATAACGAAACGAACAAAATTTCTTACTCAATTAATAGAAAATTCGGAATTAAATATACGCACTCGAGCGAAGACATAATGAATAAATATAAAGACAACCTCAAAGACCATGGCTTTTATCCAGAAAGTTTTAGACAAGCTATGGGGGATGAGTTCTTTATGTTTGTGTTCGAAAACGATAAAGAAACCATAAAACAATTCCTCTCATACGTTCTTAACTAAGGTTTTTTGTTGCTATTTATTTAATAAATATTAAAATATTTTTTGCGACTAAAACTATGTGGAAGAAAGTTAAGTTAATTCTAAAAAGTATCAGACAATATAAGAAGTATGCATTAATTACTCCACTTTTTATGATTGGCGAGGCTCTTTTAGAATGTATTATGCCTTTCACAATGTCTATGCTTATTGACTCAGTTAATAATGCAGTTAAGACGGGAATCAAGTTCGATATACTAACCTCAATTCCCTACATCAATCAGAATCTTAATATGAACTTCAATGTTTCTATTTTAGGTTTAATTTTAACGCTTGTTGGAATTGTTGTTTTATCAATAATTTGCGGGATTTTCGGGGGAATTTATGGTGCAAAGGCCTCAGTTGGTCTTGCTACAAACCTCAGATCAGACATCTTCAAAAAGATCCAATCCTTCTCATTCTCAAACATTGATAAATTCTCATCTTCATCACTTGTTACAAGAACTACAACAGATATCAACCAAATTCAAATGGCGTTCCAAATGCTCATCCGAATTGTTGTTAGGGCACCACTTATGATGATTTTCTCTGCAGTTATGGCTTTCATAACAGGTGGAGTTATGGCTCTTATCTTTGTTGTTTTAATTCCGGTTGTTGGTTTTGGACTATTTATGATTGCAAAACACGCAATGAAAATTTTCACAAGAGTTTTCAAACGCTATGATAAGTTAAACGAATCAGTTCAAGAAAACGTTTCTGGCATCCGCGTTGTTAAATCCTATGTCCGTGAAGACTTTGAAAAGCAAAAATTCAATACAGCGTCTAACAATATGTCTGGTGACTTTATTAAAGCCGAAAAAATTGTTGCTTTAACAAACCCATTAATCAACACCACCATTCATATGTCTAACATATTAGTTTTGAGCGTTGGTTCATTAATTTATTGGAAGTCACACGCGAGCACTGGTTATTGGGCATCAATCGAAATTGGTCAAATTTCAGCGTTACTCACATACGGCATTCAAATTTTAATGAACATTATGATGATTTCAATGATTTCAGTCATGCTCATCATTTCTCTTGAATCAGTTAAACGTGTTGGCGAAGTTTTACTTGAAGAGCCGACAATTAAAAATCCAGAAAACCCACTCCTTGAAGTTTCTAATGGTGACATCACCTTTAAAAGCGTCAATTTTAAATATAAAGAATCTGCCGAAAATTACGCCCTCAAAAATATCGATTTAACCATAAAATCCGGGGAATTTGTGGGTGTTTTGGGCTCAACCGGTTCTGGAAAAACAAGTTTTGTAAACCTCATTTCTAGACTTTATGATGTCAGCGAAGGTGAGGTTCTTGTTGGCGATCATAACGTCAAAGAATACGACTTAAAAGTATTAAGAGACAACGTTGCAGTTGTTCTTCAAAAGAATGTTTTATTCTCTGGAACAATAGCATCAAATCTTAAATGGGGTAATGAAAGTGCTACCGAAGAAGAGATGGCACGTGCATGCGAAATTGCTCAATGTTACGACATCGTTAAATCTAAAGAATCAGGTTTCAATTCAGTTGTTGAGCAAGGCGGTACAAACTTCTCTGGTGGCCAAAAACAAAGACTTTGTATTGCGCGTGCTATTTTAAAACATCCAAAAATCATGATTCTTGACGACTCAACATCCGCTGTAGATACAAGAACAGATAAATTAATTAGAAAAGGTCTCAAAGAAGATTTACCAAAGATGACAAAAATTGTTGTTGCGCAACGTATATCTTCTATTGAAGATGCAGATAAAATTATCATTATGGATAATGGTGAAATAAACGCAATAGGAACTCATGATGAACTCATCAAAACCAATAAGATTTATCAAGAAGTTTACTATTCACAAAACAGAATAGGAGGAAACAAATAGATGCCACCAGGCGGCGCTAGAATTAGAGAACGTGGTAAAGCTAAAAAAGGCACTTTAAAACGTTTACTTAGACTTTTAGTTAAGGAATATCCAATTCGCTTAATTGTTGTTTTCGTGTGCATCGTTATTAATGTTTTCACCAACCTTTGTTCATCAATCTTTGCAAACTTAATCACTAACTGTCTTTCAGTTGCAATACCTCATAGTAATCCATTTACCGGAAGATACACCGTTGTTGCGATGAACATGACTTTTAACACAAATATAACTAGATTGCTTATAGCAATGGCTATCATATACACCGTTGGTATTTTTGCCGCTTGGTATTGGAATAGATCGATGGCAATTATTACTCAGAAGTTTATGAATTCTATGAGAATTAAGATGTTCAATCATCTTCAAGATTTACCAATCAAATATTTTGATACACACCCACACGGCGCAATTATGTCCTTATTTACAAATGATATCGACACCATTAGACAATTTATTTCTCAAGCCTTACCAAGCTTAGTTCAAGCAACATTTGCCGTTGTCTTTGTCTTTGTAACAATGCTTATGAACTCAATATGGATGACTTTAGTCACCATCTTCTTCACAATCGCAATGTTCATGAACACTAAATTCATTGGTGGGCGTTCAGCAAAATACTTTATGAAACAACAAATTCAAGTTGGTATCGTCGAAGGCAATATTCAAGAAGCAATTGATGGCTTAAAAGTCATTAAAGTTTTCTCTCACGAAGAACAAGCAGGCAAAGATTTTGATAAGTTAAATGACCAACTTGGTTCGTTCGCTACAGAGGCCAATATCCACGGCAACATTACAATGCCAATTAATGGAAATATCGGTAATTTCATGTATGTTTTCACCGCAATCGTTGGTTTTATGATGATTTTAATCCCTGGATTTAACAACGTTAATATCTTTGGTCAAGTCACTGCAGTAACACCTGAAACTATGCCGACATTCTGGGGTATGATCGTTGCATTCTTAATGATGTCTAGAATGTTCACTAATAACGTTAATACATTCTCACAACAAGTTGTATTTATTGTTATGGGTATGGCTGGAGCATCACGATGCTTTGACTTATTAGATGAAAAACCTGAAGTTGATGATGGTTACGTTACTTTAGTAAATGTTAAAGAAGAAAACGGAAAACTTGTTGAAACAAGCGATAGAACACATAGATGGGCATGGAAACATCCACATAAAGCTACAGGAGAAATTGATTACACCGAACTTAAAGGTGACATTCAATTACTTGATGTTGACTTCTCTTACGATGGTAAAAAGATGGTTCTCCATGACGTTAGTGTTTATGCTCACCCAGGTCAACAAATCGCTCTTGTGGGTGCTACAGGTGCAGGTAAAACAACCATTACTAACTTAATCAATAGATTCTATCCTTTAGCAGATGGTAAAGTCCGTTACGATGGAATTAATATTAATAAAATTAAAAAGGACGATTTAAGACGTTCTTTAGGCATAGTTTTACAAGATGTAAATTTGTTCACTGGAACAGTCATGGATAACATTCGTTATGGTAGATTAGATGCCACTGATGAAGAATGTATTAATGCTGCAAAGATTGCTAATGCTCATGACTTTATTATTAGACTTCCAGAAGGTTATAACACAATGCTTTCAGGAGATGGTTCTAATTTATCACAAGGTCAAAGACAATTATTATCTATTGCTAGAGCCGCAGTTGCAGATGCTCCTGTTATGATTCTTGATGAAGCTACGTCTTCAATTGATACACGTACTGAAAAGATAGTTCAACAAGGTATGGATCAATTAATGAAAGGTAGAACTGTATTTGCAATTGCTCATAGACTTTCAACAATTCAAAATTCTAATGCAATTATGTGCATGGAAAACGGAAGAATTATTGAAAGAGGAACACACGATGAACTTATAGCCAAAAAGGGCTATTACTATAAACTTTATACAGGCGCATTTGAACTTGAATAGGAGTAAAAGTATGAAAAAGAAGTTATTGCTCATCCCGTTATTCGCCACATTATTATGTGGCTGTACACTTGAAGACTTGATGTTTTGGAAAAAGAAAGACCAAGACACAGACCAAAAAGAAGAAGACAAAGACAAAGATGATGAGGATAATCCTCCAACCCCTTCTGTAATACCTGTAACTTCTGTTATTTTAAGTAAAGAGTCTATTACTCTTGAAGAAATGCAAAATGAAACTTTAAACTACACCATTTCTCCAAGTAATGCGACAAATAAAAATGTTTCGTGGTCTACCAGCAATAGTACTGTTGCTAACGTTATTGACGGCACTGTATACGGAATTAATCCTGGAACAGCCACAATTACAATTATTACTAAAGACGGAAACAAAACTGATTCATGTGAAGTAACTGTTAATGCTAAAGTTCCGGAAGTTGAAACAGTATCTGCATCATTAATATTTAATGACAAAGGATATTCAGGCGATACGATTGACCCTTATACCGACACACTTAAAGTTGACGATAACATTAATGTGACATTCTCTATTGGAGAAGGCTCTATTAGCCCCCGCTGCATCAAATACAACAAAGTTTGGTCAGTAAGAATGTATCCAGGCAACGAATTAAGCGTTACAAGTAATGAACCAAAAATTAGAAAAATCGAGTTAACTTTTGATTCTTCTAAAGATACTAGCAGTAATCCACTTACTTCTTCTCCTGAAGGATTTGCAGTAGATACTTGGACAGGAATAAGTGATGAAATTAATTTTGTTGCAGGCGGCACATCTGGTTATAGATGCATTAGTGCAATTAAGGTTACTTATGAAGGCGAAGTTGATCCTAGCGAAGATTTAAATTTAGGTGTTAAATCAATTTCTGAAGTTAGGGATTATATTTTAGAGAATCCAGTTGAAACAAATGAATTTGGTAATGGAGTAAACGAACATGTCTCTGTCACAATCAAAGGTTTTGCCTTAGCAAAGATTAATCTTGAGAAATCCACTAGTGAATATGGATTAGATGTTTCTGAAAAAGGCAAAGTTATTTTAGCAGATGAAACTGACTATATTGGAGTAGCTTCTGCCGTAAATAACTTAGGCACCTCATTATGGGGTAAGGTTGGAGACCATGTATTAGAAGAAACATCAAAATATGTCGTTACAGGCTATATCTCCGAATATCTTGGACATCCAGAAATAATGGTTACTTCTTTCCAATGGGATAAAACGTTAGATATTTCATGGAGTGACTCTGTTATTTCGGAAGCGACTGTTGGTATTAGTGATTTCTATGGACGCGCAAAAAATGTTTACTATAACTGCGCAGGTCATGGCTATGGCGAAGTTTTAACTCTTAATAATCTCAAACTTTACTATGCCGAATCTGATGGACAAGGCAAACGTTACTATAACTTTACTGATGGAATTAATAACATCAGAGTAAACGCCTTTAATTTATCTTCAATTTCAATTGGCAAAAACTATGATGTGACTGGAATTATTTCTATTAAAAATCTTTCGCCTATCATCGTCGCATTTTCTTTAAAACAAAGCGCTGATCAAACTCCTATTAGTTTTGACTATGAATCTAACGCTACAAATATCTCAATTATGGATCTTAAGAATATTCATGGTTCTCAAAAGGATGTTGATACCAGTACAGTAAAATTCCCAGAAGTCATTGAGACATATGGAAACATTTATAAGACAACAGGTTATTTAACCGCAGTTGAAGAAAGCGGCAAATACTACATTGGTATTTCAGATTCTTATATTGAACGTAAAGACTTAATTAATGGTAAAGACAACGCTATGGCAAACTATGGCATCTCTTTAATCAAAAATGAAAACTTCTGGAACACCACCGAAGAGGAACTTTATTTATTCAATCCGGTTTTTGATGAATACGTTTTAGAGAATAAAGAAATCACTGTTTACTACATCGTTAGACAACAACGTTATTCAAATAATAAACCAATGTGGGAAATATTATTACTTCCTGACTTTTTAGATAGTTTAGTTGAAAATAATTAGGCTTTATCAATAAAAAAACTCGGTAATTTCCGAGTTTTTTCGACTTTTACGAGACTTTATAGTGGTAAATCTTTTTTGACAAATCTACGTCCACCAACAAAAGCGCCCACACCACCGATTACAAGAAGAATTGCAATCTTCCATAACCAAGAGAATGATAATAATCCGCCATAAACATTAGTTGCAGCTTTAGCGAAGTTAGACATCGATTCTGTATCAATTAAGGTGTAGATAGTTAAGTAGTTAAAGACATTCATTGCTTCAACGCCAATACCAACAGAAACGAAAACCTTGTTTCCGAACAAACCCAAAATACAACAAAGGAAAGCTAAGATACAGGCACCACCGCCAACAGCTGTTGATTGTTGAGCTTTGCTAAACCAACATGATGCGCCAAAACAAACACCTGTTAAACCAAACATTGCGGCAAATGAACCAAAGCAATAAAGGAAAGTACGGATTGTAAATGTTCCGAAGTTTATATCGGTTGGTTTTGAAATTGCAAATGCAATTGCACCTGTAGAATATGCACCAATTGTAATTACAACATACATTGCGACTAATGAAAGTGTCATAAAGATGTATTGAGTTCTTACAACTGTTTTTCGGTTAGTAGGAGTTGATAAAATGTACGCCATTGAGCCATCACTAACTTGAGCAGAAACAAGTTTATTACACGTAATCATAACGTAAATCATTGGAAGAAGAACGCCAGTAATCTTATAGATTAAATCGTTCATGACGGAGTTTAAGTCGATCTGAGACATAGTTTGAATTCTTGATAAATTAAAGCCCATCTTTTGGAGAAGACCTAAGATTTTAAGCCATCCTAATCCTTCAGTTTGAACGTAAGCTTGGACTGATTCCATATCAATATTGGTGAAAATTTGTTTAGTACCAACAACTAAGTTAATAACAACAAATATTCCAGCACTTCCAAGTGCCATAATAAGCCAAAGCATAAAATTGGACTTAATACTTTGCTTCAATAATGGTTTGGAAATAAATTCCTTTTTCTTTGCTTGCTCCATTTTTACTCTCCTTTCACAACATATTCTAAGAAGTATTTTTCAAGTGAATATTGGACTTCTTTAATTAATGTGACTTTGTGATTATGAAGTTCTTTGAACATATCATCAACATGTTCGTTATTTACTTTCACTAAAAGGGCATTATGTTTTGGATGTTCCTCTAATATTTCAGAGAACTTAAAATTAACGGATTCATAATCTTCTTTAGAAGCGAATGCAATTAAGTATTCTCTAAATGGTCTATTATGGATTTCATCCATATCAACAATATCTACTATTTTTCCGTCTTTAATAAATGCGACATAATCGCATGTTTCTTCTAACTCATCAAACATATGGTTAGACATCATTATTGTCGCTCCACGAGCTTTTTCTTCTTTGATAAGGTTAATAAATGCATCTCTCATAAGAGGATCAAGACCCGTAGTAGGTTCATCTAGAAGAATAATGTCTGGTGAATGCATGAATGCTGCAACCATTGCTGTTTTTTGTTTCATGCCTTTAGACATTCTTTTTAAGTTCGCTGTTGGATCAAGCTGCATCGCATTAATAACACGTTCAGCTTTACTCATGTCGGTTAATCCTAAAAGTTCAGCTTGTGCTTTAATAAAATCACTTCCACTTTCTAAAGGCGGAAATGCTATTTCTCCTGGTAGATAGCCAATATATTTTTTAATTTCGTCACTATCTTTCCACGCATCTAGACCATTAACTTTTACAAAACCACTATCAGGTTTTAAAAATCCCATTATGTGGCGAATAGTTGTAGTTTTTCCTGCACCATTTGTTCCACAATAACCAAATGTTTTTCCTCTAGGTATTACAAAAGAAATATCGAAAATTCCACGACCTTTTCCATAATCTTTGGTTACGTGATTTACTTCAATTGCAATGTCTTCCTCTTTTGTATTAGCAAGACTTGGCGCATGTTTAAATAATTCTTTTTCTATCATAACTATTTCTCATTTCCCACTACGCCAGATAATCCACCAAATGTCTTGTCTTCTTTATAGAAGGACATAAAGTAGTCTTGTAATGTATAAGGTCTTTCAGCAAATGTATGTAACTTAATTCCTTGGATTGAATCAATAAAACTTTGATAATCTTTTGTTTGGAATTTTATAGTAAGCGATAATCTTTCAGGAATGTTTTGAACAATTTCAAATTTGCATGATTTTAGGTATTTTTCCATGTTCTGTTTATCTTTAAACCTTAAGATATAGACTTTTGTATCGATTTTCTTAACTTCTTCAGCGTTGAAAGAAGAGACATGTTTTCCATCTTTAATAATTGAAATCATGTCACATGTTGCTTCAACTTCAGCGAATATATGAGATGAAAGAAGAATGGTTTTGCCTCTTTTCTTTTCTTCTACAACAAATTTAATGAAAACTTGTTGCATAAGTGGATCCAGTCCAGAAGTTGGTTCATCAAGAATTAAAACATCTGGATCGTTCATGAATGCTGTAACAACTGCTAGTTTACGCTTATCACCAAGTGACATTTCTTTCACCATAGGTGATGGATCAAGTTTAAAAAGGTCAAGAAGATAGTTAAGTCTTTCTTCATTAACTTCTTTACGCATTCCTTGCATCATGCGTATAAAGCCCCATCCATTTAAACCTTGAGGAATGCTTGGTTCACCAGGAAGATAACCGACTTTACCTAAAATTTCATCTGTGTGGCCAAATGTATCTATACCAAATATTTTTGTGCTTCCTTTTTGAGGCTTGCTAAAGCCCATGATATGTCGAATAGTCGTGGATTTTCCCGCACCATTTGGTCCTAAATAACCGTAGCATTCACCTTTATGTACCTTGATTGATACATCAAAAACACCACGGCCATAACCATAGTCTTTAGTAAGATGATCTACTTCAATGATTGCTTCTTTTTCCATTTTATAAAACCACTTTACCTAAACCGACATCAACATTATTAAAGTCACGGAACTCAAATGGATCAGAAAAGAAATCTTTTAATAAATAGGTTTCGGTTGTGCCTTGAATTTCCATTTTCCTGCCGCTGCCTTTAATCTTTCCACAATCTCCGCTTGCATCAACATTTAATGAAAGATGGGTCCAGGAACCTTCTTTCTTAATATAGCCTTCAAGTGGTGAACTGTATGCGGCATTAGAAATGAATTTTAAGTGTTTTGCGTTATCTTTGGTAACAATTACAAAACGTCCTAATTCTGTACTTTCTATATCTTCGTTTAAATATAGAATTGATTTTGAGAATTCTTTTGCAAATATTGTGTTAACTTCTTGGACTTGGTCTTCAATAACTACGTTATTTCTAATAGTTCTTTTGGGATGGGTTCCAAATCTTTCGTCACCTTTTTTACCAGGCATATCTTTCATATATTTGTCAGGAAGAATTTTTGTCCCAATAAGTGGATAATTCATTCCATACCATAAAAGTTGCATATCAACATCATCAGATGAAACTGGAACTTGAATATTTAAGCCTTTTCTACTAACAAAAACGTTAAATAAATATTTAGAATTTTTTGGTGAAAGATTTAAATCAGAATCTAAAAATGGAGCCGCAGAAGCAAAATCTATTGCTTCATCAACAATTTCTCTAATTTCTGGGTGTTCTTTTCTAATTCTTCTTAATCTATCGCCGAGTTCATGAGTTCCAATATTTAGTCTATAAGAACCGTCCTCAGCTTTTGTGTCTGTAACGTTGTAATAAAGTTTAATGTCTTTAAAATTGGTTAATTCCTTTTTTGCAACTTTCATTAAAGCTGGGAATTCTGAGGCAATTTCAATACCTAAGTCTTCCAAAATAGGAATGATAATCTCGCCAGCTTCCTCTATATCATCAAATGTTGATGTTGGATCCATGTTGTCTCCTAAGTCGGCGGTCAAATTCATTACTTTGTAATCTTTATATTTTTTATCTTGTTTTGCAGTAAGTTCAGCAGTGATTTCCATGTGATTACCATCACTTTTACCTAATCTAAACTGATAAGTTCCAATCCAACGATTCTCATTATTGCATGCGCAAAGTAGAAGAGCTGGAATTAGAGATAAAATTTTTAATTTCTTCATACTTAGTAACCTCCAGTATTTAAGTTATTTAGTTGAATTTATTTTTAATAAGTTTTCCATTAATGCAAGTCTAGTTAATAAACCAACACCACCTGGAACCGGAGTTTGAAGAGCGACTTTCATTCCTGGTTCAATATCACCATGAAGTCCTTCTTCATCTCTATTAATACCGACATCCACCAATATTGCGGATGGTTTGAATTCGAATTCTTTTGTTATAAGGTGTTTTCTTCCTACTGCTACAACAACTATATCTGCATTTTTTAGATATCTTTTCATATCTTCTTTAGAAGTTTTAGAATGCAAAACAGTAACATTGCAAGACTCTTTAAGAAGTAGTTTTGCCATTGGTTTACCAACAATATTACTTCTTCCAATGACTACAGCATTCTTGCCAAGGAATTCCACTCCCTCGTGATGAAGATAATTCATTATTCCTTGAGGGGTACATGGATTAAGTGCACTTAAAGGATGGAAACCATCAACATCTTTTTCAGGCGCAACTGCTAATTTAACATTCTCTTCATTAATTTGTTTTGGTAGAGGCATTTGAACAATGAAACCATCAACTTTCTTGTCTTTATTAAGCTTAGAAATAACTTTCATTAATTCTTTTTCAGTCGTTTCTAGAGGAAGTTTAACAAGTCTAGCATTTATGCCGAGTTCAGCAGCATCTTTAAGTTTGCCTTTAACGTAAGCTTTACTTGCTTCATCTTCGTTAATTTGAACAATAACAAGACTTGGTTTTCTTTCCATCTTTAAAACTTCAGACTTAATTTCCTCTTTTCGGGCTTTAATATATTCTTTTATTGTCATAACAATAACCTCTATTTGAAATTATTATAAAATATAATTATAAAAAAAACCACGTTTTATCGTGGTTTTTTAATATTTTAAATGTAAGGTCTTCTAAATTTTATTTAGATTGTTCCTCAATACCCTTTGAAAGTTCAGCTTGTTCTGCTGCAAATTTCTCAGTTGATTTATTTTTTGGTTTGTATTGAGTTTTGTTTGGTTCGTGTGGATCACGAGTATTAAGAACCACTTGATTGAATGGAATGTTAATATCATTTGCATCAAACAATATCTTAAGTTCACGGTTAAGATCACGTTCGACTTGATATTTATCTTCTTCTTTACATTTTGCAATTAAACGAATGTTAACGCTACTTTCGCCCAATGCTGAAACACCTTTATAGTAAGGTCCTTCAACAATTGCAGGAATGTGTTTTTTCATTTCTGGAAGAGCAGCTTCAATAACTTCTTCAATTCTAAGAATTGATTCATTATATTCGGTACCAACATCAACTAAAGCTACTGATAATTGTTGTGTGTTGTTGATGATATTTGAAATTGCCGCATTATTAACAATGTTAATGTTTCCAACAGCATCTTCAATTTTGGTTCTTCTTAAACCAATTTGTTTAACTGTGCCTCTCCAGCCATCAATAACAACAATGTCTCCAACCTTAATATCGCCTTCAAATAACATGAAAATACCAGCAACGATATCAGAAATAAGTGATTGACAACCAAGACCAATAACAAGGGTAAGAACACCAGCACCAGTAACAATTGCAGTTGTATCAACGCCCCAGATGCCAAGTGAAATTAAGACAATAGCAATTGCGGCAGCGTATTTAATAACATTTCCTAAAAGAAGAAATGAGGTTTTTACCGAATTGTTTTTTATCTTATCGGATAAAGCAACAAAAATGTTGCTAAGTTGCATAATCACATAACATAACGCGATTACAAAGCCTGTTTTTGCAATACGTGCATAGACGTTCAAAGCATTTGCTTCTGCAAATAAGTTGTACAAAATAGACTCTTTTGGAAAGATAAACTTTCCTACGAAAATGAGAGCAACATACGCTGCAAAAACAACGCAAACCGCTATTTTTACAAAAAATCCTGCTCCTAATTTTTTTGAACCGTTCATAAGTTTTCCTCCTTACATATTAATTTCGGTTTCAATAGTATAAAATCCAAATTCATCCTTGCCTTCGGTTTGATCATCGTCGGCAGTGTATTTGATTACCAATTTACCATGAGAACTTTCTAAATCATGAACATAGATTTTTTGTTCTTCATATAAATTGTCACTAAACGTACAATGTGCCTCATTGCCATAATCGTCGACAATATAGGCATTAAAGTTATCAAAGATATGTTCTAAATCTTCGAAAACCATGGTGAAGTAGTAATAGCCATCAACACCACAATTACAATGTCCTTCTACATAGTAGAATGCAGACACAATTTGATTAATGCTTACTGTGACACTATCAAAGTATCTTTCTACTTCAAGTCCAACAACACCTTTCAAATCAAGTTTATATTGAACTTCTTCAGATTTTCCGCTTGAAAATTTTTCATCAATATATGTTTTATCAACATCTATTTTACCTTCAATTAAACCATCGCCATCTTCATCAACTAACTCAATTTTCTCAAGTTTAACGTTATCTCTAATAACATAGATTGATAAAGTTTCTTTTTCAGTCATTTCCTTGACTGATAATGAATAAGAAATCTTGCCATCTTCATAAGCAACTTTCTTATCATCAAATTCAGCTTTCATCTTGACATTTACAAGGGACGTGATGCCAATAAGCGCAAAACTAACAACGCCAACAAGTCCGGCTGAAAGAACAGAAAGCCTTTGCTTCTTAGCTTTCTTATTAGCCCCACGTTTTTTGCCTACTGTATCAAGATTTTCTTTTGCCTCAACGTTTTCAGAAACTATTTGGTTTTCTTTGGCGAAAAGATTCTCTTTTACAATTTTATTTTCGCTCTGAGAGGCAAATTCAGGCGCGTTTTTATTTCCATATTCGTCTGCCATTATTTACTTACCCCCTTTAAGCTTCTTTTCTTTAAAATGTATCCAAGAACACCAGCTAATGAAATAAATGCTACTCCACCACCTACAAATGCTGCTGTAAATACAACTTCAGTATTTGTCATCTTAGTATTTAATTCAAAACTTCTAGCATTTTGAGTTGTTGTATCAACTGTTGCATCTGTTAATTCTTGGAATGTAATTGGATATGGACATGGTTTATCTAAGCACCATGCTTCGAAAATATCCCAGTAAATTCCTGAATATTTTCCATCATCGCTTATTTCAACGAAATCTTCATATTTAACATTAGAATCTGTGATTGCATTATATTTTTGTCTTAAGACTTCAATAACGATTTCGGTAAAGGACTCAATGTCTTTACATGCTGCAAGTTCTTTCTGATATTGTTCGTCCTTTTCCTTGTTGCCGCTTGGCTTGTAATCTTTTTCAAGTTCAGTAACAACGACTTCTTGTAAGTGAAGCATCATTGCATTATGCACGTCATATGCAAATTGCAAATCAGCTGCTTCTTTATCAAACTTTCTAAATGAAGAGGTTTTAATCTTAACCACGGTGCGCTTAACTTCGACTTTCATAGCCTCGCCAGAGCAAGATCTAAGCTTACGACCAGCTGTGTTCATGTTTTGAACCGAATCATCGATAAACTCAGTCATTGTTCCATAATCAATTAAATCTTGTTCAAGATCTTCTTTGGTTTTACCAGAAACATCAATCTTATAATCGGTAGCGGTTGGCGCTCTTAAAATAGCTCTTCTATTAGCTTTTTCTTCACCAATGAGGTTTGCCATTTGAAGTTCATAGAATTCTCTGACTTCTTGTTCAATAGAAATTCCAGCATTTTTAGGTAAAGAACTATCAGTTCTAATAGATTGACCAATATCACTTGGCCTATTTGTTTCAACTTCAATAACAGTTTCGACAACTGCAACAATAACGTCTTTTTGTGCCTCTAAAACTTCTGGATCATCAGAAAGAGTTGGGGCTGTATTAGTTAAAGCATCCGCAATTTTGCCGCCTGTAGAATCAGGAATCTGTTCTTTATTATCTTCAATCTTTTGATTGATTTGGCTAATTTGATCTGGACTTAATTCCACCGCATCCATTGCGTTGGTAATATTTTCAATTGTTTCAGAAGTAATTGCTTCTTCTTCTAAAGAATTATATTGAATGTCATAGACATTAAGTTTTACTTTTCTACCAACATCTTCCAAATAACCTTCAATAAGTTGTGCGTCTTGCGTTAAATCGCCTTCTAAAACAACGCCGTCAGTTAATTCGAAAGTGAATTCAATTAAATCTTGTTCGCCAGTGACATCACCTGCATAAGCCTCGATTCTAAAAACTCTTGTAATTTCATTAAATTCAACAATTTCAAATTCTAGAGGTGTGCCTTCATAATTTTCATTAACATAGAAAATTTGATTGTAGCCTTCTGCATAGTTAAGTTGATTTGGTTTGAAGGTATTATAGTAGAAAGTTTCAGGATATAACTTAACTTGTTGACACCCTTCTCCATTATCTAAATCTAATGGTCCTGAAATATATCTTTTACTGTTATCAACACCAACAGTAAATGAACGCATGTCATAGGAATAATCACCCAAAAGTTCGCCCTTGTCTAAAACGCAAGCAACGAGTTCTGCTCTCGTTTCAGCAGTGTTAGGACCAAAATCTAAAACTTTAGCTTCAAGTTGTACTTCCTGTTCCTTTGCTAAATCAGTATTGTAAAACCTCAATTTATGAAGTTCTTCATCGTACCACATTCCTTCATGCTGGACAGGGCCTGATTGTTCCCAAACAGCATAAAGCACATAGTTGGCATCGACATTAACCCTACTACCAGCATTGATTTCGATGCCGGTCGGAGATCCAACAGCCCAGCATTTAAAAGCGTAACCGTCTCTTGTAAAATCACAAGACGGAACTTCATTATAACCTTCCTTAACAACTATAGGTTCCATATATCCATTGCCACCATTAGAATCAAAAGTAATGGTTCGTCCCCATATAGCGTAGAAGATTACTCCTTCTTCAGAATAAGTTATATTTCTTGTTTCGTGCGGTTTGATAGTAATCATTCCATCTTCAGATAGAGACCAGGCGAAGAAAGTATAATTTTCTCTTTCAAAACTACACTCTGGTAGTTCGTAATCTACTGAGTAATCTTGAGATGTAAAAGGATCGTCACTCATCCTACCGCTTGTTGCACCATTTCCATCAAAATGAACAACGTAATGATAATTATAGACTTCATTTAGGTTACTTGTGCATAGCGTAATACTTGCAGTTTCATCTATTCCATCAAAATCACCTGTAGTTCCGGTTATATAATAGCGTTGCAATTCGTCATCATAAGATTTAGAAGCATTTCTCAAAACAGCCTCTTCTGTATTTTCAGTCTCTTGACCCGATTCATCTCTTAAAACGTAAAAAATATTAGCGGTTGATGAATCAGTATTATAAGTTGCTTCAGTGACAAAGACTGTTTGAATACTGTCATCATTTTCATTATATTTAATAACTTCGTTATTAATCTCTATGTAATTGAAGCCATTTGCAATAGTTACTTCATCAATACTAATTTGTCCGGTCCCTAGTTCGGCTACTGTTTGATTCTTATATGTCCCAGAAACAGCTCCATCTCCAGTAGATTCTCCGTATCTAACAACAGAGGCTTGATATAGGCCAATACTATCTCTTCTTACAAGGCTACCATTATCCGTGACATCGTAATCTAATCTTATATAGTTATGTCGATTGTCTTGGCCAAAATTAATAAATGAAATTGTCGTGAGCTCCGCATCATAAGTATTTTGGCTGTCAACGTAATAAACAAAATTCTGATTTACAATATTGTATCTCCAAGTAGGATAAGTTAGTGCCATATCACCAGTTGGCTCAACAAGGACATCTATTGAATAAGCCGTTGTTGAACTAAGACCAGGAATATCAGCTGGATAAGCGGTTATTGTTCCATAAGTATCTGATTCAACGTAATTTCCCCAAATAAATTCAAGTTCAATAGTTTCCAATAAATCTTCTTCAGGCTGCATAGCTCCGGAACTATATCCCCAAACCTCGTAGGTAATAGCATATTTCCCATCCCCAAGGCCATTAACAGCAGTTTGCTCTGTTCTATTTACAAATGCACGAGATGTACCACTTTTATAAGAAAAGGACAGTTTATTATCACTATAAGTCCAAGTGCCTTGATCGGCTGATGCAGACACTTGTGTCGTTTCAGTTTTACTAAAGGCTACATTGGCGACTAGTCCAAATGAAAAAGCAGCAACAACCGAAAGTGCCGCAACCCACAACGAGGATTTATTTTTAAACTTCATATATACTAGTCTACTTATATTTTATATAAATCGCAACAAATTTTATATTAAGATTGAATCACCATATGTTTTATTTTAAAATAAAAATATGGAATTCGTTGGAATCGATAAGTTTTCATTGCTAGACTACGATGAAAAGGTGTCCATAGTACTATTTTCACCCGCATGTAATTTCAGATGCCCTTTTTGTCATAACGGCGAATCGGTCTTAAATGCAAACACTCCAATTCCGTTTGAAGAGATTCTTGAATTTCTTAAATCTAGAGTAGGATTAATCGACGCCGTCGTTTTTACTGGTGGAGAACCAACTTTAATGGCGGAACTTAAAAATAGAATTAAAAAAGTAAAGGAACTCGGGTTTTTAATTAAGTTAGATACAAACGGAACTCATCCAAACGTATTAGAAGACCTAATTAATGAAGGTTTATTAGACTATGTTGCAATGGATGTTAAGAACTCTGAAAAGATGTATGCAGAGACTGCAGGATGCCCAGGAGTAAATATCGAAAATATTAAGAAATCCATAGAAATTCTCAAGAATTCTGGGGTAAATTACGAATTTCGCACTACTTTAGTTAAAGAATTTCACACTGAAGAATCAATTAGAGAAATGCGTGATTTGGTTAAAGGTGCAAAGAAGATTTATCTACAAAAATTTGTTGATAGAGAAGGCGTTATAAGAAAAGGCCTCCATGAGATTTCTCTCGAAGAAGCCATTCATTTTAAGAATATTTTATCTCCACTTATTCCTTGCGAATTAAGAGGATATTAATTTAGATACTTAACTGCACTCATTGCAGCAATAGCACCATCATTACAGGCAGTCACAACTTGTTTGATTGCCTTTTTTCTTGTGTCTCCACACGCATAGATGCCAGGAGTTTTAGTGCACATATCTTCATCTGTAAGAATAAAGCCTTTTTCAAGTTCCACTAAGTTAGCGAACTTATCGTTATCAGGAATTTGACCTACTGAAACGAAGACGTTATCAGTTTTGAACTCTTTGAGTTCATGAGTTTGAGTATTTTCAAACACAAGACCTTCAAGATGTTCTTCACCTTTGTATTCTACTAAGTTCATATTGAATGTAACTTCAACATTTTCTTTTTCTCTTACTCTATCTTGAAGAATAGGATCTCCAAAGAAATGATCAAATAGGCAGAACATATGAACTTTTGTGCAATAACCAGAAAGAAGAACTGCATACTGAAGAGCTGTATTTGCATCCCCAATTAAGTAAACTTCTTTGCCTTTATACATTGGGCCATCACACACCGCGCAATAATAAACGCCTTTACCAATTAACTCTTCTTCTTTTGGAAGTCCTAATGTTCTATGTCTAACACCATTAGCGATAATAACAGTCTTGCCTTCGTGCTTACCATAATTAGTGTAAACTTCGAAAATACTACCGTTTTTCTCAACTTTTTCAACATCTTCAAGTTCAAATTCTGCTCCCATATCCATGACTTGATTAACCATTAAGTCAGTTAGATCTGAACCAGAAATTTCTTTAATTGTTGGATAGTTTTCGACCTTTGGAGAATTAGCAATTTGTCCACCAAAGTTTTCTTTTTCAAGAATAAGGACAGACTTATTTGCTCTAAGGGCATATAAGGCGGCCGTCAAACCAGACGGTCCGCCACCAATGATAATAATGTCGTGCATTTTAGTTTCTGCTTTCAATAAAGCCTTTAATATTTGAAGCGTTCTCGTATGAATCAAATGAATCACCGTTTGGCACTAATAATGTTGGGGCTTTTTTGACACCAAGTTGCTTTGTGAGCTCTGGATTTTCTTCAGCATCAACCCATGTGTATGAAATACCAGCCTTATCAAGAAGCATCTTGCTCATTTTGCAATTTGGGCATGTTTTTGTACCAAATAAAGTAATTCCTTCGATTTGAGATGCTTTCTTTTCGGTTTCACAGCTACAAGTATGAAGTTCATGAGTTAAGTGTGATTTTGCTGGATCATATTCTTTTCGATCATTAAATTCAGCAAGCTTACCATCATTCCAGTTTTGAACTGGTCTATAGTAACCAGTAATTCTAGAATAAACTTCTGTTTTAGCACCACAATGTGGACAAACATATTGTTCGCCTTCGATATAACCGTGGTCTTTACATACAGAGTATGTAGGAGACATTGTGTAATATGGAATATGATAGTTTTCAGCAATCTTTCTAACAAGATTCATACAAGACTTGTATGACGGAAGTTTTTGGCCCAAGAAACAATGGAAGACTGTTCCAGATGTGTAAAGAGTTTGTAATCCATCTTGAATATCAAGAGCTTTGAAGATGTCTTCTGTGTAACCAACAGGTAAGTGTGATGAGTTGGTGTAATATGGAGTTTTTGCAGTTCCTTCTGAAGCACAGATAATATCTGGATATCTTTTCTTATCGTGTTTTGCTAAACGATATGAAGTTGATTCAGCTGGAGTTGCTTCTAAGTTATAAAGATCACCATAGAGTTCTTGATAATCAGAAAGTCTTTCTCTCATATGATTTAAGACAGCTTTGGTAAATTCTTGAGCTTCTGGATGTGTTAAATCTTTTCTTAACCAACGAGCATTTAAGCAAGTTTCGTTCATACCAACTAAACCGATTGTGGAGAAGTGGTTAGCGAATGTACCTAAGTAACGTTTTGTATATGGATAAAGACCAGCTTCGAGAAGTTTGGTAATTGTGTCTCTCTTCACTTTAAGTGAACGTGCAGAGATATCCATAATCTTATCAAGTCTTGAATAGAAGTCAGCTTCATCAGTTGCTAAATATGCAATTCTTGGCATATTGATGGTAACAACACCAACAGACCCTGTTGATTCACCAGAACCAAAGAAACCGCCAGATTTCTTACGGAGTTCTCTAAGGTCGAGTCTTAATCTACAGCACATAGAACGAACATCACTTGGTTCCATATCAGAGTTGATATAGTTCGAGAAATAAGGAGTTCCGTATTTTGCAGTCATTGTGAATAATAATTTATTATTCTCTGTTTCTGACCAGTCAAAATCTTTAGTAATTGAATATGTTGGGATTGGATATTGGAAACCACGTCCGTTAGCATCGCCTTCGATCATAACTTCAATGAAGGCTTTGTTAACCATATCCATTTCTTTCTTGCAATCTTTGTATTTGAAGTCCATTTCTTTGCCACCAACAATAGCGTTGAGTTCTGCCATATCATTTGGAACAACCCAGTCTAAAGTGATGTTGGTAAATGGAGCTTGCGTACCCCATCTTGATGGTGTATTAACGCCATAAATGAAGGATTGGATACATTGTTTAACTTCTTTATAGGATAAATTATCTACTTTAACGAAAGGTGCTAAATAAGTATCAAATGAGGAGAAAGCTTGAGCGCCAGCCCATTCGTTTTGCATGATGCCTAAGAAGTTAACCATTTGATTACAAAGTGTTGATAAGTGAGCGGCTGGAGATGATGTAATTTTTCCAACAACACCGCCTAAACCTTCTTGAATAAGTTGTTTAAGTGACCAACCTGCGCAGTAACCTGTAAGCATTGATAAGTCATGGATGTGAATATCTGCATTTTTGTGTGCGTCACCAATTTCCTTATCATAGATTTCACTTAACCAATAGTTAGCAGTAATTGCACCACTGTTTGATAAAATCAAACCACCAACGGAATAAGTAACAGTGGAGTTTTCTTTAACTCTCCAGTCATTAATCTTTAAGTAGTTATCAATAACGTTTTTGTAATCAATGCTGGTTTGGGAAATTTGACGAAGTGATTCGTGTTTCTTTCTATAAACCATATATGATTTTGCGACATCGATATAACCGCATTGAATTAAAACAACTTCAACTGAGTCTTGGATATCTTCGACTGAAACTGTTCCGTCTTTAACTTTTGAATTGAAATCTGCAGTTACGCGTAACGCGAGCATTTCAATAATATCTTTTGTGTAGAACTTGTGTTCTTGCATAAAAGCGCGTTCAATTGCATTTTCGATTTTCTTAATGTCGAAGTCTTTTATTGAACCATCTCTTTTTAGAATTTTGATCATATTTATCTCCTCTACCGAGCGTTTTTAAAAAATACTCTGCAAGCAGTGTATTTTTCATCAACAAGTCGGATTTTTGTTGGTAGTCATTATTATATAGAAGAATTATTAATAAGGCACAGATTTTTAAACAAAAACTATACACTGTATATATTTTTCATTAATTTGTTCGATAAAATCAAAAACTTATAAAAAAAGCCCGGTTATGTTAACCAGGCTATTTTAATATCAAAGATATTATTCGTTATACTTCTTTGCAAGACCTTTAAATTTTTCAACAGGATACTTTTTCTCGTTTTGATCCATTTTTTCGTTAACGACTTCGTCGAGGTCTAATTTAAGCTCATCAGCGAGATTTTGGCAATTAACAATAACGTCGGCCAATTCTTCTTTTACCTTGTCTAATTTAAAGTTTTCATTCCATTGAAAGCATTCAAGAAGTTCAGTCGCTTCAATTGCAATAGTTTTAGCTAATGCATTTGGAGTATGGTACTTATTCCAATCTCGATCAGAAGTGAATCTTCTTATTCTTTCAATTGTCTTTTCTTTCATTTTGTTACTTATTTCTTAATAAAATTAAGAATATCATCATATACTTGTTGTTTATTGTCTTCATTTAAAATTTCGTGTCTCATATGATCATAGATTTTAAGTTCAACATCTTTAACACCAAGTTTTTTATATAAATCTGCTAATTTTGATGGGCCTTTTCCATAAGCTCCAACAGGATCTTCTTTACCGGCAACCAATAAAATTGGTAAATCTTTATTAATCTTAACTAAGAATTTTTTCTTATATAGACGGTGATTACCTTTTAAAAGCTCTCTATAGAATCCATTTGAAGATGGATGTCCACATTTTGGATCAGCAAGATACTTTTTAACGTTTTCTTCATTATATGAAAGCCAATCACAATCAGTTTTTCTATTTTTAACTGATTTTGCATATGCACCAACAGCTAAACCACTTAAAAATTTAGCGCGTCTAGTTTCGCCTCTTAATTTACAAATTAATCTTGCTAATGGATATCCAGCAGAGTAAGCAAGTTTTGCGTTAGGACCATTTGTGCCCATAATAACTGCCTTTGTTGGGCGCTTTGCATAACGTTGAATGTAATCCTGAATCATAAATGATCCCATTGAGTGGCCAAACACAATTAATGGTTTATTTTTAATTGCGTATTTTTTAGCAACATCATCCACAATACGAACACATTTTGAGAAGAATGAACGCGGAACTATACCAAGTTGTTCTTCTTTAATTGCGTTTTCACCTTGTCCATAATGGTCAATACAATAAACGTTATAACCATTTTTATTTAAAAATTTAGCAAAATCATCATAACGGTATGCGCATTCTTCCATACCTGTCGCAATAACGACAACGCCTTCTGGTTTTTCACATTCCCACGCGAAGCCAAAAAGAATGTCATTATTAACTGTTTTAATGCTAATTGATTTTCTTTCCATTAAATTTGCCTCCTTATTTGTCATAACCTTTTGGGTTTTTCTTTTGCCAATTCCAGGAATCCCTACACGCATCAACAATTGTTCTCGTGCATTTAAAGCCCATTTCTCTATAAGCCTTATCTGCGTTTGCGTAACAAGCAGCAATATCGCCTGGACGGCGTTCAACTATTTGATAATTAATTTTTATGTTGTTTGCTTCCTCAAAAGCATGAACAAGTTCAAGCACTGAAGTACCCAACCCAGTACCGAGGTTATAAATCAATAAACCCGGTTTTTCCTCGATTTTTTTTATAGAAAGGATATGTCCATGCGCTAAATCATCAACGTGAATATAATCACGAACTCCAGTTCCATCTGGTGTATCGTAATCGTCTCCAAAAACTCTCAATTGTTTAAGTTTTCCAACCGCAACTTGAGTAATGTAAGGCATAAGGTTATTTGGAATACCTTGAGGGTCTTCACCAATCAAGCCTGATTTGTGAGCGCCAATAGGGTTAAAGTATCTAAGCAAAACGATGTTCCATTCTTTATCTTTTTTAGCAACATCTTTTAGTAAATACTCAATTCTTAATTTTGTTTCTCCATAAGGATTTGTTGTTGGACCAAGTTTATCTTCTTCATAAATTGGGACGCGTTCTGGATTTCCATAGACAGTGGCTGAACTTGAGAAAACAATGTTTTTACAGCCATGTTTTTCCATCACCTTAAGCAAAACTTCAGTTGATCCGATATTATTATCAAAATAAAGCTTTGGTTTTTGAACTGATTCGCCAACCGATTTTAAACCCGCAAAATGAATAACAGCAAAGATATCATTCTCATCAAAAATCTTATTCATTCCTGCCTCATCACGTACATCTAATTCGTAAAAAAGTGGCCTTTTTCCAGTGATTTTTTCAATTCTATTAAGAACTTCTGGTTTTGAATTAACTAAATTATCGACAATAATTGGTTCATATCCAGCTTCATAAAGTTGAACGACTGTGTGTGAGCCAATATAGCCCATTCCACCGGTTACTAAAATCTTTTTCATTAACGTTTATTTAACTCCTTTAACAACATGTCGGATGTTAGCTTTGGATTAATCTTGCCTTGAGTCTTTTTCATAATTTGACCAACCAAGAATCCTAAGGCACGTCCTTTACCTTCTTTATAATCAACAATAGCTTGTGGATTCTCTTCTAATACTTCTTGAACCACTTTTGCAATAAAGTCGAGGTCAGAAATTTGAGAAGAAATACCAAGCATCTCTTTTGCTTTATTAGCATCTACGTCTGTTTCAAGCATTTTTGCGAATATTTCTCTAGCCTGATTCGAATTAACATCATTAGAATCTACGAGTTTAACTAGCCCTGCCAACTTTTCAGGAGAAAGTTTAAATTCTTTGATAGATATAACATTCTTATTTAAATAAGCCATTACATCTACGTTAATCCAGTTAGCAAGTAACTTATATGCCTTTGAATATTTGCTTGCTTCGTCATAATAATCTGAAATATCTTTTTCAGACACCAAAAGTGAAGCATCGTAATTATTTAATCCGTGCTCTTTGATATAGCGATCTTTTTTAGATTCAGCAAGTTCAGGGCAGGTATCAATAGCGTTTTTGATAAATTCGTCACTTAGCTTAATTGGAGTGATGTTTGTTTCTGGATAATACTTATAATCAACAGCATCAGTCTTTAATCGCATTGGAACTGTTTCGTTTTTCTTATCATCGTAACGACGAGTTTCTTGAATAATTTCTTTACCTTCTTCAAGTAGCTTAGCTTGTCGATTTACCTCAAAATCTATGGCTTTTTGCACATAATTTATAGAATTTATGTTTTTAACTTCGACCTTTTTGCCGAATACATTTGATCCTTTCGGACGAATAGAAACGTTTGTGTCAACGCGGAGAGAACCTTCCTCCATTTTGCCATCACTAACGCCAGAGAAAACAACAATCGAACGAATCTTCTCAACATATTTCATTGCTTCTTCACCACTTCTAAGTTCAGGTTTAGAAACAATTTCGATAAGTGGAATACCAGCACGATTGTAATTTAAAAGTGTAAATGCCGGGAAGTGAAGTTGTTTGCATGTATCTTCTTCAATGTGAAGACGTTCAATACCAATGCGTTTGATTTTTCCATCAACTTCAATTTCTAAATAGCCTTCGCTACCGATTGGTCTTCTTTGTTGAGTTATTTGATAGCCTTTAGGTAAATCACTATAGAAATAGTTCTTACGATCGAAATGTAAAACATTATCAATATTCATATGAAGGGCATTACAAACCCTTATTGCATAGATAACACCTTCTTTATTTACGGTTGGTAATGTTCCAGGGAACGCCATATCTAAAGGAGCACACAAAGTGTTTGGCTCTTTTCCGTATGCGACAGGAGCAGGTGAGAACATTTTTGACTTAGTCTTAAGTTCAACGTGAATTTCAAGACCAATAACTGGTTCAAATTCCATTTTTATTTCCCTCCTTTCGCATAAATATTGGCAAGGCCTGTGATTTGCTCTAATTCATAGGCAACTTGGAATAACCCAACTTCATCAAAAGCTCTGCCCATTAAGTTCGCGCCAAATGGCATATCGTTTTTAAAACCAATTGGTAAAGTGATTGATGGTAGTCCAGCAAAGTTGCCCAAAACTAGATGATTATCAGCGATTAAATATTCATCGGATAGACGATCGCTAGACTCATTAATTTTAGGTGCAATGCTAGGAGCGGCAGGTAAATAAATAAAATCATTATCCTTAAGGATATTGTTAACAATTTCGACAATTCTGCGTCTATTTCTTTGAGCACGCAAGAATAAATCGTTTTGATTTTCTTTCATTAATGCAAAAGATCCAATAACAAAACGACGCTTAATGAGTTCACCAAAACCTTTGGTTCTAGCTTCACACATAACTTCTTCATAAGTTGAACCGTTAGAAAGTGGTCCAAACTTGATTCCGTCTAGGTTTGCATTATTTGATGTTGCTTCAGCACACGATATCACAAAGTAAGTTGGGAATAATGAGGTTAGAACTTCATTAGGTATTGAAACTTCATTAATTTTGAATCCTCTATTTTTGAATTCAGAAACCGTTTTGTTAAAGGCCATTACAACCTCTTTATCAGAAATAGTGTCAACAATCTCTTTAACAATAGCAATATTGCGTTTTTCACATGGTTTTCCCACGAATTTCCAGTAATTTTCAACTTTTTCGGTCGATGAAGTTGCGTCTTTTTCGTCACGTCCAGCAAGCACGCTTGTTACGATTGCACAATCCATTACATTACGTGAAAAAATACCAATAGTGTCCAAAGAAGGTGCAAATGGGAAAAGTCCCCATCTTGAAATTCTGCTCCATGTTGGTTTTAAACCTACAAGACCGGCAAACGAAGCAGGTTTACGAGTTGAATCACCCGTATCAGAAGCTAAAGCAAACGGAACTATTCCAGCGGCTGTAGCTGCTGCAGATCCACATGAAGATCCGCCAACAAGTCTAGTTTTGCTCTTGTCCCAAGGGTTATGTGTAACGCCTAAATGACCACTTGTTCCTGTTCCGCCCATTGCAAGTTCATCTAAAGTTGTTTTTCCAATAGGAACTGCTTTTGCATCCTTAAGTTTTTTAACAACTGTTGCATCAAAAACCGGAATATATCCTTTTAGGATATTACTAGATGCTGTAGTAGGAACATCTTTTGTTGACATGTTGTCTTTGATAACAAAAGGAATCCCCCAAAGAAGGTTATTTTCATCAACTTCACCTAGGTTAGAAGCAATTTTAATTGCTTCATTTTCCATTATGTATTCAAAAGCGTTGTTATCATCTTTTTTTGCAAGTTCAATTGCATCTTTAACTAAATCTAAAGGTGTAACTTTTTTAGACACTAAAAGTTCGTGCAACTGTAAAATAGATTTTCCTTCGTACATATTATTGCACCACCTTTGGCAATCTAATTTGACCACCGATTTTACGTTTTGAGTTTCTAAGTGCTTCTTCCCTTGAAAGAGGTTCTTCTGGAACATCTTCTCTTAAATAAGAGGTTGTGCATTCAAAAGGAAAAACCATTGGTTCATATTTCTCAATCGAACTATCTGAACCTATAATATTCATTTGTTTTGTGACGATATCAAACTCCTTCAAAAGAGTCTCATATTCGTTTTCAGACATATCAAACAGCAACCTTTTTGCTGCGTCTTTTAATACTTCAATATTGTAATCTTTCATAGCAAATTAAAATAATACTATTTTTGAAGTAATTCTTCAAACTCTTCTTCATTTAATGTTTTGATGCCAAGAGCATGGGCTTTATCAAGTTTTGAGCCAGCTTCTTCGCCATAAATAACATAGTCAGTTTTAGCCGAAACAGAACCAGCGCATTTTGCTCCAAGATTCTCTAAAATTTCAGTTGCTTCTTTTCGCCCATACTTAGAAAGTGTTCCCGTAAGAACACATGTTTTTCCATAAAATGGAGAATTTGTGTCCACAGTCACCTTACCTAAATAGTTGAAATTAAGTCCTTTCTCTTTAAGAGAATTAATCATGGCGATGTTATTCTCGTTGTGGAAATATTCATAAATTGAGTGGGCAACAACAGGTCCAACATCAGGTATTTTCATTAAATCTTCTTCACTTAATTCAAAGAATTTTTCAAGATTAAGGTAAAGTTTAGAAAGGGTTTTTGCCATCTTTTCGCCAACTTCTTTGATACCTAAACCAAACAGCAATCTTTCTACTGAATTTGATTTAGATTTTTCTATTGCATCTAACAGATTATCAACAGATTTTTCTTGCCATCCTTCTCTTGCAAGTATTTCATCTCGTTTTAAATATAAGTCATAAATTGATGGAATATTCGAGATAAATCCAGCATTAAAGAATTCTTCTGAGACCTTTTCTCCCATAGTGTCTATATCCATTGCGTTCTTGGATGCAAAGTGGATGATTCCTTCTATTTGGCGTGCCGGACATGTTGGAGAAGTGCAAAAATGCATTGCGTCTTTTCTAACTAAAAGTGCGCCGCAAACAGGACATTTATCGATCATGACAAAGTCAGTTTCATTTCCAGTTCTTCTTTCCGGAAGTGGGCGAACAACTTCTGGTATAACGTCTCCAGCTTTTCTAATAATGATATAATCCCCAATTTTGAGTCCTTTATCTTTTACAAAGTCTTCATTATGAAGAGTTGCTCTAGATATAACCGACCCTGCAACTTTAGTAGGAGTAATGACTGCATTTGGAGTAATTTTTCCAGTTCTTCCAACTGTGAAGACAATATCTTCTAGCTTTGTAATAACTTCCTCTGGTGGGAATTTATAAGCAATTGCCCATTTTGGTGTTTTTGCCGTATAACCTAAAATGTTATATTTTGTAATATCGTTCACTTTGATAACGATTCCATCGATATCATATGCAAGTTTTTGACGTTTCTCGGTATATTCTTTAACATAAGCAAGAACTTCTTCAATTCCACTACAAATCCTACGTTCTGGATTTGTTCTAAAACCTATTGATTGAATGTAATCTAAAGCATCACTATGGCGTTTAAATCCAAGCTCATCAGCATTAACTAAGTAATACCAAAAAGCTTCAAGTTTTCTTTTGGCAGCAATAGAGCTATCTAATTGTCTTATAGAACCTGCTGCAGCATTTCTTGCATTAGCAAGTAATGGTTCACCTTTTTCTTCTCTTTCAGCGTTAAGCATCTCAAGAGTTTTCTTAGGCATATAAACTTCACCACGAACTTCAAATGGTCTATGTTCATTAACTCTAGTTGGAATCGAATGAATTGTTAAAACGTTATTTGTAACATCTTCACCTTCAGTTCCGTCGCCACGAGTCGCAGCGTAATTTATTTTTCCATCAACAAAATCAAGAGACATTGCAAGACCATCAATTTTCATCTCACACATATATTCGACTTTGTCGCCGCCAATAACATCTCTAATTTTCTTATCAAAATCTCTTAGATCGTCATCATTAAAGGCGTTAGCAAGAGAAAGCATCATTCGTTTATGGCGGATCTTTTGGAATTCATCCAATACAGTACCGCCAACTCTTTGGGTTGGTGATAAAGGAGTAACTAATTCTGGATATTGTTTTTCGATAGCAATTAATTCATTCATTAATTTGTCATATTCACTGTCTGGAACAGAAGGGTTATCTAAAACGTAATATTCATATGACCAACGTTCTATTATAACAGTTATTTCTTCAGCTCTAAGCTTTGCTTCTTTTAGTGTCATGCTGTAGCTCCTTTCTCTTCTTTTCTAACTTTCGGGTGAGAGGCAAGAATCGATTTCTTGCCGTGTGTATCAAAATCAATTTGCAAGATTGTTCCATCGATTATTCCTGTAACAATTCCTCGTCCAAAGACCTCATGAATTGCCACATCTCCAACTTTCCAATCTTTAATTCCATTATCGGTCGGTTTTGGAGGCTCTTGGGAATAAGAAGGTTTAGGAACTTCGTCTTCAAAATACCCGAATGACGAAAATGTTGGTTTTGGTTTTGGTTGATATAAACCTTTGTTAGGAATCTTTAAACCTGCTTCATCTATAAATCTAGATGTTGTTGAGTTTTCTTGAAGAACAAACGAATAAGAACTGTTCGTAGTAATGTATAGATGTTTCTTTGCTCTAGTGAAAGCTACATAGGCCAAACGTCTTTCTTCTTCTAATCCATCTTGACCTGATTCATCTTCAGTCCTTCTAGATGGGAAAACTCCGTCTATCATTGAAATTACAAAAACGTGATCAAACTCAAGACCCTTAGCAACGTGAATTGTCATCATCGATACAACATCTCCGTTTTTAATCTCGTCTTGAGAGGTTTGAAGAGATGCATTCTCTAGATAAGATTCAAAACTTGATTCTGGATTTTTTCTTAAGAAATCAACAATGTCATCAAATAATGATTTAACGTTTTGTAGTCTTTCTTCTGCGTTTTCATCATCACTTGATAAATATTCGAAATAACCAAGTTCACGAATAAAGTCTTCTAAAATTTTTGGATAGGCTTCAAGATTTTCATCCAATTTTGCCTTTGTCTCTTTGATTTTTGATATAAGAGCGGTAAGAGCAATTATGTTCTTCGGTTTAACGTTTGTTTTATGCTTCTCAATTTCGTCTAAATAGTCAAAATATGACAGATTTTCCGCTTCTTTTTCAGCTTTTAACTCATCCATAGTCGAATCGCCAATACCTCTTCTTGGGACGTTTACGATACGTTCAAAGCTTAGGTCATCTGAATGGTTATAGATAAGTCTAAAGTAGGCCAAAATATCTTTAATCTCTTTACGTTGGAAGAACTTGATTCCGCCGTAAATCTGGTATGGAATCTTCCTTCTCATAAATTCGTTTTCAAATGGAAGAGTTAAATACGCAGCTCTATATAAAATCGCAATGTTTCTATAAGAAGTGTTTGGGTACTTTCTTATTATGTTTTCAATCTCGTTAGCAACATAATATGCTTCCATATCTCTTGTTTTGGAGCATTCGACTTTAACTGGATCTCCAATTTCTGATTCAGTATAAAGATCTTTCGGTACTCTTTTTTTGTTGTGCGATATGAGTTTATTTGCATGATCCAAAATTACTTTTGTAGATCTATAGTTTCTGTCCAAAATCAAAGTTTCTGCTAATGGAAAGGTTTTATTAAACTGAAGAATGATGTTTTGGTTAGCGCCTCTCCACGTATAGATAGTTTGATCAGGATCTCCTACAACGTATAAATTTGTTGTGTCATTCATAAGTAATTTTACGAGCTTAAACTGGACATCATTTGTATCCTGAAATTCGTCAATTAAAATATGTTCAATTCTAGACTGCCATTTAGCACGAATATCTGGAAATTCCTCAAGAATTTGTATTGTTTTTAGCAATAAATCATCAAAATCAAGGGACAACATTTTGTCCTTTCTTTCTTCATAAATATGGAAGAATTTTGCGGCTGTTTTTACTTTTTCAAGACTGTAGTCATCAATCAATATATTTTCAGGATAAAGACCTTTGCATTTGTTTGCTGCAATAAAGCCAATTGCGTATTTAACGACATCGTCATTTCTTTTATACCCAAGATCGACACCAATATCTTTAATAAGCTTTTCAGTGTCTTCATCATCCATAATCGTAAAGTTGTTAGGAAAACCAAGAACGTCGATTTCTTTTCTCAAAAACTTTGCACACCAAGAGTGGAAAGTGGAAACAGTTAGACCTCTTCCAACACCATTTAAAAGTTTAAGAGCTCTTTCTTTCATTTCTGCAGCAACTTTGTTTGTAAAAGCAATTGCAACAATTTTGTTTGGGTCTACATTCATTTCAGAAATTAAATATGAGATTCTATATGTCAAAACCCTCGTCTTTCCAGAGCCGGCGCCAGCAATTACACGAGCATATTGAGCTCTAGTTGAAACCGCTGCTAACTGTTTGTCGTTAAGAAGTGAACTGTAATCCATATAATTTAAAGAATTATTACTATGTAATATTTTATCACAATTACATTAATTACTCAATGAAAGATATAGTTATTTGTAACTATCTAGCGAAAATCTGACAAATATCTATCTAGCAATTATCTGACAAATTTTTATGATTATTTCAGAGGTAGAATTTATGGACA
>ODAJ012177484.1_pt1 | contig 77786 bp, 67 predicted proteins | sample 1539241 | NCBI WGS metagenome assembly ODAJ01 (sample SAMN02144231, study PRJEB22623) | gut metagenome | biome: sheep rumen | host: Ovis aries | place: New Zealand | reverse complement strand
TGACATAGAAAAAGAGGATGAAGGAACTATTCCAACATCCTCTTTGATTCTTTTTGTCCCCGAGTCCAATGTTAACTTAATGACATTGGGGATAATCCCGGGGCTTTGTTTTATTGTAAACGGAACTGTTTTATCTAGGCGCCGCGCATACGAAAGTATGTCTTCCGCACCGGTAGCAGTAGATGCTTAATCCCGGATGCTTTACCGTAAGTTTTAATTTGATTTCGTTGTAGATATCGTTGCTGTATACGACGTTCTCCTGAATCATATAGGAGACAACGGAATCGTACGAAGGGGTAATATTATCCAGAAGAATCGCAATTTCCTTCTTGGCCAGCTCCAGATCGGAGGAGTATCCGGTGTCGGGGAACTGTCCGTAATAGTAGAAGTAGGTGCTGTCGCTGATTGGGGTAACGGGAATAAGTTCGTTTCCGTCATCCACGCGGTGGGTTGCTTCGATGATATCCCAGCCGGCGTTAAAATAGGCGTAAGACTGATACATGGTTCCCATCTGGGTTACGGAGGTATCGTCAAAGGTTACGTCCATGGCCCGCCATTCTCCTTTGATTTTAATGATATTCCATACATGCATTCCGCCGTTTCCGTAGCCGCTCTGCTTCTCAACTTCAAAACCGGCCATTCTGGCAAGCATATAGAAACAGTCGGTATAGCCCTGGCAGTTTGCGGCACCGTCCAGCAGAAGGCCCACCGCGGTACAGTAGCGGGGCATATGCTCACGGCTTCCGGGGTTGCTGTAGAAGGTCTTTGAGCAGATGTAATCATGAATCAGCCGTTCTCTGACGATTAAGTCCTTTTCCGGAAGAACCGTCTTTTCGATGAATTCCTTTGCCATGTTGTAGGTCTGAAGCTCATCGGAGTCAAGGCCCGAAGTATCATTGTTTAAGTAGGCATCGGAAATCAGGATGCCCGGATAATAGCCGATGTTTATATCCACATAAACCGTATTCTCGTCAAGAACGGTTCTTGCGGTAGATACATAAGGTGTGGAGAAACGGTACAGGAGGATATCGGTTGTCACGTCAAAGCCGTTTTTTGCGTTGAAACAGATGCTGGTTTGACGGTTCTTCATCATAAAAAGAAAGTACTCGTTGAATTCCTCGGTGTTGCTGATGTCGGGAACTTCGTCAAGGGAATACTTTTCTTCCGCATGAAATGCAGAGGGTTCTTCCCAGATCGGGTCGGGAGTATTATAAAAGAACGCGGAACCCGGATTAAAAGGGTCTTCGCCGGGAGTCTCTTCCGGGAGCGGTTCGCTTGTTGTAATTTCCGTGGATACCGGCTCGGAGGATTCTTCAATCAGAGAGAGAATCTCTGCGGGCAGGCCCGATTTTAAATTACAGCCGGATAAAAGAGAGCAGACGAACACTAAGCTTAACAGGACGGCTCCCATACGGGTTGTGATTCGGTTTTTGCGGTTTTTCTTTTTCATATTATTTATGGTAGCGAAAATTTACATCCGTGTAAAGGAAAACTATTTACAAACATATGTTCGTGCGCTATAATAAAAATGCAGTAACGATAATCTCAAAGAGGGCGTAGGATGGTGTATGCCATCCTGCGTTTTTTCTTTTTCTTATCCGTTGCTTAAAACGGATATATTCGATATACTGTAGTTGTTGTGATTTTACTGTCTCAGAAAGGGGATTGAAATGTTTGTTTTTTCAAAAATCAGATTGTGGATTTCTACTGTAGTAGCATTGGTTTTCGGTATATTCATGCTTGTTTACGGACTGATTCTTAACATCAGTTTAAGACAGCCTGCAAAGGATTTATACTCTATTGACTGGAGCACGCTTCACGGCAGCCAGCATGTTGTTGTGGATCTGGATTTCTTAATGGATCCTTATATGCTTTACGAAAAAGACGGCACGGTTACTTCGCAGTTTTATACCATTCCGGATCTGTATCAGGCAGACGACGGAAGACTTTATATGGGCGGCTTCATGGGCGTTGCCGTAACAAAAGAGAATTTTGCGAAGTATGACAAGCTTGTTGATGAGAGCTGGGAGTGGTGGAACGATGAAACAGGCACGGTAGCGTTTACTACCGAACCCATTCACATTGACGGATATATCCGTAAAATGAGCAGCAACGACAAGAAGTATATGAGAGAATACCTTCAGGATATGGGCTATTCTTCTTCCGAAATCGATGAACTGATTGTTCCCTATGTACTTATGAACAATTCCAGTTCCAATCTCGGATTTATCTTCGGCGGATTGATTTTGATGGTGTTCGGCTGTGTTTTGGGAGCATTCGCCGTTATGAGAACCATTAAGGATAAGAAGGCACAGGAGACTGCTTTCGCCGGCTCCGGTTTTGCATCGAATTACACAGGAAACGGCGGATACGGAGTTGTAAAAGATCCGTTCATTGATAACAACGGGAATAATTTTCAGTAAAAAATAATTGACAACGTAAAAAAAACTGATTATTATTAGTCTAATCGTGAAAAATGCCATGAAGGAATTATGCTTCATTCGGAAGTTTCAGAGAGCCGGCGGCTGGTGTAAGCCGGTACGGAAGAATGGTTGCAGTCTCACTCCCGAGCAGGATTCCCGAACGATGAGTAAGGAATTCCGGAAGACCCCGTTATCGCAGTCACAGATATGATAGTATCTGACAGAGTGGTTGTAAGAGCAACAAGTCGGGTGGTACCGCGGTAAGAAATTATCGTCCCGAAAGCCGAAAAGGCTTTCGGGATTTTTTTATGCGCAGGGCAAAGAACCTGCAGGAAACGCATACTCCAAAAAGAAAGGAAAACATCATGAACAGAATCAGAATCGCCGATGTAACGATTAAGGAATCCTGCAACAGCACGAAAAGTACGCTGAGTTTCAAGGAGAAAATGGAAGTTGCCAAACAGCTTGATTTGTTAATGACGGATGTCATTGAAATGCCGAAGACGGTCGGCCAGACGGAAAGCCTTCTGGTAAAATCCCTCGCTCCCGTGATTAAAAACAGTGTTCTTTGTGTGGAAGCGGGACTGGACAGGGATGAGGTAGACAAGGCTATGGCAGCGCTTGCCAATGCTAAGAAACCCAGAATCTGCATTAGCGTACCGACTTCACCCGTACAGATGGAATATGTCTGCGGCATGAAGCCGAAGAAGATTCTCGAACTTGTTCCCGCCATTGTATCCTATGCAAAGACGCTTTGCCCGGAGGTGGAATTCTCCTGTAAAGATGCAACCAGAAGCGAGAAAGACTTCCTCTGCACGGTGATTCTCTCCGCGGTAAAGGCAGGCGCCACTTTGGTGGATTTAGAGGATACGGCGGGTGTGATGCTTCCGGAAGAATTTGATTCCCTGATGGATACCATTCTTGCGATGTTAAAGGAAGAAGGCGAAAACGTTGCTGTTTCCGTTACCTGCTCGGACAACCTGAATATGGCCACCGCCAATGCGGTAACCTGTATCCGGAGCGGTGCGGTGGAAGTAAAAACGTCCTTAATCGGTAAGGCGGCACCCAAACTGGAAGCCATCGTCAACATGGTGACGGAGCGCGGTGATTCCCTGGAAATGGAAATCGCACAAAAGCGTCCCGAGGTGGAGAAAACCTTAAGAAAACTTTTCTGGATGGAGGGCAGCCGCAGCGGTGGAACCAACATCTTCGAAAAGGAAGAGCCAAAACATGAGGAACTGGATCTGGATGAAAATGCGGATATCTCCAAAGTAATCCGTGTGATTAAAAAACTCGGTTATGAATTATCCGATGACGATAATGCGAAAGTATATAAGGAATTCAAGAGAGTTTCCGAGAAAAAGAAAGTCGGAACCAAGGAAATGGAGGCCATTATCGCAACCGCATCGTTACAGGTTGCACCGACCTACCAGCTTGTAAACTTTGTCATCAACAGCGGCAACATCATTACCCCGACCGCACAGGTAACCCTGGAAAAAGACGGAAACCAGTTAAAGGGATTAAGCTCTGGAGACGGTCCGATTGCGGCAGCGTTTTTAGCGGTGGAGATGGTAGTCGGCGTTCATTACGAACTGGATGATTTTCAGATTCAGTCCGTTACCGAAGGAAGCGAAGCAGTCGGAAACGCGCTCGTAAAACTCCGTTACAACGGAAAACTGTATTCCGGAAACGGAATTTCCACCGACATTATCGGTGCAAGTATCCGCGCATACTTAAATGCCATCAACAAGATTGTATTTGACAGCAAGAACGAATAAGAAAGGGCAGAGAAATGAAATTATCTTTTAGTACAAACGGATGGGATGATTTTGACTGGACAGACTGTTATGCAACCGCAAAGGATCTGCAGTTTGCCGGCATCGAAATTCATGATATCAAAAGAGAAGTATTCTCCGGAAAGAACAGACCGTTCAACAATGAGAATATTCTGGAAACCGCAAGAAAAATCTTCCAGATGCAGCTTGTTATTCCCTGCCTGGACGCAACCTGTGACGTGGCGGATCCCGGCCGCGTGGAAAAGAATGTGGAAGAAATCCGTGAATATATCCGTGTTGCGAAGATTTTAAACTGTCCGGCAATCCGTTTAAGAGCCGGAAAAACCGTCGGCGACGAAATCGATGACGAGCCGGTAATCGAATGCATCCGTCAGACCTTCAAAGAGGCGGATTTAAACGGTGTCTCCCTGCTTTTGGAGACCATCGGGGCCTATGCGAATACCGAGCGTCTGCGTAATGTTTTAAATGTGTTTGCAAGAGACAACGTGGCTGCGCTCTGGGATATTCATCACACCGTACGTCACGGCGGAGAGAGTCCCGAAACCACCATTCAGAACCTGGGTGCATATGTAAAACACGTACATATCAAAGACTCCGACGAGAACGGTTACTGCCTGATGGGCGAAGGAAACCTTCCGATTGCCGATCTGATGCTTGCCCTGCAGAGCGTGAACTACGAAGGGTTTGTTTCCTTTGAGTGGATTCCCGCATGGTTAAGTGAGCTGTCCGATCCCGGAATCGTATTCCCGCATTTCGTGAATTACATGAGCCAGTATGAAAGAGAAACCGTTACCGCGGATCACGGTCTGTATTCCAACCGTGCCGGAACCGGTAAGTTCATCTGGAAAAAGGAAGAGATTATCGACAAGACTTTCCCGCAGGTACTTGACCGCATGGTGGAGGAATTCCCGGACCAGTATGCATTCCGTTACACGACACTGGACTATACCAGAACTTACAAAGAGTTCCGTGACGATGTCGATGAGTTTGCAAGATCCTTAATCGCCCTCGGTGTAAAGCAGGGTACCCATGTGGCAATCTGGGCAACCAATGTGCCGCAGTGGTATATTTCCTTCTGGGCCTGCTGCCGTATCGGTGCGGTACTTGTTACCATGAATACCGCGTATAAAATCCACGAGGCGGAATATCTGCTTCGTAACTCCGATACCCATACCCTGGTTATGATTGACGGCTTCCGTGATTCCCACTATAACGAGATTATGGCAGAACTCTGTCCCGAACTTGCCACCAATACACCCGGCAAGGCACTTCACTGCAAGAGACTTCCGTTCCTTCGCCATATCATCAATGTAAGCAGCCGCCAGCCCGGATGCTTAACCTGGCAGGAAGCACTGGATCTGGCAAAGACCGTCCCCATTGAAGAAGTCTACAGAAGATCTTCCCTGGTTGACAAACATGATGTCTGCAACATGCAGTACACCTCCGGAACCACCGGTTTCCCGAAGGGTGTCATGCTGACACATTATAATGTGGTAAATAACGGAAAATGCATCGGTGACCGTATGGATCTGTCCACTGCGGATCGTATGATGATTCAGGTTCCCATGTTCCACTGTTTCGGTATGGTACTTGCCATGACGGCATCCATGACCCACGGTGTTACGATTTCACCGATTCCGTATTTCTCCACGAAGCCGGCGCTTGCCTGCATCAATCGTGAGAAAATCACCTGCTTCCACGGCGTTCCGACCATGTTCATTGCCATGCTGGAGCATGAAGATTTTGAAAAAACCGATTTTTCCTATATGAGAACCGGAATTATGGCCGGATCTCCCTGTCCCATTTCCGTTATGAAGGATGTGGTGGAGAAAATGCACATGAGCGAAATCACCATCGTATACGGTCAGACCGAAGCTTCCCCCGGATGTACCATGTCCAGCACCGAAGATCCGATCGAGGTACGTGTAAATACCGTTGGCAGTCCCCTGCCCGGAGTGGAATGCAAGATCATTGATCCCGAGACCGGAGAAGAAGTTCCCGACGGCGTAAACGGTGAGTTCGTGGCAAGAGGCTACAATATTATGAAGGGCTATTATAAAATGCCCATGGCTACCGCTCAGGCAATTGACAAGGACGGATGGCTTCATACCGGTGACCTGGCATGCAGAACTCCGGAAGGCAATTTCCGTATCACCGGACGATTAAAGGATATGATTATCCGAGGCGGTGAGAATATTTATCCGAAGGAAATCGAGGAATTCATCTATACACACGAGTCCGTAAAGGACGTTCAGGTAATCGGTGTGCCCGATGAACAGCTCGGCGAGGAAATCTGTGCTTGCGTAGTACCCAAGGAAGGGGTTACTCTTACAGAAGAAGAAATCAAGGATTATGTTCGTTCCCATATGGCGAAACACAAAGTTCCGAAATATGTGGATATCGTGGACGGATTCCCCATGAACGCGGCCGGTAAGATTTTAAAATACAAGATGCGTGAAGCAGCCGTTGAGAAATACGGTCTTGCCAAGGCAGACAGCATCGAGACCGCTTAAAGCAGGGAGTGCTTCCACAGGAGGTTCAGATGCAGTTTAGACTTCCCGAGGATGTCAAAAGAATAATCGAAACATTAAACAAGGCAGGATTTGAGGCATACGCCGTAGGCGGATGCGTCAGAGACTGCCTTCTTGGCAAGGAACCGAACGACTGGGACATCACCACTTCCGCGCTTCCCGCACAGGTAAAATCACTGTTTCACCGTACCGTTGATACCGGAATCGCCCATGGTACCGTAACGGTTCTCTTAAACCGGACGGGCTACGAGGTGACCACTTACCGCATTGACGGCGAATATGAGGACGGAAGACATCCGAAGGATGTTACGTTTACCGCGAGCCTGAGAGAGGATTTAAGGCGCAGGGATTTTACCATCAATGCCATGGCATATAATGAGGAAGAAGGGCTGATGGATTTGTTTGACGGGCAGCAGGATCTGCAAAGAGGGATCATCCGCTGCGTGGGAGAGGCAAAGGAACGCTTCGGCGAGGATGCACTTCGTATGCTTCGGGCGATTCGATTCTCGGCACAGCTCGGTTTTATCTTAGATGAGGCCACGGCGGAGGCAATAAAGGAACTGGCACCGACGCTTTCAAAGGTTTCTGCGGAACGGATTCAGACAGAGCTTGTAAAAACGGTTACCTCCCCGCATCCCGAACGGCTGAGGGAGGCATACGAATACGGTCTTACAGCGGTTTTCCTGCCGGAATTCGACCGTATGATGCAGACACCGCAGAACAATATCAATCATTTCTACAACGTGGGAGAACATACCTTAAAGAGCATGCAGCACATTGCTCCCGATAAGGTGTTGCGCCTTGCGATGCTGTTTCATGATATGGGAAAACCCTTATGTAAAACGACGGATGAGGACGGAACGGATCATTTCCGCGGTCATCCCGAGGTTTCCGCAGACCTGGCGGCAGAGTGCTTAAGACGGCTTAAATTCGACAACGATACTTCGGAACGTGTCAGCAGACTCTGCAGAGCCCATGATTACCGCATCGAGCCGGAGTGCAGATATCTGCGCCGGGCGATGAGAAAACTCGGGGAGGACCTCTTTCCGGATTTCTTTGCGGTCCAGAGAGCGGACGTCTCGGCACAGAGCGATTATAAAAGAAAAGAAAAACTTGCCCAGATTGCGAAAAATGAGGCCGATTACCTTGAAATTACCGCAAAAGGAGAGTGTGTTTCCCTAAAAAATCTTGCGGTCAACGGAAGCGACTTAATCGGGTGCGGAATCCGACCCGGAAAACAGATTGGCGAGCTCTTAAATTTGATGTTGGATGAGGTGGTCGAACACCCCGAAAACAATGATAAAATCTACCTTTTACAAGTTATGTTACCCAAAAACCTTGAAAAATGGGGAAAAAATGAAAAAAAATAGCAAAAAACCCTATATTTTGTGGTATTCTCCTTGACAAAAAGGGTGAAAAATACTATAAATAGATTAGACGGTGGATATACCGTTGGACAAAATTCATTCTATTTTATAAAGAGGAGGAGTTCATAATGAACAAGACAGAATTAGTTGCAGCAATCGCTGATCAGGCTGGTTTAACAAAGAAAGATGCTGAGAAGGCAGTTAACGCTTTCACAGAGGTAGTTAAGAAAGAATTAAAGAAGAAAGACGGAAAGGTTCAGTTAGTTGGCTTCGGTACTTTCGATGTTGCTAAGAGAGCAGCTAGAGAAGGCAGAAATCCTCAGACCGGCGCTAAGATGAAGATTAAAGCTTCCAAGGCTCCCAGATTCAAAGCCGGCAAGGCTCTTAAGGATGCTGTAAACAGCAAGTGATTATCCAAAGTAGAATGACATGACAGGGCCACCTCAACGAGGTGGCTCTTTCTATGTGAAGGTACGAGGGTTCAAAGGAAGGGCAGAATGAGACTGGATAAGTATTTAAAGGTATCGAGACTGATCAAAAGAAGAACCGTAGCCAACGAAGCCTGTGATGCGGGAAGAGTTACGGTTAACGATAAAGTGGCCAAAGCTTCCCAGGAAGTGAAGGTGGGAGACATGATTGCCATCCGCTTCGGCGATAAAACGGTGAAGGCGGAAGTCTTAAGCATTGCGGAAACGGTCCGTAAGGAAGAAGCCAAAGAAATGTTTCGGTACTGTTAATTGTGCATGTTAACATAATCGAACCACAATATATTGAAAAGTTAACATAAATTATGTGAAAAATGCCAAAATTTTAGGAAATATTAACAAAATAGGTTGACGTAATTATGGTCATCGTCTAAAATGAATACTGTGCTATTATGTAAACGTGTTTACGAATGTAGAATATGCACAGGGGGAATTTTCGGATGGCGCATAACCACCAAAGTAAAGCACGTCGAAGAAGACGCGGGCCGAACAATAGAACAGGTATGATTCTGATTGCCGCAGTTCTGGTTTTGGTGTTTCTGGTTACTTTTTCCAGGGTACTGACCCTAAAGAAGACGCAGGCATCGTACTCGGAGAAAGAAGAGTATTACGCACAACTTCTTGCAGAGGAGGAAAAGCGCAAAGAAGATCTGGTGGAATTTGAGAAATATACGCAGACCAATGCCTATATCGAAGAAGTGGCAAAAGAACGCTACGGACTCGTAAAAGACGGCGAGATTCTGTTTGTGGCTGAAAATTAACGGTTGACGGAAGTCAGCCGTTTTTTATGTTTCGAAGAAGGAATAAGTCTGTTATAATAAAAACGGCCCGGCAGGCTCCGGGCTTTGTTTTTGTGAATGGGAAAAGGCAGCGGGGATAAAATGAGGCAGGAAGTCTACCGTTATCTGGAACAATATCATATGCTCGATCACAAAGAAAAGGTTTTGGTAGGCCTCTCCGGAGGTGCTGATTCCGTCTGCCTGCTGTATCTGCTTCGGGAATATGCAAAAACGCATCCCATAACCGTTTTAGCGGCCCACGTCCATCACGGACTAAGAAAGAATGCCGACCTGGATGAAGTCTTCGTCCGGGATTTGTGCAAAGACTGGGAAATTCCTTTCTTTGTAAAACACATAGATGCCGCCTTACTTTCCTCTGACGGGGGACTCTCCCTGGAGGAGGCCGGCAGAGTGGCAAGATATGAATTCTTTGAAGAGATTCTTAAGCGGGAAAATGCGGATTTGATTGCCACCGCACATCACAGGGATGATTTATGTGAGACCATGCTGTTTCAGCTTTTCCGGGGAAGCGGCATTCACGGCCTTCACGGGATTCTGCCTGTTTCCGGCAACCGGATCCGGCCGTTATTATGTGTCGGGAAGGCGGAAATCGAGGATTTCTTAAAAGCGGAAGGCATTGCCTGGAGAGTGGATGAGAGCAATCTTGATACGCAGTATGCAAGAAATCGGATTCGTCACGAAATTCTGCCCGCGGCAGTGGGAATCTGTCCCGGAGCGAAGGAAAACATGGCACAATGTGCCGAAAGAATCCGCATGGCGGAGGAATTTCTGGATGCGGAGGTATTAAAGGCATCGAAAGAGGTTTTGGCGGATGAGGATTTTAAGTCTGAAGATTCGGCAAATACAAAAGAGGCGCATCCCGGCAGAGCGGTTCTGATCAAGGACAGAATCGGGGAGTATCCTCTTATTGTAAGACAGGAGCTGGTGTTAAAGGCCCTAAGGGATGTTGCGGGGCGGAAGAAGGACATCGGTTCCGTACAGGTGGAAGCGGTTTTAAATCTGTTTTCCTCGCAGGTGGGACGCCGTCGGGATTTTATTTACGGCATCGAGGCGAAGCGGACCTATGAGGGTGTACTTCTGCATATAAAAGAAAACGAAGAAGGCGGACAAACGACGGATGCCGATAAGGGCAGTGAAAAGACCCCAAACGGCAGTGAAAAAACCGAAAACGGCAGCGAAAAGACCGAAAACGGCAGCGAAAAGACCAAAAACGGAACGCGAATCCGTATGGAGGAGATTTTAGCAGGTAAGGAAGTTAAGGTGGACTATGAGGGCGGACAGATACACTTTCGCCTTCTTACGGACTTTGCCGCAGCAGATTTTCCGAAGGACGCAAAGCGCAGATGGTTTGATCCGGATAAGACAGGGAACGGACTGATTCTGCGGCATCCCGTGAGGGAAGATGAACTGATTATCAGCCGTTTTGGAGAACATAAACCGTTGTATGATTTTTTAAAGGACAGTAAGGTTGCGTCGGAAGAAAGAGACCGGGTATGGGTTCTTGCCGACGGAAATAATATTCTCTGGGCAATCGGTTTGCGCACCGGCGAAGGCGCGCATGTGGACGGGAAAACGACGAGAGTGCTCGAGGTGGAAATCACCGGGCAGGACAAAAAGGGATAATCCGACTCAGGATACCGGAAATGGAAAAGACAAAGAAAGCCGACAAAAGAAGAATCCTTCTTTCGCTCCTTGCAGGCATCTGCATGGGTTCTTTTGTGGTATTCGGTTTCTGTTTAAACCATTTTGACACCGTGCCCGCAGGCAGTTTCCTTTTCTGGATTTCGTATCTTTCGGGGATTGCGGTGTCTGCCGTATTCACTTTCTTTCTGCTCGGCATAAGGGGGAAGGATTATAAAGAATACGCACCGGGAAAACACCTTCTTCTTATCTGCTTTGCTGCAATCTTCGTTCTCTGGTTTATTCAGCTTCTGGGGCTGTATCCGGGATATTTTAACTATGATGCGGATAATCAGTGGGATATGTTTCGGAATATGCAGGTGACGGCGCATCATCCTGTTGTGCACACCTATCTTGTGGGAGGGCTGGTAAGTCTTTCCTATAAACTGTTCAACGCACCGGAACCGGGCTGCTTTGTCTATGTTCTGCTTCAGATGCTGATTACGGACTATGCTTTTACGGAGATCCTTTGCTATCTTTTAAAGAAACGCATTCCGAAAGTCTTTGTACCCCTGACCGTCATCTGGGCGGGGCTTTTCCCCACCGTGGTGATGAATGTCATGTCCGTAACGAAGGACGCGCTGTTTGCTCCTTTCTTAATCCTGTTCCTTCTTCGTACGGCGGAGGCACTGGGTGATTCGGAAAACTTCTTTCAGAAACCCTTACGCATTACGGAGTGGTGCGTGGCAGCATTTTTTGCGGCCATCCTTCGAAACAATGCGCTTTATATCATGTTTCCGTTCTGTTTCTTCCTGGTTTTCTGCTTAAGGAAACAGAAGGCCGCGTTTAGTCTTCTGGGTGCGGTTCTGGCCCTGGTTCTCTACCTGGGACCGTTAACGGCCCTTATAACGGTAAAAGGTGTCAACGAGCGGGAATATCTCTCCGTACCCGCCCAGCAGATTATGCGCGTGTATCACACGCAGCAGGACGTTATGACCGATGAAGAGCGCCTGGCCATTGAAAACGCTTTCGAAGAGGAAGCCTTAAACGGTTATTATCCGAAAATCGCCGACGTCGCAAAGCGCTGCCTGAAACCGGAACTTTATACCGACGGTCCCGGGGAGCTGATGAAGCTGTGGACTACTCTTGGCCTGGCATATCCGAAGCAGTATACGGATGCTTTCCTAATCGGAAACGAAGGCTTCTGGTATCCGTTTTCCACCCTGGCACTTATGCCGAACGGCGATGAAGGATACTATGTCTGCCACAGCTATCCGCCGGTGGAGAATAAGAGCCTGATTGGACCCGTTTACAGCTATTATCTTCATTTCGAGGCCAATTCCCTCGTTTGCAGGAATCCGCTTACCATGTGGATTCTGGCACCGGCAACCTATTTCTGGATTTTCTTTTATGCGTTTCTCATTCTGTGGTACCACAGGAAAAAGGAAGCCATTGCTTTTGTGCCGGTATTGTTCATCTGGATGACCTTCTTACTCGGTCCGGTGGCACTGGTTCGATATGTAGCCTTCTTATACTACCTGCTGCCGCTGGAAGCAGGCCTGGTTTTGGAAGCCGTCCGCAGAAAAGACACAGGGAAAGATTCGATATGACACAGAAAAAAGAAAAGAAAAAAGTAAATATTGCCCTGATCGGCAAGGCCGCGGCAGCGTTTGCGTTTCCCTGGCTTCTTGCCCTGCTTTACTGCGCGATCCGCGGTACATCGGTTTTTACTCTCTTTACCCCGGCGGCAGGGAATAACGACTGTTTGTTTTACTATAAGCTGGTGGAGGGAATTACCTCCTTCGGTCTGCCGAGGGGATATTTCGGTTTCAACGAATCCCATGCGCTTTTCGGAACCCTGGCTGCCTGGAGCCCCGTCATATTTATCCCCTGGGTGATCTGGGGACTGGTTTTCGGCTGGAAATTCGGCTCGGTCATCGTAAGCAACCTCTTTTTCTTTGCGGCCGCTCTTTGCGCCGCGGTGGTGATCGTACGTCCGAAATGGAAGAATCTGGGAGTCCTGTTTGCCCTTCTTTTAGCATTTCCGAGTATTCCGATTCATCTTTTAAACGCTCTTCCGGAAGCCGTTATTGCATCGTTTATGATTCTGTTCTTTGCCCTGGCATTAAGAGGGGCACAGGAGAGTAAGAATACGCCTTATGCCGTTTTCCTTTATGCTCTCGGCATCCTTCTGACACTGATGCGTCCTTATATGGTGGTGCTTTTATTCCTGCCGGGCTTTATGCTTCGGAAGAAAAAAGCACCGGCAGTCATTTTTACCGTTCTTGCCGCGGCTTTGGGACTCGGAGGAAACGCATTCATCGGGCATTTCTTTACCAGCGCTTATTTTGAGCCGCTCTACGATCTGACGGCGGTGAAACTGCTTCTTGGCGGTAAAATCATCGACGCCGTGAAGTATGTAAAGAATACCGTCTGGTGGGTCACCCCCGGAATTGCGGATTACATGAAACGTGCCTTCACCATGGGGCTGACTGCGGGAACCCAGTACGTGGTGACGTTATTCTTAATGGCAGCCGTTTTTGTGCTCGGGCTTTCGAACCGTACGGGACAGTACGGCAAGACAAAGGCCGTGAATCTGACATTTGCGGTACAGGTTTTCTTACTCTTTTTAGCCATTATCGTTTTTCTGCAAAAGGCCAACGAAGGCGGAAGACATTTCTGGGTCTTTGCCGTGGCGGGTATTTTATTACTCAGTTTCAACGAGTGGGGGAGAAAAACCGTGATTGAGGAGGGAATTCTTCTCATCCTTCTCGGGGTTTTCCTGATGCGGGGATCCCTGGTGCCGACGGATTACGATATTCCCATGAAGAACGATAAACTGAGAGCGGAGATTTCCGCCTGGGAAGAGGTATTTCAGGAAAAGGGAGTTGAAGTCAGCGATTCGCAGGGATACGATAATACCGTAATCTGGGTTTTGACGGATCAAAAAGACGGGGAATCAGAGGTAACCGCGTTCGGAGAACTTTTTGCCCTGCCAAAGGGAATGGGTATTAACTGCTGTCTTTCGGATTATGTAAAAGGCAACATTTCATCCTTAAAATGCAGGTATCTTGCAACCGTTTCCGGAGGAGACATCGATAAAATGTGTGCAAAACTTGGCTTTGAGGAAATCGGAAGATCGGCGGATGTGGTCTTTTACAAAAGAGCAGATTAATGTGGCGCGTAAAGCGTCGGATATGATACAATTGACGGATATGGGAGGTATTAAACTATGGCAGAACATGTAAAGGTTATGTTGACGGAAGAAGAAGTCGACCGTAAAATCAAGGAAATCGCCCTTTTAATCAGCAGGGATTATGTGGGGAAGTCCGTTCATTTAATCTGTATTTTAAAGGGTGCAAGCTTTTTTGCCTGTGAGCTGGCAAAGCGGATTGATGTTCCCGTGACCATTGATTTTATGTCCGTTTCCAGTTACGGCGGCGGGACGGAATCGAGCGGATATGTAAAAATTATCAAGGATCTCGATTCTCCCATCGAGGGAAAGAATGTCATTGTGGTGGAGGATATCATTGATTCCGGAAGAACCTTAAGTCATCTGCTGAATCTTTTAAAGAGCCGTAATCCGGAAAGCATTGAGCTGTGTGCGCTTTTGGACAAACCCGAAAGACGTGTGGTTGAGGTGGATGCCAAGTATGTGGGCTTCCAGGTTCCGGATTTATTCGTGGTAGGCTACGGTCTTGACTACGATCAGAGATACAGAAATCTTCCGTACATCGGTGTAGTGGAGTTTGACGACTGACGGTATTTTGCGGGGGAAAAGGAAAAGAAAGGAAATATTTAAGTGGAAAAGAAAGGAAACGGCCTGGGACTGGTTTTCCTTCTGATTATCGTTCTGCTGATACTCGGAGTCATCTTAAGTACAGTGGATTTTACGAAGAATACCTATACCAGGGGCAAATTGGAGGCGGATATCGCCAACGGTGAAGTGGTTTCCGTCACGGTAAACCAAAGACAGAATTCATCGGGCGGATCCATAACGGTGGAAAAGAAAAACGGGCAGGAAGAAACCCTGTTTGTAACGGATGTTACCGATGCAACCGAGTTTTTAAGGAAGCAGGGACTGGATCCTTACGTAAGGGAAGTTCCGAAGGACAACTGGTTTTTAAATCATATGCTGCCCATGCTTGTGGTTGTCGGCATCTGCATTCTCTTCTTCTTTTTGATGATTAATGCGCAGAATGCGGCAATGAACAGCGGACCGACCTCGAAGATGATGAACTTCGGCAAAAGCCGGGCCAAGATGATTAAGGAAAACAAATACCGGCTCTCCGACGTGGCGGGTCTGAAAGAGGAAAAAGCGGATCTCGAAGAGATTATCATGTTCTTAAAGGATCCCGAAGATTTTACCAAAGTCGGCGCAAGAATCCCGAAAGGTGTTTTGCTCGACGGACCTCCGGGTACCGGTAAAACCCTGCTTGCCAAGGCAATTGCCGGTGAGGCGGGCGTGCCGTTTTACAGCATTTCCGGTTCGGATTTCGTGGAAATGTATGTCGGTGTCGGTGCATCGAGAGTCAGAGACCTTTTTGAGGAAGCAAGTCTTCACAAACCCTGCATCATCTTTATCGACGAGATTGACGCGGTAGCAAGACGACGCGGTACCGGTCTCGGCGGCGGTCACGATGAGAAAGAGCAGACCTTAAACCAGTTGCTGGTGGAAATGGACGGTTTTACCGAGAATTCCGGAATTATCGTGCTTGCGGCAACCAACCGTGTGGATATTCTGGATCCGGCCATTCTTCGTCCGGGACGGTTTGACCGTAAAATCATGATCGGAAATCCCGATGTGCAGGGCAGGGAGGAAATTCTTGCCATTCATTCGAAGAATAAACCGTTAAGTGACGATGTGGACTTAAAGCAGATTGCGCACACCACAGCAGGCTTCTCCGGAGCGGATCTGGAGAACCTCTTAAACGAATCTGCCATCCTTGCGGCAAAAGAGAAACGTGCTTTCATCAAGCAGCAGGATATTAACGCATCCATGATCAAGGTCGGTATCGGAACGGAGAAAAAGAGCCGTATCGTATCCGAAAAGGAACGCAGAATTACCGCGTACCATGAGGCGGGCCATGCGATATTATTCCATGTGCTCCCGAATACGGATCCCGTCTATACGATTTCCATTATCCCGACCGGCGGATCGGCAGCAGGTTATACCATGCCGCTTCCCGAAAATGACGGCATGTTCCATACGAAAAACGAAATGCTGGAAGACATCATGGTATCGTTGGGCGGCAGAATCGCGGAAGATCTGATTTTCGGTGATATTACCACCGGTGCTTCTTCGGACATCAAGAAGGCTACGGCGGTAGCACGAAATATGGTAACCCGCTTCGGTATGTCCGAAAAGCTCGGAGCCATCAATTATGATGCGGACGGCGATGAAGTCTTCATCGGACGCGATCTTGCAAAGAACCGTCCTTACAGTGAAAAGGTGGCCGGAGAAATCGATGAGGAAGTAAAAAGCATTATTTCCGAATGCTATGAAAAGGCGGAAGCCATCATTAAAGAGAATATGGAAGTGCTTCACAAAACGGCAGAGCTGCTTCTGGAAAAGGAGCGAATCACCGGCGACGAGTTCAGAGCTCTTTTCGAAGCATAGAATGTGTACAAGTTGCACAATGAACCCATAAAAGTATTATGAATTTTGTGTAATCTATCTGTTGAAAAAGGGGTTGCGTGTTGTTATACTTCTTTACGTAACCCCCCAATACATTATAGTTTTTTGCTATACCCCATAAGAAGAAATACCTTCTCTAAAAAGAACAGTACATCAGATGGCTGTTCTTTTTACTTTCTAAGGGAAAATTCCCTCCATTCTTGAATTACTCCACAAGATATAGTACAATATCACTGTATGAGCGCAATAATTGGGAGGCATAATCCGTGAATATAGCCCAGAGTATAGAAATTGAAAAAAGAATGCACTATATTTCGGGCATGCGGCCGATTCTCAACAAGCGTGCATTGTTCTCCGACACTTCGTCAGACTTCGTTACTCCCAGCGAACCCAATCCGGGAGATCCCGTTTTTATCCGTTTCCGTACCGGAAAGAATAATGTGGACCTCGTCAATTTAATAAAAGACGGTGAAGCCATCACCATGAAGAAATGCGACAGTGACGATTATTTCGATTTCTATCAGTGCGAGCTGATGATGACCGAGGAAACCCTCGAATACTATTTTGAAATCAAAGTCGGCAAAATCTGTTTTTTCTACAATGCCAGAGGAATTACCAGAGAACTGCAGGACTATTATAAATTCCGGATTATTCCGGGCTTCCATACCCCCAAGTGGGCCAAGGGAGCCGTAATGTATCAGATTTACGTGGACCGTTTCTACAACGGCGACCCCACCAACGACGTAGAGTCCCATGAGTATATGTACTTAGGCGATTATTCCGAACGCGTGACGGAATGGAACAAGTACCCCGCACAGATGGGCGTAAGGGAATTCTACGGCGGCGATTTGCAGGGCGTTTTGGATAAAATGGACTACCTGCAGGATCTGGGTGTGGAGGTCATTTATTTTAATCCTCTGTTTGTTTCCCCTTCGAATCACAAATACGATATTCAGGATTACGACAACATCGATCCCCATATCGGACGGATTGTGGATGACGAAGGAGAACTGTTAAGGGACGATCAGCGGGAAAACCGTTTTGCCACGAAATACATTAACCGCGTAACCAATAAGGCGAATCTGGACGCCTCCAACAAACTCTTTGCAAAGGTGGTGGAGGAAGCCCACCGAAAAGGCATGAGGGTGATTCTGGACGGGGTATTCAACCACTGCGGATCCTTTAACAAGTGGCTGGACAAAGAGCGTATTTACGAAGGCGCCGAAGGGTATGAAAAGGGCGCTTATGTGGACAAAAACAGTCCTTATCACGATTACTTCCGCTTTTATCAGGACCAGTGGCCTTACAATCATACCTATGACGGCTGGTGGGGACACGATACTCTGCCGAAACTGAATTACGAAGGCAGCAAGGAATTATACGATTACATTCTCTACATCGCAAAAAAATGGGTTTCCCCTCCTTACAATGCGGACGGATGGAGACTCGACGTTGCGGCGGATCTCGGACATTCTCCGGAATTTAACCATCAGTTCTGGAAAGATTTCCGAAAGGCGGTGAAGGAGGCCAATCCGGAGGCGATTATTTTAGCCGAGCATTACGGAACTCCCCGCGAATGGCTGAAGGGTGACGAATGGGATACCGTCATGAACTATGATGCGTTCATGGAGCCTGTCACCTGGTTCTTAACCGGTATGCAGAAGCACAGCGACGATTACCGTGAAGATCTGCTCGGAAATTCCGGTGTATTCTGGGGAGCCATGGAACATCACGGGACAAGTTTTACGACGCCGTCCCTGCAGGTGGCCATGAACGAATTAAGTAACCACGATCACTCCCGTTTCTTAACCCGTACCAACCACAAGGTCGGCAGAATGCATACGCTGGGCTGCCGTGCGGCGGAAGAGGACGTCAATAAGGCGGTTATGAGGGAAGCGGTTTTAATGCAGATGACCTGGCCCGGAGCTCCGACCATTTACTACGGAGACGAAGCGGGACTTTGCGGTTTCACGGATCCCGATAACCGGAGAACCTATCCCTGGGGTAACGAGGATCAGGAAATGATCCGGTTCCACAAGGAGATGATCCGGATCCATAAGGAACATAAAGAAATCAGAACGGGTTCCTTGATGAAACTCGGTGAGGATTATAACTTTTTAGCCTACGGAAGATTCAAACTGGGTCATCAGACGGTTGTTCTGGTAAATAACAACAATCACGATATTGAAAAGAGAGTCAGCGTCTGGGAACTCGGCGTTCACAAGAATTCAACCATGCACCAGGTGATGATGACGTTTGATACGGGCTTTACCACCGAGAATGTGGAAGTTCCCGTTGAAAAAGGGTTTATAAGCGTGCATATGCCGGCTTTCTCCGCCATGGTAATCTGCGGCAACGACAGGCTGGATAACGAAAGCAAAGACAGTATGTTTGCCCTGGGTGTTCCGGATGTGGATATTCCGGAAGACGCAATGATTATGCGATTCCTCCACGGGCAGGAGAAGATTCGCGACAGGAGCTTTACGGACATGAAACGTCACTCCGGCCGTCTGGGCTATACGAGGGACACTTCCTGGAAGAAACGGGGGAAAGCAAATGATAACGAAACAGGTAATTCAGACTTGCATTGATGACTTAAAGGAACTGACCAAGGTGGATTTTGCCGTGATCGACAATCAGGGCATTATTGTGGCGAGCAATTTCGAGAAGGACGATTTTGATATCTCCATCATGACAAATTTCTTACAGTCTCCGGCCGACAGCCAGATTATCGGCGGGAACTATCTGTTCAAGGTAATCGAGGACAGGGAACCGGTATATGTGCTCATCTCCAGAGGCAGCAAGACCGAAGGATATGTGATGGGTAAAATCGCCGTAAGCCACATAGAGCAGCTTCTGGTTGCTTATAAGGAGCCGTTCGATCACAGCAATTTTATCCAGAATCTGCTTTTGGACAACCTTCTTTTGGTGGATATCTATAATCGTGCCAAGAAACTCGGAATTCCGCAGAAAGCCCGCAGAGTCGTATTTATGGTCGAAACGAGCGTGGACAAGGGAAATGAGGCTCTGCACGCAATTAAAACGGCCTTCTTGGAGAAGATGGACGACTATGCGATTGCCGTGGAAGAAAACGGAGTCATACTGGTACATACCCTCGAAGAAGAGGAACAGGATGAGGACATCCGAAACATCGCCTGCATGTTGAAGGACTTAATGGATACCGAGGTGATGCTGAAAGCCCGCGTTTCCTACGGAACGACGGTAGAGGAGTTAAGGGAGCTTTCCAAGTCCTACAAGGAAGCCAGAATGGCTCTCGATGTCGGTAAAATCTTCTACAGCGGCGATTCGATTCACTCCTATGATTCCCTCGGAATCGGCCGTCTGATTTATCAGCTGCCGGCAAACCTCTGCAAACTGTTTATTGACGAGATTTACGGAGGAAGTCTTCCGAAGGAAGTGGACGAGGAAATCCTGCATACGGCGGAAGTATTCCTGGAAAATAATTTAAACGTTTCCGAGACCGCCAGACAGTTATACATTCACAGAAACACGCTGGTTTACCGTATTGAGAAATTAAAAGCGGCCACGGGCCTTGACGTACGTTATTTTGATGATGCCCTGACGTTTAAAATCGCCACGATGGTATCCAGTTACATCCAGTACATGGATCAGAACGAAATCTAAACCGGTTCGGAGAAGAAATGGAAATACACGGATATAATAAAACGACGCTGCTTGACTTTCCGGAGCATGTGGCATGCACGGTCTTTACGGGACACTGCAATATGCGGTGTCCGTTCTGCCATAACGGGGATCTGGTGCTTCTTCCGCTTTCCCAGCCGACGGTGCCGGAAGAAGAGTTTTTTGCGTTTTTGAATAAACGAAAGAACATCCTCGAGGGAGTTGCAATCACGGGCGGCGAGCCGACACTGCAAAAGGATCTGGGAGATTTTATCAGGCGGATTAAGGACCTGGGGCTTTTGGTAAAACTCGATTCGAACGGATTGAAGCCCGAAGTGCTTCAAAGCCTGATTGATGCGAAACTGGTGGATTACCTCGCCATGGACATCAAGTCGGATAAGGAGCATTACGCACAGAGCGTGGGTATTCCGAACCTGGACTTAAAACCGTTGGAAGAAAGTGTAAATCTTTTAATGCAAAACCGCGTTCCGTACGAATTTCGGACAACGGTGATGAGGCAGTTCCATAATGCGGATATTTTTAAGGGGATAGCGGACTGGATCGGAGGTTGCGAAAAATACTTCTTACAGTCCTATGTGGATTCGCACCGGATTTTGAGAGATTTGCTTCCCGAAGAAGAGAAAAGCAAATATCCCGACGTGTTTGAAGCGTATACGCCGGAGGAGATGAAAGAATTTCGGGATCTTTTAGTCAGTCTTGGGATGAAGAGTGTTCACGTAAGGGGAATTGCGGAATAAAGCTTTCCTTTGCGACATCGCCCTCCTGAATGAAGACATTATTAAGCCCTGCATCCATACAGTGCTGGACGATTTTGTTATATTCGCGCTTTGTGACTTTCCGGTGCAGTTCCGGGAAAGGAGCAAGGCGCTTTTTCTGTGCCTTACTTAAGGCATTCGGGACATCGTAAAGGGGTGTATACTGGCTCATTAAGGAAAGGCAGACGTCTTTTCCGTAGCGGCCGGATAAATAGTCGATTACGGCAATGGCATTTTTTACGCCGAGCGGCAGCAGAAGGTGGCGGATGATGACGCCTTTTTTCATGAGAGTCACTTCTTCGCCCGCAGCGGATGAGGCAGGAAGGCTTGTAAAAGTGGCAAACGGAATCTGGCGTATCATTTCGTCGACGGCGGCTTTCGCAACTTCGGGATAATCCGATGCATGGGAATATAAAGCGGCCATGCCGGGGTCCATATATTTAAAATCCGGGAGATAGATATCGATCAGTCCGTCCAGTGAACGCACGGCATCCACGGTCTCGTAGGCGGATGTGTTATAGACAAAGGGCAGATCAAAGCCTCTTTCCTTGGCGAGAAGGATGGCTTTTTTTATGCCCGGTGTAAAATGCGAGGGCGTAACGAGGTTGATATTGTGGGCGCCCTTTGATTTTAAATCAAAGAAGATGTCACAGAGTTCTTCCGCACTTACTTCCCTGCCGGTACCGTTTTCGGAGATGGCGGCGTTCTGACAGTAGATGCAGCGCAAATTGCAGCCCGTAAAGAAAATTGCCCCGCTGCCGTTTGCGCCCGAGATGCAGGGTTCTTCCCAATAGTGCAGGGCGGCCCTGGAAATGCGCATGGTCATCCCTTCCCCGCAGTAACCGAAACCGGATCCGTCTGCCGGGATGGAATTTCTGTGTTCCGGCCGTTCAAGGCCGCATCTTCTTGGGCATAAATTACACGTTTCCATGGTTTGATTATAAAGGATTGAAACGAAGAATTCCATATGGGAAGCGTGGAAGTTGTGGTATAATAACGGTGTAGCGGAAGCTTTTTGGGGGAGAATCTATATGGCTTTTTCCATTATCCGAAATGATTTAACGAAAGTCTGTGCCGACGCCATCGTCAATACAGCCAATCCCAAACCGGTAATCGGCGGAGGAACCGATGCGGCCGTTTATGCGGCAGCAGGGGAAGAGGCGCTTTTGGCGGAGAGAAGGAAGATCGGAGAAATTGCTCCGGGGGAGGCTTTCGCCACCCCGGCGTTTGCGCTGGATGCGGAATACATTATTCATACCGTGGGTCCGCTCTGGGAAGGCGGGGAATGCGGAGAGTTCGAAGCACTTGAAAACTGTTATCGTAACAGTTTAAAGCTTGCTTCCGGCCTGGGCTGCACTTCCGTGGCATTTCCGTTAATCTCCACCGGAGTTTACGGATTTCCGAAGGACCGGGCGCTTCGCGTGGCCGTGGATACGATTCATGCGTTTCTGGACGGAAGCGAGGAGGATATGGATGTAACGCTTGTGGTATTCGACCGCGAATCCTATGTGCTCTCCGGAAGCGTGTTTGAAGGTGTGGATGCTTTCGTCGACGGCAATTATGTCGAGGAGAGACTGGATGAGGAATACGCGGCGGGAGAAGAGGAATACGCAGCGGAAGAAGAGGAATGCACAGCAGAGGAAGAGGATTACAATGATTCCCCGGGCGATGTTTCCGTTCGGTTTTCCAAAGAAGGATTAAACCGGGGCGCAGGCCGGAATATGCACTCCTTTTTCCACCTTGGACAGAGCTTCAAGTTAGCCGCAAGAGAGGGCACGGCATGTGAAGAAACCGGCGAGGCAGCCCCTCGGAAGAAAAAGACATACATAGAAACCGGCGAAGCGGCCCCGCGAAAGAGCAGGATCTACGAAGACACCTGCGAAAAAATGGTTCGGGGCAAGCCGAGATCTCTCGACGAAGTAATGAATCAGGTCGGGGAAACCTGGCAGGAGACCCTTTTCCGGTTCATCGACGAGAAAGGGTATACGGACACAGAGGTATATAAGCGGGCCAACATAGACCGCAAACTGTTCTCCAAGATCCGCAGCAATCCGGATTACCAGCCGAAGAAAATGACCGCGGTCGCCTTTGCACTGGCCTTAAAGCTGAACCTGGACGAGGCAAAGGACTTCCTGGGAAGAGCGGGTTACGCTTTTTCACCCGGAAACCGCTTTGATCTGATCGTGGAATATTTTATCCAGAACGAAGTTTATGACACATACACAATTAACATGGCGCTGTTTGATCATGACCAGCCGTTAATCGGAGCATAAAAGCGGCGGCTCGGCGCAGGCAGCAGGAAAGAAAGAGGAAAACAATATGAACGAATGTATCGCAAAGAAAAATGAACTTCTTGCAAAAACCGTGATTTCGGGACTTGAATCAAGAAACATGAGCGGATATTACGCAAAAGACAAAGAAGAAGCATTAAAACTGGCCCTGGAACTGATTCCGGAAGGAAGCTCCATCTCCATGGGCGGAGCCATGAGCGTGCACGAAATCGGTCTTTCCGAGACATTAAAGGCCGGCAATTACAATTTTATCGACCGCGATGCTTTTGAGGACAAACGTGCGGCCATGCTTGCTGCCTATGACGCGGATGTTTTCCTTGCAAGCTGCAATGCAATGACATCGGACGGAATTCTGGTAAACATCGACGGCAATGCCAACCGCGTTTCCGCAATTGCCCAGGGACCGAAGAAGATCGTCTTTGTGGTGGGCATGAACAAGGTCTGCCCCGATGTGGATTCCGCTTTAAAAAGGGCAAGAAATGTGGCAGCACCCGCAAATGTTCAGAGGTTCAATCTGTCGACCCCCTGTGCAAAGACGGGAAAGTGTATGGACTGCAAGAGCCCGGACACCATCTGCTGCCAGTTTCTGATTACACGTTATTCAAGACATAAAGACAGAATCCATGTGATTCTGGTCGGAGAAGATTTAGGCTTCTAAATTTCGGAAGCCTTCAATACGGCATCTTCCAGACTCATTCCGGCATAGTCCTGGGCACGGAAGATGCGGCCGGATTTCTTATCATCCATAAATGCACCGATCAATACTCCCGGAAGAGCGCTTTCGGGAGTGTTTGGCGCTTTGGGGCCGCCGAGTTCGGTACGGCACCATCCGGGATCCACAAGATTAATCATGACATCGCTGCCATCGACTTTGCTTCCAAGATCGATGGTTATTTTATCTAAAGCTGCTTTTGCTGCGGAATATCCTGCCTGTTCGGGTTCTAAGGCAATACCGCTCGTCGTGTTGACGATACGTCCGAAGCCTGCCTCCATCATGGAAGGAAGGAAATGGTAGCAGATCATTGCGGGAGCGATGGTGCATACCTGAAAGGAGACGGTATAGTCGGAAACGGGAGTCTTGCAGTAATCCGTCCGGTAAGCAATCTGAAGTCCGGCATTGTTTAAAACCACCTCAACCTTTACACCGAACGAATCGACGGTCTCTAACATTTTCGTCACGTCATCGGGATCGGAGAGCTCCGCGGCCACCGCATATGCCTCGACTCCGAGAGCGCGTACCTTATTTGCAACCTCTTCGCTTTTTTCAAGACTTCTGGAGTGAAGAATTAAGTTGCAGCCTCTTTTTGCAAGTTCAATGGCGGATAAATATCCGAGTCCTCTGGTGGCTCCGGTAAGAAGCACCCATCTGCCTTTTAAATCCAACATGGTTTTTCTCCTTTACATTGTTTTATCAATAAAAAAAGATTATAATTACAAGTATACAAATTAAGGCTATCACGGCAGTAAATAATTCACTATAAGAGAGAAAGATAAAAATGGAATAAATCTCTCTTTTTTTCTTTACTCTGTTTGCGAATGGAACGGAGGCGCCGGATGATTTGTATGACGGCAAACGCAAGAGGGGATATCTTTTGGAAATTGTCGACAATACCGTTCACCAGCAGCATTTGGAGGGAATTGAGCGCTACAACAAGAATTTAAACGAGGAACTGAAGGTAAAAACGGAGCTGATCCGTCAGCTTTCAAAGAGCAAAGATGGCACGGAATCATAAAAAGAAGTGACAAAATTCTCAAATAATGTTATTTTTATAGAGATTATGCAAGATTAGGAAAGGACGTTTTCGGCAATGAGCGGAAGCGCTTTGGTAGGCGTGGACATCGGCTCGACCACGGCAAAACTGGTGATCAGAGACGGTGAACAAATTATATATCGGAAATACGAACGCCATTTTTCGCAGGTACGTACCAAAACCCTTCAGATGCTGGAGGATGCAGAGAGTTACCTTAAGGACAAAGAAATAAAAATCGCCATCTCCGGCTCCGCGGGACTCGGTTTAGCCGAGGCTGCGGGGATTGCTTTTGTGCAGGAAGTCTATGCGACCTACGCACTGATTAAGGAGCGTGAGCCCGGAACGGATGCCGTAATCGAACTCGGCGGCGAGGATGCGAAAATTATTTTCTTAAAGGGCGGCGTGGATGAGCGAATGAACGGAACCTGTGCCGGAGGTACCGGTGCCTTCATCGATCAGATGGCAACCCTTTTAAACGTAACGCCGGATGAACTCGATGAATTAAGCCTGCAATGTGAGAAAATCTATCCGATTGCTTCCCGCTGCGGTGTTTTTGCCAAAACGGACATTCAGCCGTTAATCAATCAGGGCGTGCAGAAAAGCGATATTGCGGCCAGTATCTACCATGCGGTGGTTAACCAGACCATAGCGGGACTGGCACAGGGCAGAAGAATCGAAGGTAAGGTCGTATTTCTGGGCGGTCCGTTATATTACAATAAAGGGCTTCGCAAAAGCTTCAAAGAGATTCTGAAACTGGATGATGCACATGCGATTTTCCCGGATTATGCGTTAATCAGTGTGGCGCTGGGTGCGACAATTTTTGCGTCAAACCAGCAGGAGACTTATTCCTACGAGGACATTCTCTCCTCCATTCGATCCACCCTTTCCGAAAAGAGTAAAGTCAATTCCATGGCTCCTTTGTTTTTAACACAGGCGGACCGTGACGAATTTGCCGCCCGTCATGCAAAAGAGAACGTGGAATATGCGGATATTAAGACGTATCGGGGCGATGCCTATCTCGGAATCGACTGCGGTTCCACAACCACGAAGCTTGTTTTGATGGGTGCCGGAAAAGAGATTCTCTGGTCTTACTACGATTCCAACAAGGGAAATCCCGTGGATGTGGTAAAAAAGCAGCTTTTGGAAGTGCGTTCCCTCTGCGGAGAGAACATCCGCATTGCGGGCAGCGGCGTCACCGGTTACGGAGAGCAGTTAATCAAGAATGCTTTCCACGTGGACAAGGGACTGGTGGAAACCATGGCCCACTTCATGGCGGCGAAGCAGTTCGAGCCGGACGTGGATTTTATTCTCGACATCGGCGGTCAGGATATCAAGTGTATCAAGATTAAAAATAATGCCGTGGACTCCATCATGTTAAACGAGGCCTGCTCTTCGGGTTGCGGATCGTTTATCGAGACCTTCGCAAAGTCCATGGGCTATAAAGCGCCCGAATTTGCACTCCTCGGGCTTGACGGCGATGCACCGGTGGATTTGGGTTCCCGTTGTACGGTATTTATGAACTCCTCCATCAAGCAGGCGCAGAAGGACGGTGTGTCCGTGGAGAATATCTCTGCGGGACTTTCCGTTTCGGTTATCAAAAATGCAATTTACAAGGTAATTCGGGCAAATTCCCCCACGGAACTTGGCGACCACATCGTGGTGCAGGGCGGTACCTTTTTAAATGACGCGATTCTGCGTGCCTTTGAAAACGAAATCGGCCATCCGGTCATCCGTCCGATGATCGCCGGTATCATGGGAGCCTACGGTGCCGCAATTTATGCATCCGAAAGCGGAATCGGGGAATCGACGCTTTTAAGTCTCGATCAGCTTCGGAATTTTACCCATACGTCGAAGGCAGCAGTTTGTCCCGGATGTACCAACCACTGTTCCTTAACCATCAATACGTTCTCGGACGGAGGAAAGTTTATTTCCGGTAACCGCTGCGAGAAGATGAACAACGGAGGAAAGAGGAAAGCGGAAGGGCTGAATCTATACGAATTCAAGCGCAAGAAACTCGAGGAGATGTTTGACTCCGCCGCGCCGGATTCGGATGAGGCAAAGGCTTCTTCAAACGGAAAGCTTACAATCGGACTTCCCCTCCAGCTTGGCATGTATGACCTGGCACCGCTTTGGTACGGGCTTTTTACGGACCTGGGATTTCGCGTAAAATTCTCCGGCTTCTCTTCCAGAAACACCTATCTTGCGGGACAGGACAGCATCCCCAGCGATACCGCCTGCTATCCGGCAAAGATTATGCACGGCCACATTATCAAACTTGTGGAAGAAGGCGTGGATGCGATTTTCGCTCCCTGCCTGACTTACAATCTGGATGAAAACGCGGGGGACAATCATTACAACTGTCCCATCGTGGCATATTATCCGGAGCTTCTGAAGGACAACATGGATGTATTAAAGCAGATTACCTACTTCCAGCCCTTCTTAAACATCAATGACGAAAAGGAACTGGCCAGAGAATTTATGATGCTGATGCCGGAAAGCCTGGGAAAATTTACCGAGGCGCAGTATCTGCACGCAATTCGTGCCGGTTTTGAAAGATACCACAAATATCATGAAGAACTTCGCGCCGAAGGCGAAAGAATCGTGGAGGAAGCGCATAAACGCGGCATGCGGATTATGGTTCTGGCAGGCCGTCCTTACCATGTGGATCCCGAAATCAACCACGGAATCGATCTTTTGGCGGAAAGCCTGGGCTTTGCCGTAATCACCGAGGACAGCATCGCTTATCACGTCGGAAGAATTCCGACAAAGGTTTTAAACCAGTGGACCTATCATGCAAGACTGTATTCCGCGGCGAAATACGTGACCGAACGTGACGACATGGAGCTGGTGCAGTTGGTATCCTTCGGTTGCGGAATCGATGCCATTACCACCGATGAGGTGCGCGCGATTCTGGAACGGGAAGGCCGCATTTACACACAGATTAAAATCGACGAAATCAATAATTTAAGCGCAGTCAACATTCGTCTTCGTTCCCTTCTGGGAGCGCTTGAAATGCGCGATAAAGAGAAACAGGTATAGAATGGACGAACAGGGCAGAGTTGAATTTACCAAAGAGATGAAGAAGGATTACCGCATCCTGATTCCCACCATGCTTCCGCGGCATCTGAAAATGCTCGCGGCTCTCTTAAATGCATACGGGTATCATGCGGAACTTCTCGAAAATACCGGCAAGGAAGTGATCGACACCGGATTAAAGTACGTACATAACGATGCCTGCTATCCGGCAACGCTGGTTGTAGGGCAGTTTATTTCCGCATTGAATTCCGGAAAATATGACGTACATAAGACAGCACTTTTCTTTACGCAGACCGGAGGCGGCTGCAGAGCCTCGAATTATATTTCCTTAATCCGTAAGGCGCTGGTAAAGGCCGGCTACGGATACATTCCGGTAATTTCCCTAAACTTCGTGGGACTTGAGAAAAACTCCGGCTTTAAATTAAGCATCCCGATGATGCGAAGAATGCTGTATTCGGTGATCTACGGCGATGTTTTGATGGTTCTTTGTAACCAGGTGAAAGCACACGAAATCCATAAGGGCGAGGCAGAAGCCATGGCCGACAAGTGGACGAAACTCTGCGTCGACCAGTTAAAAAAGCCCGGAATTCTGCCGTATTCCAGAATTAAGAAAACCTACGTGGACATCATTCGCGATTACAAGACCATCGAACTTGACGGGATTGACAAAGTTAAGGTGGGCATTGTCGGAGAAATCTATGTGAAGTTCTCGCCTCTTGCGAACCGGTTTTTGGAGAATTATTTAATCGAGGAAGGCGCGGAACCGAATATGGCGGGGCTTATGGATTTTGCCCTTTTCTATATCTACGGACGCGTGCTGGAATATGATATGTACCGGATTCATAAGAAGAGCATTCACATTTTGCGTCTGGCATATAAAATCTTCGTGCGAAAGCAGCAGGATATCATCGATGCGATTCATAAAGAGAGCGATTTTGATGCGCCGACACCGTTTGCACACACCGTGGCGTTAGCCAAACCGTACGTCAATTACGGGGTTAAAATGGGCGAAGGTTGGCTGCTTGTTGCGGAAATGGTGGAGCATATTGACCGCGGTACCAACAATATCGTAATTACCCAGCCGTTCGGATGCCTTCCGAACCATATCGTGGGGAAAGGCGTTATGAAGGTGGTAAAGGACCGCAATCCCGGCGTAAACTTAATCGCCATCGATTACGATGCGTCCGCTTCCGAAATCAACCAGCAGAACCGTATTAAACTGCTGCTTGCGAACGCAAAGCAGGAAATCGGTCCGGGTGAAAAAAACTGAGTCGGAGGTAAGGAAACGTAACCCGAGAAACTATCTTCGCAGAGGCGGACTAAACGACGCCTCGATAGATAAAATCGAACATTCTCTCAGCGCGAATTAAACAATCGGAAAGAGGAAACAGCTATGAAATCATTTGTGGAGGAAACAAACTTTTTCGGAAACGAGAATCCCGAAGCCCTTGCGGAGAAATACAATACCCCGTTATACGTTTATAACGAGGAAAATCTCCGGGAACATATGCGGGCCGTGGCAGGAGTCATTACGAAATATCCCTATCGGGCCAATTATTCGATGAAGGCGAACAGTAACTTAAGCATTCTGAAGATGGCTTTGGAAGAGGGATTAAATGCGGATGCCATGAGCGTCGGGGAAATGATGCTTTTATTGAAAGCGGGATTTCCTTCGGACCGGATTTTCTTCGTGCCCAACAATGTATCCGAAGAGGAACTGAAATTTGCCATCGATCATGACATTATGACAAGTCTGGACAGCCTTGAGCAGCTGGAACTGTTCGGCACCCTGAATCCGGGCGGCAAATGCTCCGTACGGATCAATCCCGGTGTCGGAGCCGGGCATCACGAAAAAGTCGTGACGGCGGGCAAGAAGACCAAGTTCGGGATTGAAGAGCATGACGTGGATGCGATTTTCGATATCGCAAAAAAATACAATCTGCACATCGCGGAAATCAACCAGCACGTCGGAAGCCAGTATTTGGATCCGCAGCCTTTCCTGGATGCGGTAGAGAACTTCCTTCGCATTGCGGAGAAATTTGACGAACTCGAATACATCGATTTCGGCGGCGGTTACGGTATTTCGTATCACAAACTTGATGACGAAGCGAAGTTTGACATGGAGGATTTCTCGAAGCGCTTTACGGCACTTTTAGATGCATATGTACAAAGACATCCGGACCGTATTCCTTTGTTTAAGAGCGAACCCGGACGTTACTGCGTTGCCGAGGGCGGAGTTATTTTAGGCCGTGTTCATGCAACCAAGCAGAACTACGGAAACAAATATGCGGGAACCGATATCGGCATGAATGTGCTTGCAAGACCGACCCTTTACGATTCCTGGCATGATCTGGAAGTGATAAGAGACGGAAAGGCCGTTACCGAAGGGGAACGCGAGAACGTTTACGTGACCGGAAACATCTGCGAGTCCGGCGACCTTCTGTGCAAGGACAGAAATTTACCGGTTATCAGACGCGGCGATTTAATCTGCGTTCTGGATGCCGGAGCGTACGGTTTCTCCATGAGTTCCACTTATAATTCAAGACCCCGTGCAGCCGAGGTTTTAATTACGAAGGAAGGAAATGCGAAACTGATTCGCAAGAGAGAGACCTACGAATATATTTTTGCAAATCTTGTAGAGGAATAAGTTTTACAAATAAAAACATGGACAATACAGGTAAAATTACTGAAGAACAGAAGAATTTAAAGGATCACAGCATTTATGTCATGGTTTCCCTGACGGGAACGATTCCTTCAAAAATGATTCGCCGGAGAATGGACGGAGAGTATGCTCATGTTTCCATTTCCTTAGACAGACAGCTTCATCACATGTACAGTTTCGGCCGCCTTTACAAGTATTTTATCCAGCCGGGCGGACTGGTGCATGAACTTCCGGACAGAAACGTTTATACCAGATTTCCGCATACAAAATGCCGCATCTATGAGGTGAAGGTGACGGAAGAGCAGTATAAGGAGGCGGTCAGAATGCTTCAGAAATTCTGGTCGGTCAGAAAGAAACTCGTATACAACAACGTCGGACTTTTGGCCGCGAACTTCAACCGGCATCCCGATTTCCCGAACGCATATTACTGTTCGCAGTTTGTCGGAAGAGTGCTTCAGCACATCGGCGTTGATTTTACGAATAAGAATTATCGCGAGACGGACGTGCTGGATTTTGTGGATGCACAGGGCTTCGAAGTCATCTATGAAGGCGAACTGAGGGATTACTGGAACCGCTATTGTGTGACGGAAGGGTACTCGAGGTATTAAAAGTTCTCCTTTTCTTTTGAGGGGAAATGGGATATAATTTTCTTTGCGAGATTGACAGGAAACTGTTAACAAATAAATTTTTTACGGAGGTACATTGTTATGGCTTTAGTTTCTGCTACAGAGATGATCAACAAGGCACATGAAGGTCACTATGCAATTCCGGCTTTCAACACAAACAACTTAGAGTGGACACAGTGCATTCTTAAGGCAGTTCAGGAGACCAACACTCCTGTTATCATTCAGACATCCGAAGGTGCTGCAAAGTACATGGGTGGCTACAAGGTGGTAGTTGACATGGTTAACGATTTAATCGATTCCATGGGCATCACCGTTCCCGTTGCTCTTCACCTTGATCACGGTACTTACGAAGGAGCAAAGGCTTGCATCGAGGCAGGATATTCATCCGTTATGTTCGACGGATCCCACTATCCCATTGATGAGAATATTGCAAAATCCAAAGAAATTATCGAACTTGCACACGCTAAGGGCGTTTCCGTAGAGTGCGAAGTCGGCGGTATCGGCGGTACCGAAGACGGCGTTACTTCCAACGGTGAACTTGCTGATCCTGCAGAGTGCAAACTCATCGCTGATTTAGGCGTTGATTTCCTTGCAGCAGGTATCGGTAACATCCACGGAAAATATCCCGAGAACTGGGCAGGACTTAACTTTGATCGTCTTGAGGAAATCAAGAACGCTACCGGAGGAAAGCCCCTCGTTCTTCACGGCGGTTCCGGTATTCCTTTCGAGCAGACCAAGAAGGCAGTTACCCTTGGCGTTTCCAAGATTAACATCAACACCGAGCTTCAGCTTGTATTCGCAGCAGCTACCAGAAAGTACATCGAAGCAGGTAAGGATCTCGAAGGTAAGGGATATGATCCCAGAAAGCTTTTAAAGCCCGGTTGCGAAGCAATCGTTGCCAAGGCAAAAGAGCTTGCAGAAGGATTCGAAGCAGCAGGCAAGGCTTGATTAAGTCTTAAACCGGTGCCCGGCACCGTAAATAGTTCATGAACTTTCGAAAACCCTTGTGGCAGGCAGGCGCGGATATGCGTACTGCAGGTGCCGCGGGGGTTTTCTTTTTTATTGTTTTCTGTCCGGCATGTGCTTTGGCGGATACATGAATTATTTCAAAGTTGTATGCTTGATCTTTGCGGGAATTCTGATTTATCTTCTGACGAAAGTCATTATTGAGAAGAATGAAAACGCCATTTCCATGGTTAAGATTCTTGGATACAAGAACGGAGAGATTGCATCGCTTTACTTACTCAGTACGACCTGGATGGTAATTATCTCGGCGGTAGCCACATCCTTCCTCGGAGTGAAAGCACTGGAAGTTGTTTGGAAAATCATCATCGGCCAGATGGACGGCTGGATTCCGGCACATATCCCTTCCATTACGATTGTATGGATCGTGTTAATGATTCTTGCGGCATACCTTGTCGTGATGTTCATTGACTACACCCGTATCCGCAAAATCCCGATGGATGAGGCGCTGAAAAATGTAGAATAAAAATACACGCGTAATACACAAACAATACACGCATCGATTATAATCACTTTAGAATCGAATCGTTCCCGGGACGGTTGGTTCTAAAGTGATTTTTATATGGAGTGAGTTATGGCAGACAGAATTCTTTTAATTGAAGACGATGAGAAGATTCGAAATATCGTAAAGGAGTATTTTACCGCAAAATCGAATCAACAGTATGAGATTATCGGAGTTGCCACGGGCGATGAAGGTATGGAGTGGGCGAATCGGAACGACTACGATCTGGTGCTGCTCGATATCATGTTGCCCGGTGTGGACGGATTTTCTCTTTGCCGGCAGTTTCGAAAGAATACGGATGTTCCCATTCTTTTTATTACCGCAAGGACGGCGGAAGAGGATCGTTTGTACGGCTATGAGCTCGGCTGTGACGATTATGTCTGCAAACCGTTTTCGTTTGCGGAATTATATGCAAAGGTTTCGGCGTTCCTTCGTCGCACGAAGGAGGCGTCGAAAGAAAGAATACTTACCTGCGGTAAAATCCGTTTAAATCAGGTTTCCCTTACGGTGGAAGTGGATGGCAGTGAGATTGAACTGCCGCCGAAGGAGTTTGAGATTTTAAGTTATCTGATGCAGCATGTAGGCTGGGTAGTAAGCAGAGAGACACTTCTTAACCGTATCTGGGGCGAGGATGCCTATGTGGAGCAGCGTGTGGTCGATAACCGTGTTAAAAATTTACGCAAGGCGCTTGGCAGTGCCGGAAGCCAGATTAAAACCGTGATTTCCAAGGGGTACAAGTTGGTGGAGGAGTGAAAATAATATGAAAATAGAGAAAGAAAGAAAAAGAAAAGCACCAAAACTTTGGCGGATGATATTTAGAAGGATCCTTCTGTTTTCCATAGTGTTTATTACGGCTGCAGGGTTGATTACGGATTACGGATATCGAAATTGGGCAGTGGATACGGTAGAAGAAGGAAGAAAAGAACTGGATGATATGCTGTACCGAATTCAACAGATTGAGAATTCGGAACATGCTTTGACGACAAAAGCTCAGATAGGAAAGTTGTTGTCATCGAAGGTAACGACGAATCTGGACACAGATAATGAACTGCCGAATGTCCGCTATTGGAAAATTACGGAGCGAAAGACAGGAGAGCTTGTAGTGGATTCTAGAAAAAAAGCGTTTTTAACGGCAGACTATGGGTTTAGAACTGATGACTTTTATTGTGAAGATCAGGATGTTATTGATTGGGCAAGCCAAATTGAGGAGGAAGTAAGAAAGAAGAGCGAAAACCCTTCAATAAGAGTAGGCTACAAGTTTGATTTTTATTTTGATTTCCCTGGGCAACTCAATGAGAATTACAGAAATTCGCATTATTCCGGTTTCTTAAATACGGGTAAAATCCGTCCGAGAACGGCAGAAGTCTATTTTATTAACCGTAAGAAAGGCGAAATAGAGCTTTTTGAACAACGCGAATTTGAATTAAGTCCGTGTGATTGGGATAACACAATTCGATATGGAACAAGCTTTCATGATTATCAAGAGGAGGAACAGAGTATTTTTCTGAATGTTTTAGGCGGAGATCATTCGATATCGGAGGACAGTTTTCCGATTATCAGCGTGAAAGATGAAGGGGCCAAAAACTATTATTTAGGACGGTCGGAAGCGCATTTTGAAGACTATCCCATTTTGGTACAACAGGATTACAGGTATAGTAATAAATTCTGGGTTGGGGATTTTCAAAACATAGAAAGAAAAGAATTCTCCGTCAAGAAAAAGAATTCCGTGGGAGACTACAAGGAAAAACAGTATGTTTTGGAGTATTACTATAAAACGAATTACTGGGAACTATACGGACAAGATATCATGAAAAAATGGGCGGAATACTTCGCGGGGCTCCTGCTGGTTCTGGTTCTTGTTACAGTTGCCGAGTATGCTTTCCGCAAGTCTCGCTTTGAAAGAGAAGAATACCGCAGAATCCTGACAAACTCGCTTTCCCATGATTTGAAGACTCCGCTTACGTCTCTTCAGGGGTATGCGGAAAGCCTGCAGGAAAACCTGAATAATGAAAAAAAAGAAGATTATGTTCAGGGGATTCTGGATAATGCGGCATATATGGATCACCTGCTTCATGCCAATACCGAACTTCTCAGACTTGAGAATATGGGTGCGGTGAAGGAAAAAGAAATGCTTGATCTTGTGGAGGTTTCGGAAGGTCTGTTTGAAAAATATGCCACTGCTTTAAAAGACCGCAATATTAAACTGGAATTTCTGGGAAGCTGCAAGAAAAAGGCAAATAAGGAGCTGATTTCGGAAGCGTTGGAGAACCTGATTTCGAATGCCGTAAAATATACAAATGACGGGGGAGAAATAACCATTGAAGGAACGACGGAAGGATTTACGATTTTAAATTCTACGAATGATATTCCGGCGGAGGATGAAAAAAAACTTTGGGAGCCTTTCGTTAAAGGTGACGCAGCAAGGTCCGGAGAAAAAGGCAGCGGCCTTGGACTTGCCATTGCCGCTGAGATTTTTAAGAAACATCGTATGAAAGCGAAAATCGAGTACGGCTACGGAGCGCTGAAGTCGTTCGCTGTGCGAGTGCAGTAAAAACTATCGCAGTCCGATGATTCCCGCCATGGTACCTCGTTTGCCTTTGGAGGCACGGTGAGAAAAGAAAATATCGCTGTTGCAGCAGGTACAAAGCCCGGAGATATGAATATTGTCTTCGGGTATTCCTGCGTATAGGAGCATTTCTAAGTTGATGCGCCATAAGTCGATGTCGAATTTGCCGTTTTCCTTCTTATAAAACCATGCCTCGTCGAGGTAGGGGAATTCCGCGAATTCCATGAAGACATCGCCGTCCGTTTCAAAACAGCACATGCCGATGGAGGGACCGATTCCGGCAAGGATGTCATTGACATTGCAACCGTAGTCGGATATCATGCGTTCGACCATTTTTGCGCCGATTTCCTGCGCGGTTCCCTTCCAGCCCGAATGGGCGAGCCCCACTGCTTTTTTGACCGGATCGTAGAAGTATAAAGGGACACAGTCCGCAAAGGTTGCGGTCAGAATAAGACCGGGTTTGTCGGTAAGAAGTCCGTCGACTCCTTCAAAGGGGAAGTCCCGCCAGATGCCGGCTCCGGCATCTTCTTCGGTTACGTTGCGGATGTTGTCTCCGTGCTCCAAATTTGCAAGGACGATCTTCTCCGGATCAAGGGAAAGCGTCCGGCAGAGAATTTTATAATTCATCCGGACATTCTCCAGATCGTCTCCCGTATGGATGCCCATGTTCAGGGAAGAATAGTAACCGGTGCTTACGCCGCACTCTCTGGAAGTGAAAGCGTGCACGATTTCCGGATGTTCGTCGAACGCCGGAAATGTGTAGTAGCGGACTTCGTTCTTGTAGTTTTCTTTCATGGTATGTAAATTCCTTTTGCTGCAGACGTAGATTTGTGCGTGGAGGAAAACGAAAAATCCCCCTAAAAAGGGAGGATGCCCGTACGCTTACGCGCCGGGCATTCAATCTGAAAAAGTTATTTGAAATATCACAATTGCTTTGTTATCCACTTAAGAAGGAGGAGTCTTCTTATGGTTATTATACTACTAGGCGAATATTAACAAACAATGCTTTTCAAATCAACAATCTGTAAAATAAATATGAACAAATAATGAACGGCCGGCTGATTACAGATGCTGAGGTTCGGGATAATCCACTCCGAAAGTCTCAACGGTAACGGTTTTCATGCGCTGCGGGGTAAGAGGCTTGTCGCGATAGTCGGTTTCCACCGAAGCAATGGCATTTACCACTTCCATGCCTTCAATCAGTTTGCCGAATGCCGCATACTGACCGTCTAAGAAAGGAGAGTCCTTATGCATGATAAAGAACTGGCTTCCCGCGGAATCGGGATTCTGCGCGCGGGCCATGGAGAGTACGCCCTCGGTATGCTTTAAGTTATTCTCAAATCCGTTTAAGGCAAATTCTCCCTTAATGCAGTAGCCGGGGCCGCCGATACCGATGCCCTCGGGATCTCCGCCCTGAATCATGAATCCGCTGATGACACGGTGGAAAATCAGTCCGTCATAGAATTTTTTGTTGATTAAAGTTACAAAATTGTTTACGCTTTCCGGCGCAATTTCGGGATAGAGCTCCGCCTTCATAACGGAACCGTCTTCCATGGTAATGGTTACAATAGGGTTCTGTGCCATAGCATTATCTCCTTAACTGTGGTTTTACAAAAAATAACGATTTATTATAGCACGATTTATACAGAAAGCAGAGAAGATTTTACCAATTTTATTTTTCTGTTTATGGTAAAATAAAGAAGTAGTCTTTGGAGGTATTATCGGCGGGGTAGAAAGGAAAGGGTTATGGAAAATTTTACATTTTATTCACCGACTTTTTTTGCATTCGGAAAGAATGCGGAGGCAGATACAGGAAAATATGTGAAGCGTTTCGGCGGAAGCAGGGTTTTGATTCATTACGGCGGCGGAAGCATCGTCCGGTCCGGACTTCTTGACAGGGTAAAGGCTTCACTCGAAAAAGAGGGCATTCCTTTTACGGAACTGGGCGGGGTAAAACCCAATCCGAGAAGCGGTCTGGTTTATGAGGGAATTGAACTTTGCAGAAAGGAAAATGTGGATTTTATCCTTGCCGTAGGCGGCGGAAGTACGATTGATTCCTCAAAGGCTATTGCCGCGGGTGTTCCTTATGACGGCGATTTCTGGGATTTCTATCAGGGAAAGGCAATTGAAAAAGCGCTTCCCGTGGGAACGGTTTTGACGATTGCGGCAGCAGGCAGCGAGGGCAGCCCGGACTCCGTCATTACCAAAGAGGAGGGGATGTTTAAAAGAGGCACCGGCAGTGATTTAATCCGTCCGAAGTTCAGCATACTGAATCCTGAGCTTACGCAGACCCTGCCCGCATATCAGACGGCAGCGGGTGCGACGGATATTATGGCACATCTTTACGAAAGATATTTAACCAATTCCACGGAAGTGGAAGTGACGGACCGTCTGATTGAGGCACTGCTTCTTACCATGAAATACGAAACACCGCGTGTCATCGCAAATCCGGACAATTATGAGGCGAGAGCCAACATTATGTGGGCCGGAATGATGGCACATAACAATTCCTGCGGTGTCGGCAGAAGCCAGGACTGGAACAGCCATGATATCGAACATGAACTTTCCGCACTTTACGACTGTGCACACGGCGCGGGTCTTGCGGTTACGATGCCGGCGGTTTTTAAGTATGTAATGAACCACAATGTCATGCGTTTTGCGCAGGTGGCGGTTCGCGTCTGGGGATGCGAGATGAATTTTGATCATCCCGAAATGACGGCCCTTGAGGGAATCGAGGCATTCAAAAACTTCTTAAAATCCATCGGAATGCCCGTGAATTTCGAGGAACTCGGTGCCAGGGAAGAAGATATTCCGAAACTGGTTGACGTACTCTGCCACGGTAACGGAAGAAACGGAACCCTGTCCGGATTTGTGACTTTAAACGAAGAGGACTGTACGAAAATCTATCAAATGATGGTAAGGGGATAAAGATATGCAAACGGATACCATGAAAGCGGAAATCAGAAAGGAACTGACGGAACATATCATTCCGTTCTGGCTGTCTTTAAAGGATGAGGAAAACGGCGGATTCTACGGATATTTAAGTTACGAACTGGAGCTTGATAAAAAAGCGGACAAGGGCTGTATTTTAAACAGCAGAATTCTGTGGTTTTTCTCCCATGTTTACGATTTCTTCCGAAAGGAAATACTTTCGGACCATCCGGACGCTCCCGAAACCGAAGCAGAGAGCCGGGTCATTTTTGAAGGCAACGGTCTTTATCCGGCATACACCCTTGCGGATTTAAAAAAAGCGGCCACTCACGCTTACCGCTTTTTAAAAGAGGCTATGCTGGATCTGGATAACGGCGGGGTATACTGGTCGGTAACATACGAAGGACTGCCTTCGGATACGCAGAAACACACCTACAACCAGGCATTTGCGATTTACGGTCTGGCGGCATATTATGAGATTTCGGGCGATAAAAGGGCTTTGGAGACGGCCTATGCGCTTATGGATATCATTGAGGAAAAATGCGCGGACGACGGCGGATATCTGGAGGCCTTTACCATTGATTTTAAGCCCCGGTCCAATGAGGAGCTTTCGGAAAACGGCGTGGAAGCGACGCGTACCATGAATTCGCTTCTTCACTGTTTTGAAGGATATACGGAACTTTACCGTGTGGACAGACAGGAAAAGGTCAGAGAGAAACTGTGCGAGATTGCGAACCGTTTTGCGGATAAATTTTACAATCCCGAGAAAACCAGGCAGGAAGTTTTCTTTGACAGGGATTACAATTCCTTAATCGATCTTCATTCCTACGGTCATGATATCGAAAGCAGCTGGCTTTTGGAAAAAGGCATCCTGTTAGTGGATGATCCTGCTCTTACCGAAAAACTGACGCCGATGTTTCGTGCCATGGAGGAACATGTGTATGATGCAGCCTTTGACGGAGAAGCACTTTTAAACGAGTGTGAGAAAGGCGTTAATGACACAAAACGAATCTGGTGGGTGGAGTGCGAGGCCGTGATCGGATTTACAAACAGGGGAATGATGGAGGAAGAAGGAAATAAATATATGTCAGCCGCCGAAACCATCTGGGGATATATCCGCGATCATATCGTTGACCCCCGTCCGGGGTCCGAGTGGCTGTCGGAGGTAGATACCCGGAATGTTCCGTTTACGAAAAAGCCCATCGTCGAGGAGTGGAAATGTCCGTATCATAATGGTAGAATGTGTTTGGAAGTTTTAACCAGGCTTTCATGCTAAGCTAAGAGGAGAGAAAACATGTTTCGTGATGATTTTGTATGGGGTGTTGCCTCAAGTGCTTATCAGGTGGAGGGAACCGATCCCGTAAATGTCAGAGGAAAATGCATCTGGGATACCTTTTCTGAGGAGAATATTCTCAATACCAAGGGCGGAAACGGACTTATTGCCTGCGATCACATGCACCGGTATAAAGAAGACTTTGCCATGATGCGCGATCTCGGAATTAAGGCCTATCGTTTTTCCGTCAACTGGTGCCGTATTCTTCCGAACGGAACCGGAGAGGTTTCGGAGGAAGGAATTGCATTTTACCGTGATCTGATTTCTTCCATGAAAGAGAACGGAATCACCCCGTATCTGACACTTTATCACTGGGATCTGCCGCAGGCCCTCGAAGATAAGGGCGGCTGGGTCAATCCGGATATCGTGGATGCTTTCGGCGAATACGCAAGAATCGTAGCCGAACGGTTTTCCGATCTGGTGGAATACTTCTTTACCATCAACGAACCGCAGTGTGTCATCGGCCTTGGTTATGTGGTCGGCGTGCATGCACCCGGAAAGAAACTCGGTTACAAAGAAACCACACAGGCTTCCGTTAACCTTTTAAAGGCACACGGCAAGGCTGTTCTGGCACTTCGCAAATACTCGGTAAGACCGGTGAAAATCGGTTATGCACCGACCTGCACGATTCCCATTCCCGCCACGGATTCCCCGGAGGATATCGAGGCGGCAAGAAAGAAATATTTCTCAATCACCAAGGATACCTGGGACTGGGCATGGACCGTGGCATGGTTTTCGGATCCCGTGCTTTTGGGAGAATTCCCCGAAGATTCTCTTCGGCTTTTCAAAGGAGAGATGCCGGAAATCACAAAGGAAGATTTGGAACTGATGCATCAGCCCATCGACTTCCTCGGACAGAATATTTACAACGGTTATTATATAAAAGCCGGAGAAAACGGCGAACCCGAAGATGTTAGAACCTATCCCGGTTATCAGGAAACCGGTGTTCACTGGCCCATCATGGAAGAGTGCCTCTACTGGGGCGCGCGGTTTGCGTATGAGCGTTATAAGCTTCCGATTTTTATTACCGAAAACGGTATGGCCTGTCATGATGCCGTTTCACTGGACGGCAGGGTTCATGATCCGAACCGTATCGATTTTCTGGACCGCTACCTCTCCGCACTGCAGCTTGCATCGGATGACGGCGTGGATGTCCGCGGATATTTCTTATGGTCCGTTATGGACAATTTTGAGTGGGATCAGGGCTATCACGGACGTTTCGGTATTATCCATACCGATTTCGTGACCTTAAAGAGAACCCCCAAGGACAGCGCGTACTGGTACAAACAGACCATGGAAAGCAACGGGGCCAATCTGGCAGTCAACACCGGTCGCTGGGTTCGAAGCGCCAGATGGCAGAATGAGGGAAGTTCCAATACCGTTAAATAAGGAATCCTACACGGGGGTAAGAAAGATGACAAAAACCACAGATATTACGCTGGACTGTTCCGGCTTTGTGATTCTGGCCGATTATGTTCCGCAGATCATTCAGGAAATACGGTATCACTCCGGGTTTAATTTTATCGGGGAGAGAATTGACGGATACGAAGATCCCATTGCGCTTATCACCAAAGAAGCGGCAAGAGCGTTAAAATCGGTCAGCAGTGAACTGATCGTGCAGGGTTACCGTCTGAAGGTTTTTGATGCCTATCGTCCGGCTTCGGCGGTGAAACAGTTTGTATTCTGGGGAATCGAGGAACAGGACCTTCGAATGAAGCAGTATTTCTACCCGGAACTGGAGAAACAGGAACTTTTCGTAAAGGGATATATTGCTAAGCAGTCATCCCACAGCCGCGGAAGCGCCATTGATCTGACGCTTTTTGACATGAAGACCGGCAGGGAAGTGGACATGGGAGGCCCTTTTGATTACTTCGGAGAACTGTCGCACCCGGATTACAGGGGGATTACCGAGGAACAGTACGAGAATCGCATGATTTTAAGGAATGCGATGATCCGTAACGGTTTTCAGCCGATTGACTGCGAATGGTGGCATTTTTCCTTAAAAGACGAGCCGTACCCGGATACGTATTTTACTTTCCCGGTTTCGGCAGAATATCTGAAACGCCAGTAAATGAGTAAAAATAAAGCTCCGACATTCGGTCGGAGCTTTTGTTTTGTCAGGTAATCATTTGTTTTATGTTGCCGTTTTCATCCGTGTAATAGTCATGCGGTTTCACCGGCGCTCCGCAGTGCGGGCAGGAGGTATGCATGCCGACGATATAGATGCCGTCGCAGTACTCGCAGGCTTCCTGATCGACGAATTTCTCATCGCAGACGGTTGCCTTCGGATAGTATTTTTCCTTCACGGGATGGATGTCCATACCGAGCAGCATAATGCCGAGGAAAAAGATTTCAAAAACAATACAGCAGGGACTTATGCACGAATCCCCGTGTTTTTTCATGGCTACGGGAGTTAAGTCGTCAAAGGCCCGGGCAATGGCGGCGTCCACGGTATACTGCTTATTCTGCAGTAAATATTTATGGAGGTTATCGGTAAAAAGACCGGTTTCTTTTTCTCCCAGAATCGGATCGGTATCGTCGCCTTGCATACCTTCCCAGTACCAGTCGGCGAAGCCGTTGTCTTTGGTTTCGGATGCACATTATCGAATTCTTTCTTTACACAACTAAAGTATATACAAAATTCGGTTTTTTTACTATACTAAAGCGAGTAATCAGAATTTCAGTGAGGGAAAAAATATGATTAATCAGGAATTTAAAGACATGATTCAGGCACCCAGCGTTATTCGTGCGCTGGCAGGATATGCAAACCGCAGAGGAAAGGAAATCGGATACGAAAACGTTTTCGACTATTCTCTGGGCAACCCGTCCGTTCCCGTTCCGGAGGAACTGACGAAAACGATGATTGAACTTCTTAACACCAAAGATTCCGCTTATCTTCACGGCTACAGCCCCAATCCCGGGAACCCCATGAGCAGGGAGGTAACGGCCGATCATTTAAACCGTGTCTTCGGTATGGATTACACCATGGATCATATTTTTATGACATCCGGTGCGGCCGGTGCGGTGGCACACGCTCTTCGCTGCGTGACAAAGCCCGGAGACGAGGTGCTGACCTTTGCTCCGTATTTTCCGGAATACAATCCTTACGTAAATAAAACCGGTGCGATTTTAAAAGTCGTTCCCGCGGACACAACTTCCTTCCAGATTAATTTCGATGCTTTCGAGGAAATGCTGAATCCGAACGTACAGGCGGTTTTGATTAATACGCCGAACAATCCGTCCGGTATCGTATACTCCACCGAAACGATTCAAAAGCTCGCATCGATTCTGGAGTCCAAACAGAAAGAGTACGGTCATGATATTTTCATTATTTCCGATGAACCGTATCGTGAAATCGTATTCGCGGGTGTGGATGCACCTTACGTATCCAAATTCTATGACAACACCTTGTCCTGCTATTCCTATTCCAAGTCGATGTCGATTCCCGGTGAGCGTCTCGGATATGTGGCAGTGAATCCCAGGGCAACGGATGCAAACCTGATTGTGCCGATGTGCTGTCAGATTTCCAGAGGAACCGGTCACAACTGCCCGGCATCCTTAATCCAGATTGCGGTTGCAAAATGCATCGATCTGACATCGGATCTGTCCGTATATGAAACCAACATGAACTTAATCTACAACGAACTTGTGGATCTGGGCTTCGAAGTGGTAAAACCCGGCGGAACCTTCTACATCTTCCCGAAGGCACTCGAAGACGATGCCGTTGCATTCTCCGAAAAGGCAAAGAAATATGACCTGATTCTGGTACCGTCCGATTCCTTCGGTGTAAAGGGATATTTCAGAATGGCATATTGTATCGACACGGAAAAAGTCGAGAGATCTTTGGTAGCTCTTCGTGAATTTGTCAAGAAAGAATATGGCAGATAATCTTAAAAGAGTATTAAAATAAGGACTTGCAAAATTCTTTTTGAGTAAAAACGTAGAAAATTCGGCTGTTTTGTTGTGCATCTTATACAGTTTTGCCTTTAGAACCTTGTGAATTATGGGTAAAAAGGCAGAAAATGCCCTCAAACCTTTGACTTTTCAAGGTTTTTGCAATAAACTTGACTTAAGTTTTATGGGGAAAACCATAAATCGGTGTTTTAATGTTTTAAGCTTTTTAAATAATTCTAAACACCCGATGGTGAAAAGGAAGGAGTCAGGAATCATGGCAGAAGAAAAGAAAACAGCGGTTGTTAAACCGATTGCCAAAGCAGCAGTTAAGGTTGAAGCAGCTAAGGAAGAGAAAAAGGCAGAAGCCGTAAAGGCAGCAGCACCTGCTAAGAAGGCACCCGCAAAGAAAGCAGCACCTGCAAAGAAGGCAGAAGCTCCCAAGAAGGCAGAAGCTGCAAAGGTAGCAGAACCCGCAAAGAAAGCAGAAGCTCCTGCAAAGAAGGCAGCACCTGCTAAGAAGGCAGAAGCTCCCAAGAAGGTAGCACCTGCTAAGAAAGCAGCTCCCGCAAAAAAGGCAGAAGCTCCCAAGAAGGCAGCTCCCGCAAAGAAGGCAGAAGCTCCCAAGAAAGCAGCACCTGCTAAGAAGGCTGCTCCCGCTAAGAAAGTTGCCGCTCCCAAGGTAGAAGCAACCAAGAGCTCTATTTTCGTAGAGTGGGGCGAGAAGAAGTACAGCGAAGCAGATCTGATCAAGATTGCAAAAGATGTATGGGTATATGACCTTAAGCAGAAGGCAGCTGATTTCAAGAGCGTTGAAATCTATGTAAAGCCTTATGAGAACGTTGCTTACTATGTAGTAAACGGAACGGAAAGCGGAAGCTTCAATATCTAATCCGCATATAAATAAGGATTGCTGGCCCCACCCGGTAAACGGGTGGGGCTTTTTGTATGATTTTGCAGATATTTTACTGTTGACAATTATTCCCGACGGTGGTAGATTATGTTTTGAAGGTATTAGCACTCTTGTTAAGCGAGTGCTAACAAAGCAAAGAATCACCACCGTTTTTGATTTCGGACAGGAGAAGGAGGAAGGTTTTCGATGCAGCTGGATGAACGCAAAATGAAAATACTGCAGGCGATTATTCGTAACTATTTGGAAACCGGTGAACCTGTCGGATCAAGAACCATTTCGAAGTACACGGACTTAAACTTAAGCTCCGCAACCATTCGAAACGAAATGTCCGACCTGGAAGAAATGGGCTACATCCTTCAGCCGCACACTTCCGCAGGACGTATTCCTTCCGATAAAGGCTATCGTCTCTACGTGGACAGCATGATGGAAGAGAATGCCAGACAGGTGGAAGAACTGAAAGAAATGCTGGTTGAGAAGGATGAGAAAATGGATCACCTTTTGAAGCAGGTAGCCAAGGTCCTGGCGGTTAATACGAACTACGCGACCATGGTAACCGCTCCCAGGGTTTCCGGGAACAAAGTAAAATTCATCCAGCTCTCCAGGGTAAACGAAGAACAGATTCTTGCCGTAGTCGTTGCGGAAGGAAACATTATCAAGAACACCATGATTAATGTGGATGAGCCGATTAACGACGAAGTAATGCTGAAACTGAATATCCTTTTAAACACCAGTTTAAACGGACTGGCAATCGAGGAAATCAACCTGGCGTTAATTTCCAAGATGAAAGCGCAGGCCGGCGAGTACGGTTCCTTCATCGGAGACGTAATCGATGCGGTGGCGGAAACCATTAAGGATGACGATGATTTAGAGGTTTACACTTCCGGTGCGAACAACATCTTTAAATATCCGGAGCTCGCAAGCGAACAGAATGCAAGCGGATTAATCAACGCATTTGAGGAAAAAGAGCTTCTGGCACAGCTTGTGGACAGCGCAATGGATGAGACCGGGAACAAGAACGGCATCCGCGTATACATCGGTGAAGAATCCCCGATTCAGAGCATGAAGGACTGCAGTATTGTAACCGCCAATTACGAATTCGGCGAGGGTATGCGGGGAACCATCGGAATCATCGGCCCGAAGCGAATGGATTACGAAAAGGTGGTCGGAACGCTTAAAACCATCAAAACACAGCTCGATACGCTGTATCAGGATGACAAGAAATAGAATGAAATCTCCGGGGAGATGAGAACAGTGGCAATAAGAGGTAAGAAAAAGAAAAAAGGAAAACAGAAAATGGAAGAAGAAATCAAAGATTTGACGGAAGAAACCGCGAATGAGGCAGGTGCTTCCGGCGAAGAAGAAACAAAAGAAGCCGCGACAGAGGGGGAAACCGGTACGGAAGCGAATGAAGCCGAAGCCGGGGAAACCGAAGTTAAGGATACCGAAGCCGGGAAGCAGGAGGCGGAGGAAGAGAAAGATCCGAAACAGCAGCGCATCGACGAACTCGAGGATATGGTAAAGAGGCAGCTTGCAGAATTCGACAATTTCCGCAAGCGTACCGATAAGGAAAAGGAAACCATGTTTGAGGCGGGAGCAAAGAGCGTTATCGAAAAACTCCTTCCCGTGGTTGACAATTTTGAACGGGGGCTTGCTTCCATTCCCGAAGAAGAACAGGGCAGTGCTCATGCGGAAGGCATGCAGATGATATACAAGCAGCTCATGGGTGAGCTTGACAAACTGGACGTCAAACCCATCGAAGCCGTCGGAAAAGAATTCAATCCGGAACTGCATAATGCGGTAATGCAGTGCGAGAGCGATGAATATGAAAGCGGCATCGTGGCACAGGAGCTCCAGAAAGGTTATACCTACCGTGACAGTGTCATTAGGCACAGCATGGTGGCAGTAGTAAGTTAAAAGCAACTCCGGACAAAGCGCCGGGAAACAGTACACAATAAACGTAAACAGGAGTCCATACTCAGGAGGTAATAAAAATGGGAAAAATCATTGGTATTGACTTAGGAACAACAAACAGCTGTGTAGCAGTTATGGAAGGCGGACAGCCTACCGTTATCGCGAACCAGGAAGGTATGAGAACGACCCCTTCCATCGTCGCTTTCGCGAAGAACGGTGACAGACTTGTCGGTGACGCCGCAAAACGTCAGGCGGTTACCAACGCGGACAAAACAATCATGTCCATCAAGCGTGATATGGGTACCGACAGAGGACGTACCATCGACGGAAAGAAATATTCACCTCAGCAGATTTCCGCTATGATTCTTCAGAAACTGAAGGCCGATGCGGAGGGATATCTGGGTGAGAAGGTTACGGAAGCGGTTATTACCGTACCCGCTTACTTCAACGATGCTCAGCGTCAGGCAACCAAGGATGCAGGTAAAATCGCAGGTCTCGACGTAAAGCGTATCATCAATGAGCCTACCGCAGCCGCACTTGCATATGGTCTTGATAACGAAAAAGAACAGAAGATTATGGTATACGACTTAGGCGGCGGTACCTTCGATGTTTCCATCATCGAAATCGGTGACGGCGTAATCGAAGTACTTGCAACCGCAGGTGATAACAGACTCGGTGGTGATGACTTTGACCAGAAGATCAGCGATTACATCATCGATGAATTCAAGAGACAGGAAGGCGTGGATTTATCAAACGATAAAATGGCCCTTCAGCGTATCAAGGAAGCAGCAGAGAAGGCAAAGAAGGAACTTTCCTCCGCAACCAGCACGGAAATCAACCTTCCTTACCTGACCGCAACGGCTGACGGACCGAAGCACTATGAAGCAACCTTAACCAGAGCGAAATTCAACGAACTGACATCCGATCTGGTAGAGCGTACCGCAGGCCCCGTTCAGAGAGCACTTTCCGACGCAGGCATAAATGCAAGCGAACTCGGTAAGGTACTGCTGGTAGGCGGTTCCACCAGAATCCCTGCCGTACAGGATAAGGTAAAACAGTTAACCGGCCAGGAACCTTCCAAATCCTTAAACCCCGATGAATGTGTTGCACTCGGTGCATCCATCCAGGGCGGTAAGCTTGCAGGCGATGCAGGCGCAGGTGAGATTTTACTTCTGGATGTAACTCCCCTTTCTCTTGCAATTGAGACCATGGGCGGCGTTGCAACCAAGTTGATCGAGAGAAACACCACCATCCCCGTTAAGAAGAGCCAGGTATTCTCCACCGCAGAGGATAACCAGACTGCAGTAGATATCCACGTAACCCAGGGTGAGAGACAGTTCGCGAGAGACAACAAGACCCTCGGCCAGTTCCGTCTCGACGGTATCCCTCCCGCAAGAAGAGGTGTGCCTAAAATCGAAGTTACTTTCGATATCGATGCAAACGGTATCGTAAACGTATCCGCAAAGGATCTCGGTACCGGAAAAGAGCAGCACATTACCATTACTTCCAGTTCCAATATGTCCGATGAGGATATCGAGAAGGCAGTAAAGGAAGCTGCTGAGTACGAAGCTCAGGATAAGAGAAAGAAAGAAGCCGTTGATGCCAGAAATGAAGCCGACGCTATGGTAGTTCAGACCGAGAAGGCACTTAAGGACGTCGGAGACAAGATTTCCGATTCCGAGAAGGCTGACGTGGAAGCTGAAATCAAGAATGTAAAGGACATTCTCGAGAGAACCAAAGACAAAGAGATGACCGAAGATGAGGTCGGCGAACTGAAGGCAGCTAACGAGAAGATGATGGAGAAGAGCCAGGCTCTCTTCACCAAGATGTATGAGTCCATGCAGGGTGCAGCCGGCGCAGGTGCAGATCCGAACGGATTCGCAGGCTACAGTGCACAGGACAACGGAAGCTCCGATGCAGGCAACGCAGGCGGCTCCGACGACTTTGCAGGAGACTACAGAGAGGTTTAATTAAAGATTATGGCAGACAAGCGCGATTATTATGAGATCCTCGGCGTGCCGAAGACGGCAGACGATGCCGAGATTAAAAAAGCATATCGGGCTTTGGCGAAGAAGTACCATCCGGACATGAATCCGGACAATCCGGAAGAGGCTGAGAAGAAGTTTAAAGAAGCATCGGAAGCCTACGGAGTTCTGTCCGACCCCGAGAAAAGAAAGCAGTATGACCAGTTCGGTCATGCCGCTTTCGAGGCGGGAGCCGGCGGAGCAGGCGGTGCGTACGACTTCTCCGGCATGGATTTCGGAGATATATTCAGCGATTTATTCGGTTTCGGCGATATTTTCGGAGGCGGAAGATCAAGAGGTGCTTCCAGAAACGGTCCCATGCGCGGTTCCGACAAGGTTGTGGATGTACGACTGGATTTTGAGGAAGCGGTTTTCGGATGCGAAAAAGAAATAGAAGTCGATTCCAAGGAAGAGTGTAAAACCTGTAAGGGCAGCGGTGCAAAGCCCGGAACGAGTCCGGAAACCTGCCCGAACTGTCGCGGAAAAGGACAGGTCAGAGTTACCACCAATTCCATTTTCGGACAGATTACTTCCGTACAGACCTGTCGTGAGTGTAACGGCCGCGGCAAGGTGATTCGCGAGAAGTGTTCGGATTGCCGGGGTACCGGGTATACAACCATCAAAAAGCGTTATGCGGTGAAATTCCCCGCGGGTATCGACAACGGCGGTCTGGCCTGCAAAATACCCGGCAAGGGCGAACCCGGTGTAAACGGTGGACCGAGAGGAGATATCCTGGTTCGTACGCTGGTTTCGAAACATCCGATTTTCCAAAGACAGGATTACGACATTTATTCAACCGTGTCACTTCCGTTCTCGGTAGCGGCACTCGGCGGAGATGTTCTGGTAGATACCGTGGACGGCAAGGTTGCCTACGAAGTGAAAGCCGGCACCCAGACCGATACGGTGGTTCGTTTAAGAGGAAAGGGTGTTCCTACCCTTCGGGATAAAGAGAAGCGCGGAGATCACTTCGTGAAATTTGTGGTAAAGGTTCCCGAGAGACTGAATTCGGAAGCAAAGGAAGCTCTTCGGGCATTCGATGCGTTAAGCGGTGACTTTTTAAATGCCGCAAAGAATGCGGGTGCACCTCCGAAGGAAAAGAAGAAAAAGGGTTTTTTTAACAAGTAAACGTGGCAACTTTTCATTCCAGAGGTCTTCGGGGTTCCGTCCTCGAGGATATGATTAACCGAACAAACGAAAAATACAGGGAGGCGGGACTTGCTTTGATTCAGAAGATCCCGACTCCCATTACGCCTATTGAGATCGATAAGAAAAGCAGGCACATCACGCTTGCCTATTTTGACCAAAAAAGTACGGTCGACTACATCGGGGCCGTGCAGGGCGTACCGGTATGTTTCGATGCAAAAGAGAGTGCGACGGACACGTTTGCGCTTCATAACATCCATGAACACCAGGTAAAATTCATGGGTGATTTCGAAGCGCAGGGCGGCGTGGCATTTTTCCTGATTTACTATACCGGAAGGGACGAGCTTTATTATCTGCCCTACGAGTATTTAAAACTGTTCTGGGACAGGGCGCAAAGCGGCGGTAGGAAGAGTTTCAGGCATGATGAATTAAACCCCGCGTACATTATTCCGAAACACGACGGTATTCTGGTTCCTTATCTGGAAGTCTTAAAAATCGATTTGGAGGACCGGGAATAGAATCATTCCTTCGGCATGATGAATTTTACGCCGATGATGATGGCGCCGACGATGCCGGCAACCAAAACGATGAGAGCGGGAATGATGAAAGACTCGCCGAAGAAAGCAACCAGACCGCTTATTGCGGGTGCTACGGCGATGAGCATGATAAGAAATGCAAACCGGACGGCATAGGTTCGCTTGTTTTCGATATGTGCCATGTAGCTTTTCGGAATCAGTTCCGTTTCCTTAAACAGAAGCAGCAGTCCTGCGTATAAAAGCAGGGCGGCGGAAAAGATCCACATCAGAATCGAATAGGCTTTATCCATTGTTGTACCCTCTACGGGTATTCTATCACAAAGAAGCGCAAACCGTTACGTGCTTCTTTCTTTTTTTGCCGCAAAACAGTATAATGATAGTTGTGAAAATGGGGACGAAAGGAAGTCTTACGCATGAAATGGAAGAAGATTACTATCAAGACAATTACCGATGCCGAGGACATCATTATCTGCAATTTGGAGGATATCGGCCTGGAAGGAGCCCAGATTGAGGATAAAATTCCTTTAACCGCACTCGAAAAAGAGCAGATGTTTGTCGATATACCGCCCATTACCGAGGAAGATGACGGTGTGGCGTATTTGAATTTCTTTGTGGAGGACACCCCGGATCTTAACATGGAAACTCTCCTCGCCGATGTTCGGGAAGTTTTAAACGAGACCAAAGAATATACCGATATCGGGGAAGGGACCGTACTGGTTTCCGAAACCGAGGATTTGGACTGGGTCAACAACTGGAAGAAATATTTCCATCAGTTTTTCATCGACGATCTTTTGGTCATCCCTTCCTGGGAGGAACCGGAGGACCTTCAGCATACGGGGAAAATTCTGCACATCGATCCCGGAACCGCATTCGGAACCGGAGCGCACGAGACAACGAGGCTCTGCATCCGAGAGATTCGCAAATACGTAACGCCGCAAACGAAAATTCTCGACGTCGGCTGCGGCAGCGGAATTCTTGCCATTGTGGCACTGATGTACGGAGCGAAGAGCGCAAAGGGAACGGATCTCGACCCCTGTGCCCTCACTGCAACGCTTGAGAACATGGAACAGAACGGTATTGCCGCCGAAGATTTTGAAGTCATCATAGGCAACATTATAAACGATAAATCCGTGCAGGACTGGGCGGGCTATGAATGCTACGACATAGTGGTAGCCAATATTCTGCATAACGTACTGCAGATTCTGACACCGGTCATTGTAAACCAGTTAAAGCCCGGCGGAATCTATATTACCTCCGGTATTATCGCCGAAAAAGAGGACTTTGTTGCGGATGTGATAAAAAATGCCGGACTGACAATCGTGGAAATCAACCACGACGGCGAATGGGTGAGCATCACGGCAAGGAAATAAAGGAATTGTATGTATCATTTTTTCGTAGACGAGAATCAAATAGATAAAACCGCGCACCGCGTACGGATTGAGGGGACCGATTACAACCATATCCGTAACGTGCTTCGCATGCATAACGGAGAGGAAGTCTCCGTAAGCTGCGGCGACGGATGCGAATATCGCTGCGAAATCGCAGGATACGAAGAAGGTGCCGTTTTGTGCAATCTTCTGTTCGTCAAAAGTGCGGATGTGGAATCGCCGGTGTTTACGGTACTGTATCAGGGGATTCCCAAAGGCGATAAAATGGAAACCATCATCCAGAAATGCGTGGAACTCGGAGTTTCCGAAATTGTTCCGGTATCCTGTTCCAGGTGCGTGGTAAAACTCGATGAGAAAAAGGCGGCGGCGAAGGTTGCCCGCTGGCAGGCAATTGCGGAAGCCGCGGCAAAGCAGAGCAAGCGCTCCATCATCCCCGAAGTGAAGATGCCGATGAGCATGAAAGAGGCCTTTCGGGATGCCGGGGAATCCGGGATTTCCATGATTCCCTATGAGTTAGCAGAAGGCACCGGGAAAACCAGGGAGATGTTTGCGGAAATAAAAAAGGCAGAATCGAAGCGCGTGTCCGTTTTTATCGGCCCGGAGGGCGGTTTTACCGAAGAGGAAATCGCACAGGCAACGGGGGCCGGAATCGAGCCGGTTTCTCTCGGAAAGAGAATCCTACGCACCGAGACGGCCGGAATGGTGGTACTGGCGTGGATTAATTATTGCCTTGAGATTGAGTGATACACGATAAAACCGGGGAAGTCCGTCGACAGACGACAGACGGAATGAAAGAGATAACGGGAAGATAAAAAAGAAAGAAAAAAGAAAGAAAAAAGAAAGATAAACAGATGGAATGTTACATGGATAATTCCGCCACCACAAAGTGTATGGATGAGGTGGCGGAGGCAGTGACAAAGTGCATGACGGAAACTTACGGAAACCCGTCAAGCATGCACTTAAAAGGCCTGGAGGCGGAGAGAATTCTAAGAGCCGCCAGGGAAGAAATCGCTGCCACCTTAAAAGTGAACGAAAAGGAAATTTTCTTTACATCCGGCGGAACGGAGTCGGACAACTGGGCCGTACTGCAGGCAGCCAGAGCCGCCAAACGTTCCGGCATGCATGTGATTACGACTTGTATCGAGCATGCGGCGATTTTAAACCCGATGAAACAGCTCGAGAAGGAAGGTTTTGAGGTGACTTACCTTCCGACCGACGAAATCGGAAGAGTTTCGGTAAAAGACGTAACGGATGCCATTCGTCCGGACACCGTGCTGGTTTCCGTTATGGGTATCAACAACGAAATCGGAACGATAGAACCGGTTGCCGAAATCGGCGCGGCAATTAAAGCCGCCAATCCTTCCGTGCTTTTTCATGTGGACGCGGTACAGATGTACGGCAAAATCCCCGTGTATCCGAAGCGCATGAAGATTGATCTGCTTTCCGTTTCCGGACATAAAATTCACGGTCCCAAGGGAGTCGGATTCTTATATATTTCCGAAAAGGCGAAAATGACGCCCCTGATTCTGGGCGGCGGCCAGCAGAAAGGCATGCGTTCCGGTACGGATAACGTTCCCGGAATCGTTGGCCTGGCAACGGCGGCAAAAAGAATCACCGCCGGGATGGAAGAAGAGAGTAAGAGACTTTGCGCTCTTCGTGACAACCTGGCAGAACGCGTTGTAAAGTTTGAAGGTGTCACCGTTAACGGACCGGTTCAAAGTGATGAGACGAAGGCATTCGCCGCTCCGCACATTGTAAGCGTCTCCGTAAAAGGAGTCCGTGCCGAGGTTTTGCTTCATGCACTGGAAGAAAAGGGTGTGTATGTTTCGGCGGGAAGCGCCTGCGCATCGAACAAACCCGCAGTATCCGAAACTTTAAAAGCCATTCACCTGCCGAAGGAACTGTTGGATTCTACCATCCGTTTCAGTCTTGGCATTTACAATACCGAAGAAGAAATCGCCTACGCGGCGGAAACGCTGGGCGGACTATTGGAAACCCTGCGAAGATTTACCCGCAGATAAAAGGAGAACCGCATGCTTCCATTTTCCACAAACATCATTCTTTGCGTAATTGAATTCTTTTCCGTGGTCTTACTCCACGTGGCTTATGCGTTGTCCCAGTACGGACCGGAGAAGGCGGCACTGATTTCCATCGGATTTCTGCCGGCGCTTCTTACCGTGCTTTTGTATCGCATTATCCGTGATGAGAAAATCGTTATCCGATGCTTCTATCTGACGATGGTAATTACCAGCTATATCATTTCCTGGCAGCTCGGCATGCTCGGAACCCTGAGTGTTATTTATTTTGCGGGTGCCCTGATGCTTGCCTTATACGCGAAACGGTCGCTGATGCTTGAATATGCCATTATCACGACACTGGCACTTTTAATCAACATTCTGGTTTTCCGCGACGCCATTTCCCTTACCTGTCCTCCGGAAATTTATCTGGTTTATCTTTTGATTTATGTGTTCGGAATGGTTTCCTTCCAGTTTCTGGTCAACGGTGTAAACGACTACAAGGCCAAGATGGAAGAGAAAAACGAAGAAGCGCAGAATGCGTTGGAGGCAAAGGCAAACTTCTTAGCCAACATGTCCCACGAGATCCGTACCCCCATGAACGCAATTTACGGTATGGCGGAACTGCTTGATCAAAAGGACTTCGAGGAAGAGGAAAAAGAGTATATCGATACCATTCGTAAATCTTCCGAAAACCTGCTTGCCATCATTAACGAAATCCTGGACTTCTCGAAAATCGATTCCGGTAAGATGGAAATCAACGAGGAAGAGTATCATTTTAACTCCTTAATTCATGACGTTTTGAGTATCATCGAATTCCGTATGAAGAACCGTTCGGTGAAACTGATTTACGACATTGCGCCGGACATTCCCCGCGTTCTGGTGGGTGATGAAGTCCGTATCCGTCAGATATTGATTAACCTGTTAAACAACGCCGTTAATTTTACGAGAAAAGGTCATGTAGCCCTGCATGTTCACTGGGAGCCGGATATCGACGGAAACGGTTATCTGCATGTTGCCGTGGAAGATACCGGTATCGGTATTTCGGAAGCTGACAGAAACAAACTGTTCACAGCCTTCGGTCAGATTGATACCAAGAAGAACCGTAACGTGGAAGGTACCGGTCTGGGTCTGATTATTACGAAGAGACTGTTAAACCTCATGGGCAGCGACATCGGTCTGCAAAGCCGTGTGGGAGAAGGAAGTACCTTCTCCTTTGTACTGCGCCAGCAGGTAAAAGATCCGAGACCGTCCAATTACGATACCAATCACGACCGGATTACGGCGGATAATGCGGGATACCGTATTACCTTCAAGGCTCCTACCGCCCGTGTCATGATTGTCGATGACAATAAGGTCAACTTAACGGTTGCCAGTGAGTTAATGAAACGTTTCGGTTTCGAGGCGGTCATGGTCGAGTCCGGAACGGAAGCCATCAACCGTGTGGAAGAGCATTTAATTGATTACGATATTATTTTCATGGATCACATGATGCCGGTTATGGACGGTGTGGAAGCAACAAAGCACATCCGTGCGCTGAATTCCGAATATGCAAGACGAATTCCCATCATTGCCCTGACCGCTAATGCCATCAAGGGCGTGGAGCGTACTTTCCGGGATGCGGGCATGAACGATTATCTCGCAAAACCCATTCATATGAACCAGTTAAGCTCCATCCTTCAGAAATGGATTCCGCTTGAGAAGCAGGTGCCGATTGTAAACGGCATGGAGGTTATGCCGTCAAAGGGCATGCAGACAGGACCTCTGCCGGTGCTCGAGAAGGACGAAATCATCGATATGCTCAAAGGAATCAACGTCGAGGACGGTCTTCGAAACTGCGGCGGAAGCAAAGCTGTATATATCAAGGTCCTTACCACCTTCGCTTCCTCGAACCTGCAGTCGAGCCTGCAGGAGTACTTTAAGAAGGGCGATGTTGAAAACTATACCGTTATGGCGCATTCCATCAAGGGTGCGTGCCGAAACATCGGAGCCAATGACGTGGCCGACCAGGCATATGAACTTGAATGTGCCGGAAAAGACGAGGATATCGATTTTATCAACAAGTATCATCAGACATTCTGCGACAACTATGCGGAGGTCATCCGTACCGTTACGAAGGCACTGCTTACGCAGAATCCGAGAGACCTGCATGCGGTAAGATAGGCGGCTTTTACTTGCGAACGGGCTTTCTTGCAGGTATAATGAAAGAGTAGTAGGGCGCTGGGGCGCCCGCACAGAGGGGGAAAACTATGTACAGGGTTGCAATTTGTGATGATGAGGCTACATCTTTACAGATTAATGAAGCACTGGCTTCTCAGATTCTTCAGGAAGAGGGAATCGAGTACGAGACGGTCTGTTTTACGGACATGGAGAGCATGATTGATACTTTGTCCGCGGAGGATGCGGAATATGATGTGCTTCTTTGTGACATTCTGGCCGTCGGCATGAACGGAATCGAGGCTGCAAAGGAACTTCGAAGGCTCGGAGAACGTCTTTCCATTATTTTCATTTCCTCGACGGCGGAATATGCGCTCGAAGGATATCAGGTGGATGCACTCCGGTATCTTCAGAAACCCATTCAGTATGAGAAACTTCGCGAGGCGCTGCTTACCGCGTATAAAATGAAAAGCGTCAAGGGTGATACGCTTACCTTCCAGGTGGGTGACAAACTTTATAAAATCCCCTTCGGCGAGATTGAGTATCTGGAAAGTCAGGGTCGTGAGACCGTGGTCAGCACCATCAACGAGCAGATCAGCGTGCATATGAAATTCTCCGACATGGAACAGCTGCTTCCGGAGGATACGTTCATCCGCTGCCACCGCTCTTATATCGTGAACATGTATTACGTCAAGGATCTGGCAAGATACCGCTTCTTAATGAAGAGAGGGGTGGAAATCCCGGTAAGCCAGCTGCAGTACGTGGATGTAAAAAAGAAATTTGCGGAATTTTAAAGGAGTACTATGTTTCAGGCTTTTTTGTTAAAGTACGGAGAGATTTTCCTGAAAGGGAAAAACAGATATGTATTTGAGGACGCACTTGTTGAGCAGGTGCGTCTTGCCATGAGTAAGGTGGACGGCAGTTTTGACGTACACAAGAATCTCGGGCGTGTGTATGTGGAAGCAAAAAGCGAATTCGACTACGACGAGGCGGTGGACGCACTCAGCAAAGTTTTCGGAATTTCAACCATCTGCCCCGTGCTGATTCTGCAGAACGATGATTTTGAATACTTAAAAGAAGAGGTTATCAAATATTTCGGGGAAACCTACAAAAATCGGGAAGGCCTTACTTTTAAGGTTTTCTGCAAACGTGCGAGAAAGAACTATCCGTTAAACTCCATGGAAATGAACATGGAATTCGGCGAGGTGCTGTTAAAAGCCTATCCCGAAATCAAGGTGGATGTTCACAAGCCGCAGGTGGAACTGCATGTGGAAATCCGGGAGAGAATCTATATCTATTCGATTCTGATTCCGGGACCCGGCGGAATGCCGGTCGGAACCGCCGGAAAAGCAATGCTGCTTTTATCGGGAGGTCTGGATTCCCCCGTGGCTGCCTACATGATGGCAAAGCGCGGGGTGAAAATCGAAGCCGTATACTTTCATGCCCCGCCTTATACTTCGGAGCGTGCGAAGCAGAAAGTTGTGGACCTTGCAACCATCGTGTCACGCTACTGCGGACCCGTGAAACTGCATGTTGTTAATTTTACGGATATTCAGATGAGTATCTACGAGAAGTGTCCGCATGACGAACTGACCGTTATCATGCGCCGGTATATGATGCGTATCGCGCAGTCGATTGCCGAAGAAGATGAATGTCTGGGACTAATCACCGGCGAGAGCGTCGGACAGGTCGCAAGCCAGACCATGTATGCAATGGCATGCACCGACGATGTCTGCCATATGCCGGTATACCGGCCGTTAGTTGCATTTGACAAAGTGGAAATCATTGATATTGCGGAGAAAATCGAAACGTACGAAACATCAATCCTGCCTTTCGAGGATTGCTGCACAATTTATGTGGCAAAGCATCCCGTGACAAAACCCAAGGTTTCCGTCATTGCCCACCACGAGGAGCGCCTCGGCGAAGAAATTGATGCCATGGTTGAAAAGGCTCTTGCGGAACGTGAAATTATGATCTGCGGATAGTAAGAAGGCGATTGGCCGGCTTTAAAATAAAGACTTTCGGAAAAAGCAAAAAAGGTAAAAAAAGTAAAAGAAAAAAAGTAAAAGAAAAAGGCTGCCGTGAGAATTCACATGCAGGCCTTTCTTTTATTTGCATGATGTAAGGTTACTGAATGATGTACTGCTCAAGAACCTTCATTACATCGTCTGCGTCGTCTTCAGCATGGATGTTTAAGTCGATAGGTTTGGATAAATCTAAGCTGAAGATACCCATAATGGATTTCGCATCGATAACGTATCTTCCGGATACAAGATCGAAATCATAATCGAATTTAGTGATGTCATTTACGAATGATTTAACCTTATCGATAGAGTTTAAAGAAATCTTAACTGTCCTCATTTTATTTCCTCCTCTCTTGATATAATCCCGTGTTTCGCTTATCATACTAAAGGACTGTCAAACAAAAGTCAATCCTTAAAAACATACAAAAAAAGGGACAGAATCCATGAAAACAATAGCATTCCACAACCTCGGCTGTAAGGTGAACTCATATGAGTTAGATGTAATGCAACAAAATACACAAAAGAACGGCTGGAAAGTTGTGAATTTCGACCAAAAATCGGACGTTTACGTCATAAACACCTGTTCCGTTACAAATATTGCGGACCGGAAAAGCCGCCAGATGATACACCGTGCAAAGAGCTTAAACCCGGATGCCGTCGTGGTTGCGGCGGGCTGTTACGTGCAGGCGGATGCGTTTGCACTTTCGCAGGATGAAAGCGTGGATCTGCTCGTCGGCAATAACTGCAAGGCAAGACTTTCGGAGATACTGGACGAATACATTACGGCGAAAAGAAACGGGACCCTTCCCCGGTATGCCGCTAAAATATTGGAAGAGCAGGAAGGCGCTGCGGAGGCGGAACCGGACGGAAAGACGGCCGGAGCACTTGATAAGGACAAACTCCCTTCTGGCGGGAATATCAGCGGAACAAGGACGGAGATTGAGAATTACTTAACCAAAACCCTTGGAAACACGACCATTGTGGATTTAAAGAAGGTCCCTTTTGAGGATGCGAATATCACGCACACGGACAGCCATACCCGCGGATACATTAAAATTCAGGACGGCTGCAACCGGTACTGCAGTTACTGCATCATACCCTATACAAGAGGTGTGGTACGTTCCAAACCGGTCGATGATGTTCTGAAAGAGGCGGAGGCCATGGTTTCCTGCGGCGTGCGTGAAATCGTGTTAACCGGTATTCACGTAAGTTCCTACGGTGTGGATTTTCGCGTCGGGACACCGGCAGAGCATATTCTGAATCTGTTAACCGGACTCGACCGGATTCCGAATCTGAAGCGGATTCGTTTAAGCTCTTTCGAGCCGAGACTCATTACCGAAGAGTTTGCGGAAGGCCTTAAGCAGATTGAGAAACTCTGTCCGCATTTTCACTTATCGCTGCAGAGCGGCTGCGACGAGACACTGGAAAGGATGAACCGGAAATACACTTCGGCAGAGTATGCCGAGAAGGTTGCGATTTTAAGAAAAGCATTCCCGGATGCCGCCATTACCACGGATGTCATTGTGGGCTTCCCGCGTGAGACGGAAAAAGAGTTTGCAACCACAAGACAGTTCTGTGAACAGATCGGATTCTACGAAATGCATGTCTTTAAGTATTCGCGTCGCCGCGGCACACCGGCGGATGCGGATCCGGAGCAGGTTCCGGAGCAGGTAAAAAGCGTCCGCTCCGATATTTTACTCGAACTTACCGCAAAACAATCCCTGGCTTTTCGTAAGAAATGGCTGAACCGTCCGGTGGAAGTTTTGTTTGAAGAGACCAAGGAAATCGACGGGCGTACCTATTGGCTCGGCCATACAAAGGAATATGTTCTCATAGCCGTACATTCGGACGAGAACCTTGAAAACAGGCTTCTTACCGTTACGCCGGAAAGCCTGTTGCGTAACGACGTCCTTCTTGCCTCCGGCGTGGAATCCTCGTTATAGGGAAGCCTTCAAAGAGCCGTTTTCCTTGTAAAATCAAGGCAGACATGCTATAATACTTACGTAAATATGCCCGTATCAACAGGGCATAAGGGGTTAAAATTTCGAATAAAAGGGGGATATAACATGGGTTTACTTGATTCACTCGGCAGATCTTTGGAGAGAAAAGCGGTAAATACGGTTGCCAATCAGGCAGTGAATGCCGCAAGCAATGCGATTCAGAATGCGGGAAACGAGCATAAAACGTTTTCTTTCAATGCACTTCCGAATAACCTGTCGGAACTGCAGGCACTTCCGGAAGCTTCCTTATCGACTCCGTTTGCAACGGCTGCTCTTACGATTCTTGCACTTGCAAGATATGAGCTAAGCCAAGAAGACTGCTACGCAATGCTTGATTACTTAAGAGGACCGGATCCTTTAAATCCTATGAAAAAACAATTTTTAAAGGATCGTCTGAACGGAAAGCAGTATGTTGTGAATTCTTATTTCGCGGGAACGAGCGTACAGAACAATTACACGCCTTCCGTACCTTACACGCTTACCGTTTCTTCCAATCCCTACAGCTATCCGCAGGGCGAGGGAGTATATGCCAGATTATTAATGAAGTCTTCCGGTGCCGATTCCGAGCGCTGGATTGTACTTCGTCAGAAACCCAGCACCGGCCAGTGGTTTTTAAATGACTCCGACGGACTTTTGGGAGATATCCGTCAGCCTGCGGCCGCAAATCCCTGGGCATAAAAAATATCTAACGGAGTGATGACTCTCTATGCGTATTATTTTCTTCAAATGGGGAAACTATGATGAAGATGTAATATTGGATACTTTAAAAAAGCAGGGGCATTTTGTCTCTGCTTTTGATGCTACCAACAAAAAAGAGCCCGGGAAACCGGGACAGTTCGGGGGCAACGGGGAAGAATACGAAATTGAATCCATGGGAGGTCTGGAAGCGGACGATATCGTAAACGACCTGGTTCGTGAGGCTTCCAAATTCCATGCGGAAGTATTTTTCTCGATGGATTATTTCCAGTATATTTCCCTGGCAGCCAAAAGAGCGGGTATTCTGTATTACTGCTGGATTTTCCATATTCCGCAGTGGAATCTGTATTCCAATCAGGCCCAGTTTCCGAACAACCGTTTCTTTACTTACGACCATGTACATCTTCGCGACATGATGCGCAACAACATAAAGAATGCGACATATCTTTCGCTTGCGGCGGATAAAAAACTCTTTTCGGGTGCCAGCAACGGTATTGCGGGAAGCATGTTAACCAAGTATGTTTCGGAAGTTTCCTTTATGGGAAATCTTTATGAATCCGGCAACAATCTGTTCAACCGGATTTCCCCCGAGGCAAAGAGCAATCCGGTTTACAAGCAGCTTGTGAAGGCCATTCGAAGGAAAATGTTTAATTACGGCCGCGGCGTTCTGGAGGCTGATATTACACCCGAGATGGTGGAATTTCTGATGAAGGAAGCGGATCCCGAGAAGTGGAATTACTATTTTGCCAGCCAGGAAGACATTGTCATACAGTCCATTATCGCCAGAAAGGTGACGGTGGAAGAGCGTAAAGCGGTGGTTGTGGAACTGGCAAAGAATTTTGATTTTAAGCTTTATTCGAGTTCAACCACAAAGAAACATCCCGAGATTCAGAACATGGGGGCCGTTGATTTCCGTAAAATCGCCCCGCTTGTTTTCCATCAGAGCAGGGTCAATATTTACGTTACTCCCCGCGCCATTACGACCGGTATTCCGCTTCGTGTGCTGGAGATTATGTCCTGCCAGGGCTTCGTTTTAACCAACTATCAGGAAGATCTTGCAAACGAATTTGTGGAAGGCAGAGAGGTTGTAATGTATCGATCGCTGGAGGATTTGCTGGAAAAGACCAGATATTACCTCGACCATGAGGACGAGCGTCTTGCCATCGCCATGGCGGGTTATGAGAAGGTTATGCGCGAATATAATTTTGCGGCGAAACTGTCAACCATATTCACGAAGGACTCCTGCGGAGGATTTCTGCTCTGAGAGGTTCTTTTGCGAAAGCAAACAAATAAAGATGAATCGGAATCACGAAATTCAGATACAAAAAAAGCCCGACATTCGGGCTTTTTTTGATTTCCTTAACCGGATTTTAAATTATTCTTCGGAGATTCCGTAAGCGTTCGGGCACTGGCTTGCACCGTCCGATTCAACGGTACCGGATTCACGGAAGATGGAATATCCGCTGCCGGAGTTTGTGATTTTGGTATTCACAAGTTTTAAGGATGCATTCGCCGCATTCTGTAAAACTGCCGGGTGAGCCAGGTCTCCGCCGCCGTATATCATGCAGCCGTCCAGAAGAAGGGTTCCGGAATTCACCAGTGCGATGATTTCAGGTTCGCTGCGCTCGATGAGGCAGTTATGAAGCTCCATGGTGCTCTCGCCGTTGTTACTGTTCCATACGCTGAAGGATGAAGTGGAATTGTTGATGATTAAGTCATATGCAATCAGGGTTCCGAAATTGACAAGTGTTTTGCTGTTCTCGCCGCTTCCGGTGGAATTTGCGAGGATTCCTCTTGCATCTGTCCCCTCGGCTTCTGCACTGGCGTTTTCATCCTTGCCGTAGATGGTCATTTTGCCGTTGTTGACAATGGTTTCGCCGCCCTGACCGTCCAAAGCGAATCCGTGCAGATAGAAGGTGATGTCGGAGCCGACTGCGGTTGTACCGCTGCCGGTGGCTTCCCTGGTCAGGTGAATGACTGCCGTTTCGGTACCTGCCGCATTGAAAGCTTCCTGCAGCGTGTCATAGCCGATACCGTTCATGGTGAAGGGATGCGAGGTGTAGGTAAAATCGAGGTCCACACTGGTGTTTTTCTTTAAGGTCTCGGTTTTTAACGACCAGGTGTTGCAGTCCCAGGTGGCGTTGGCATCTTTGTTGCTGCACCGGATGCTCTTGATTTCATACAGTCCCTGATCCGGCAGAGTTTCGGTTTTCTTTCCGTCGATGTAATAGTTTACCGTCAGTTTCGGGTCCTTGCATGCGCAAAGTCCCACGACGGTTACGGCAAGGCAGGCCAGGAACAGGATTCTCATCCCGGTTTTCTTTAAAGAGTTCATAGTACTTTTCTTACGGTTCCTTTCTTATTTCTTTCCGTTCTCAATCAGATCCAGATATTTTAACGCCTTTGTGTTGCCGGCGGCGGGATCCATGGAAGGAGAGGTATTGTGCATGGCGATGTTCAGCCAGTTCTTTGCGTTGATGGAATCTTCCAGCTCATAATATCCGATTCCCACTTCCAAAGCGATCTCGGAGCAGGGGCAGTATGTCATGGCAATCATGGAAATTTCAAACAGACGCTCATAGTCTTCTTCGACCCTGGCGATTTTCGCTAAAATACATAACGACTGACGGTAGACATTGAAGTGCTCGTCCGCCGCAAGCAGTTTCTCTTCGGCCTTCGTATCCACGGCTTCTTCGGTCCAGAGGGAAGCTTTCTTCTTTTTGCGCTGCGGCTCAACATCATTGCGAATCGTGAACAATGTGCCGTCCACGCAGTGGCGGAAGTATTCCTTTGAACGAAGCAGCTCGTCTTTATCGCCGTTTAAGTATAATTCTCTCGCGTACAAAGCATGAAGCTTCGGGGAGAGGATACCGCCTCTGGAGGCAGCTTTTTCATAGATTTCAAAATCGCGGTCCGCGTGGGAAACACTGGGCAGGTGACGGATGGAAATGTCACTGTCAAAGACCGTGGGTTCTAAGCGCATGCTTTCGTGAACCGGATCGATCCAGGTCCAGTTGCGCAGTCTTTTAAACAGTTTCGGACGGTATTCCTTCGCGAATCCGTTGGCTTCATTAAAATCAAGCGGCGTTAAATACCACATCCGTACGATTTCGTAATTCGGGTCCAGATACTGGGTCAGTACCTTAAACTGCTCGCGGTTGACTTCATCGATTACTTCGTCCGCGTCGGCCGAATAGATGTATTCCTTGGTGCACTTCGAGAAAGCAAAGTTTCTTGCTGCGGCAAAGTCATTCACCCATTCGAAGTCATAAACGTCGTTCGTGTACTCCCAGGCAATTTCCTTGGTTTTGTCCGTGGAACCGGTATCCACGATTACAAGCTCATCGTAAAGACCAACCAGCGAATCCAGGCACCGGCGAAGAAGTTTCTCCTCGTTTTTGACAATCATACATACGGAAATCGTCATAACCATACCCCCTTAGTCTGTATCACACAGTTTCTATATAACACCCCAGGAAAATTGTATCATTATTCCCAACAAAAAGAAAGTCAAGCCTATTATTTTAGGGGCCGATTCATTATAATAAACTCTGTAGGGAGGAATGCAGATGGCTTTCACGCATTTACATGTCCACACGGAGTACAGCCTCCTGGACGGATCCAACAAAATCAAGGAATACGTTAAAAAACTCAAGGAGCTCGGCATGACACACGGTGCCATCACGGACCACGGTGTTATGTTCGGCTGTATTGATTTCTATAAAGAAGCGCTGAAGGAGGGGATTACCCCGATTCTCGGCTGCGAAGTTTATGTGGCACCCAATTCCCGGTTTGACAAGGAAGTGACCGGAGGGGAAGAACGCTACAATCATTTGATTCTCCTGGCAGAAAACAATCAGGGATACCATAACCTTATGAAAATCGTTTCCCGTGGTTTCACGGAAGGTTTTTATTACAAACCCCGCGTGGATATGGAGGTTTTAAACGAATATCATGAGGGCTTAATCTGTCTGTCCGCCTGCCTTGCGGGTGAAGTGCAAAGGCTTCTTGCAAAGGGATTCTATGAAGAGGCAAAGAAGGCCGCAAAGAAGTATTACGACTGCTTCGGTGAGGGAAATTATTATCTCGAACTTCAGGACCACGGCTATGCGGAGCAGCAGACCGTAAATGCCGGTCTGATTAAGATGCACGAAGAAACCGGATATCCGCTTGTATGTACCAACGACGTGCACTATACCAATGCGGAAGATGCCGAGAGTCACGATATTCTTCTTTGCATTCAGACGGGCAAACGGCTTTCCGATACGGACCGTATGCGTTATGAGGGCGGACAGTTTTATTTAAAATCCGAAGAAGAGATGCGCTCACTTTTCTCCTATGTTCCCGAAGCAATCGAGAATACGAATGCCATCGCCGAGCGCTGCAAGGTGGAGATTAAGTTCCACGAAACGAAGATTCCGCACTTTGACGTGCCCGAAGGATATGATTCGAAGAGTTATCTTTTAAAATTATGCAACGACGGTTTTGAGGAGCGCTATCCGAATGACGACGGCACCTTAAGAAACCGTATGAATTACGAAATCTCGGTCATCGAGACCATGGGCTATATCGATTATTTCCTGATTGTATGGGATTTTATCAACTATGCGAGAGAGCACGGCATTGCGGTCGGACCGGGACGGGGTTCCGCGGCAGGCTCTCTGGTTTCGTACTGTCTTCATATCACGAACATCGATCCGGTTCGCTACCAGCTTCTGTTTGAACGTTTCCTGAATCCGGAACGTGTATCCATGCCCGATATCGACGTCGATTTCTGTGTGGAGCGCCGTCAGGAAGTAATCGACTATGTGCACCGTAAATACGGCGAGGCCAATGTGGCGCAGATTGTAACCTTCGGTACATTGCAGGCCCGCGGAGTCATCCGCGACGTGGCCCGCGTAATGGACCTTCCCTACAACGTGGCGGATGCCATTGCCAAACAGGTTCCGATGGAACTCGGCATGACGCTCGAAAAAGCGCTTGGAATGAATCCGGCCCTGCGCGAATCCTATGAAAGCAGTGCGGAAATCAAGTATCTGATCGATATGGCAAGACGTCTGGAAGGTTTGCCGAGACACACCGGCATGCATGCGGCGGGCGTTTTGATTTCTCCGAAACCGGTTGAGGAATTCGTTCCCTTAAACTTAGGCGGCGACGGTGCCGTCACGACGCAGTACACGATGACGACACTCGAGGAACTGGGCCTTTTGAAAATGGACTTTCTGGGCCTTCGAAACCTGACCGTTATCCAGAATACCGAAAAGAGTATCTCCAAGCGTCTCGGCAGAACCTTTACCTGCGACGAGATTGATTATAATGATCCCAAAGTCTTTGCCTACATCGGCACCGGTCAGACGGAAGGAGTTTTCCAGCTCGAGTCCGCCGGAATGAAGAGTTTCATGAAGGAATTAAAACCGAAGAGTCTCGAGGATGTAATTGCGGGAATTTCCCTTTATCGTCCGGGTCCCATGGATTTTATTCCGCAGTACATCCGCGGCAAGAATGCCCCGGACAAGGTAAAATACTTATGCCCGCAGCTGGAACACATTCTGTCCCCGACTTACGGCTGTATCGTTTACCAGGAACAGGTTATGCAGATAGTGCGGGATCTGGGTGGTTTTACCCTCGGAAGATCCGATGAGGTGCGACGCGCCATGTCTAAGAAAAAGACCTATGTCATGGAGCAGGAACGTGTCAACTTCGTGCTCGGCAACCGTGACCTCGGCATCCCCGGCTGTGTGGGGAACGGCATCACCCAGGAAGTGGGCAATGAGATATACAATCAGATGATTGATTTTGCCAAGTATGCATTCAACAAGTCGCATGCGGCGGCATATGCGGTGGTTGCATATCAGACGGCATATTTAAAATATTACTATCCGCTGGAATATATGGCGGCACTGATTTCCTCCGTCATTGACAACCCGGGCAAGGTTTCGGGCTACATCATGACCTGCCGCAACATGGGCATTCGGCTGATTTCGCCGGATATCAATGAGGGCGAGGCGGATTTCACGGTATCGAACGATGCCATCCGTTATTCCTTAAATGCCATCAAGAACGTCGGCCGTCCCATCATCGATGCCATTGTGGCGGAGAGAGAACAAAACGGTCCGTTTACCTCCCTGCAGAATTTTGCGGAACGTATGAGTACGGACGGAGCAGTCAACAAACGCGCGGTTGAGAATTTTATCAAGGCGGGATGTTTCGATGCTCTCGGCGGAACCAGAAAGCAGTTTATGCAGATGTATCCGCTGCTTATGGACCGTGCGGCGAAGAACAAAAAAGGCAACGTAAGCGGTCAGATATCGATTTTCGACATGGGAGAAGCGGAACAGAAAGCATTTGAAGTGAAACTTCCCGATGTCGGCGAGTTTGATAAGGAAACCAGGCTTTCCATGGAAAAAGAAGTGCTCGGCATTTACGTCAGCGGCCACCCCATGGAGAATTACGAAGAGCTCTGGCGCAAGAAAATCACCAACGTAAGCTCCGACTTTTATCTGGACGACGATACCGGTAAGTCCGTTGCCCAGGATGACGAGAAGGTTACCGTGGGCGGTATCATCGCGGAAAAGACCGTCAAATTCACGAAAAACGACAAGGCCATGGCTTTCCTGACACTCGAAGATCTGGTCGGCACCGTGGAAATCATCGTTTTCTCCAAGCAGTTCGAGCGTTACAATGCGATTTTAAACGAAGATGAGAAAATCTTCGTCACCGGCCGCGTTTCCTGCGAAGAAAACAAGGACTCCAAGGTTATCGCGGAGAACATCACGGCATTTAAGGATGCGACAAAGTGTTTCTGGATTAAGTACAAAAACCGCGCCGAATATAATGAAAAGGAGCCTGCGGTCCGTGATCTGCTTGATGTTTCCGACGGAAAGGATACCGTAAAGATTTATCTGGAGGAAGAGAAGATGTTAAAGGAGCTTCCGCCTTCGAGAAACGTTCTGGCGGGAGAGGAACTTAAGAACTCGGTAGAGGAAATTCTCGGCGAAGGTCGCGTAAAAATTACGTGGTAGGACCCGTAAGTCTTGAATATTACGTGCGATTATAGCATAATAGATGTGATTTTTTTAAAACCGGTATGCAGATATTCTGCAAATGAAGGAGTAATATGGCAGATCAGATTAAAACAATCGGAGTACTGACGAGCGGCGGTGACGCTCCGGGTATGAATGCCGCCATTCGTGCGGTCGTAAGAAAAGCGCTTGCAAACGGCGTAGCGGCAAAAGGAATCAAAAGAGGATATGCGGGACTTCTGGCCGAAGAGATTATCGACATGGGCCGGAAAGATGTATCCGACACCATCCAGCGCGGCGGAACCATTTTAGGAACCGCAAGATGTCTGGAATTCAAGGAACCCGAAGTTCAGGCACAGGCTGCGGAAATCTGCAGAAAACACGGCATCGACGGAATCGTTGTCATCGGAGGCGACGGCTCCTACAGAGGTGCACAGGCGCTTGCACGTCATGGAATTAATACCATCGGTATCCCGGGCACAATCGATCTGGATATTGCCTGCACCGATTACACCATTGGTTTCGATACGGCGGTTAACACTGCCATGCAGGCCATTGACAAGGTAAGAGATACTTCATCTTCCCACGAAAGATGCTCCATCATCGAGGTTATGGGTCGTAATGCCGGCTACATCGCATTGTGGTGCGGTATCGCAAACGGCGCCGAGGATATTTTACTTCCCGAAACATACGACTATAACGAGCAGAATATTATCAACAATATTATTCAGAACCGTAAAAAAGGTAAAAAACACCATATCATCATCAATGCGGAGGGAATCGGTCATTCGACTTCCATGGCAAGAAGAATCGAGGCGGCAACCGGCATCGAGACCAGAGCAACGATTCTCGGTTATATGCAGCGCGGCGGCTCGCCGACCTGTAAAGACCGTTATTATGCATCCATCATGGGTGCTTATGCGGCAGACATCCTCTGCGAAGGAAAATCGAACAGGGTTGTGGCATACCGTCACGGCGAGTTCACGGATTACGATATTGAGGAAGCCCTGAACATGACGAAACAGATTCCCGAATATCAGTATATGGTAAGTAAGACGATTTAAAGCCTTATGATTACATCACCCGGTAACGAAAAAGTAAAATATGTCCGCGAGCTTGCGGCAAAAGCGAAGGTACGAAAAAAAGAAGGCTGTTTTGTTGCAGAGGGCATTAAGATGTTTCTTGAAGCACCCGAAGAGGAGATTCGAAGCGTCTATGTATCCGAGCATCTTCACACACTTTTGCACTCGTCGGCGGATATTCCGAAGAATTACAAAGCCTGTCTGAATAAACTGGACCGGCTGGGATTTGAAATCGTTTCGAATCCGGCATTCGGGCGAATGGCCGAAACCGTGACGCCTCAGGGAATCATAAGCATCGTTTCCGAAAAAAAGTATTCCCTTGAGGAGCTTTTGACAGGAGACAGAAAGCTTTTTGTTATCCTGGAGAATCTGCAGGATCCCGGGAATCTGGGAACCATCTTAAGAACAGCCGAGGCAGCGGGAGTTGGCGCAATCATTCTGGGTAATGACTGCGTGGATATTTATAATCCAAAGGTAATCCGTTCCACAATGGGAGCAATCTACAGGGTTCCGTTTCTTTATACGGATGGGTTGTCTGCGACAATCGGATTATTAAAGGACCGGGGCATTCGGGTTTATGCGGCAACGCTTTCGGATCGGGCGAGAGAGTATGACGGTTGCAGCTATCTTGAAGATACGGCATTTGTAATCGGAAATGAAGGAAACGGTTTAACAAAAGAGACGATATCCAAGGCATCGGAGCAGGTTTATATTCCCATGGCGGGGCAGGGAGAATCCCTGAATGCATCCATGGCTGCCGGAATTCTGATGTATGAGGCAAATCGCCAGAGACGCAGGGAGGGGATTTAAAATGGCAGCAGCAAAGAAAACGGCGGCAGGTGCCGGTACAAAGGTAAATACCGCAAAGAAAGCACAGAAGGACATGAAAATCGGTTTCATCGGCCTCGGAAACATGGCCAGAGCGATTATCGGCGGAATCATTGAGAAAGGAAATATCTCTCCGAAGGATATTATCGGTTCCGATATCTCCATCACTGCCGTAGAGAATGCCAAAAATGATTTCGGCATCAATGCCTGCATGGAGAATGCCATGGTGGCGGAACAGGCCGATGTTTTGGTTCTTGCGGTAAAACCTCAGTATCTGGAGTATTCCCTTGAGAACGTAAAACCGGTACTGAAAAAGAAAGTAATCATTATCTCCATTGTAGCGGGCAAAACGCTTGAGTATCTCGAGAATCAGCTTGGAGCCGATCACAGCATCATCCGCTGCATGCCCAACACACCGGCTCTGGTCGGAGAGGCCTGCACCGCTTTTACCCCCAATGCAAAGACCGGTGAGTCGCAGATTGACATTGCGTCCACTCTGCTTTCCTGCTTCGGCAAGGCAATCCAGGTTCCCGAAAGTATGATGGATGCGGTAGTCGGAGTCAGCGGAAGCGCTCCCGCCTATGTCTTCATGTTTATCGAAGCAATGGCCGACGGTGCGGTTGCGGAGGGAATGCCCAGGGCGATGGCATATGAGTTCGCGGCCCAGGCGGTTCTTGGCAGTGCAAAGCTCATGATGGAAACCGGAAAGCATCCCGGAGAACTGAAGGATATGGTCTGCTCTCCTGCGGGAACCACAATCGAAGCCGTAAGAGTACTTGAGGAAGGAAACTTCCGTGCCACCGTTATGGATGCGGTAATCGAGTGCGCAGAGAAATCAAAAATGTTATAAATCCATACGGTTACCTGCCGGGCGGGTGACATGGAATAAAAAAGAAGCAAAAAGCTATGTAAATTTTAACTAAATTTTACATGGCTTTTTTTGTTTTCGCCGACAAAAGGCTGAAATAATGCCGAAAAATTGACACTTTCCATTCGAAATGATAGTATACGATTGTAACAAAAATGTAACAATTTACATAAAAATGTAATTTATGTTGACCTCCGTATAAGGATACGGAGAAATGAAAAGGACAAAACGATGCTTAAATTTATGCAGAAGCGAATCATTCCCTACGCTGTAATCACGGTATCCACCGTGAGCGTGGTTTTCTCGGGAATATCCGCGAAAGCAAAAGGAGATGCAGTTTATTCTTTGGCCGCCGGTGCTGCTTCGGACATTCTGGTGGAAGATATTAATCCGGAGATTTCCGATCTTCAGCTTTGTGCCGGTGCATCCACGCATGTGCGTACGGACCTTCCCACGGAAGAAGAGCTCGAAGAATTAAGACAGCAAAGAGAGGCCGAGCTGGAGGCGGAGCGGAAAGCTTCGTTCACCATGGTGATGGCGAAAACATCCGATTACGTAAATGTCCGGAGCAATCCTTCCACGGAAGCGGATAAGGTAGGAGTTTTATATAAAGACTGCGGCGGTGAGATTTTAGAGCGCGGCGACGGATGGACCAAGATTCAGTCCGGAGAACTGGTAGGATGGGTAAGCAACGATTTCCTCTATTTTGAAGAGGCAGCCGAAGAATATGCGAAGACGGTTTGCAAAACCTATGCAACCATCGACACCCAGGCACTGCGTGTTCGAAGCGGCCCGAGCGCAGATGCGGAGATTATCGGACTTTTGGAAGTCGGTATTGATTTAGAGACCGTTCCCGAGAAGGAAGCAACCGAAGGCTGGATTGCAATTCTTTACCAGAACAAGCTCGGTTATGTATCTTCCGACTATGTGACCCTTCATTTATCCATTAACGAAGGCGAAACCATTGAAGAGATTGAAGAGCGCGAGCGTCTGGCGGCATTGGAGAAAGCAAAGCTGAAAACCAAGTATGCTTCCATCAGTGCGAATGTTGATGATATCACATTACTGGCAGCCCTCATTCAGTGTGAGGCGGGCAACCAGTGTTACGAAGGCAAACTTGCGGTTGGCGCGGTTGTCTGCAACCGAATTCGCAGCGGCAGTTATCCGGGAAGCTTAAGAGACGTTATCTACGCGCCTGGCCAGTTCGGTCCCGCTGCGAACGGCATGCTGGATAAAGCCCTGGCCAACGGTGTCAGCGAAAGCTGCAGACAGGCGGCCATCGAAGCATTCGGCGGAGCCACAAACGTAGGCGGTGCATGTCACTTCCGACGTGCAGGCAGCAGAGACGGTGTTGTCATCGGAGATCACGTTTTCTACTAATTACAGAGATACTTTATAAACTACAGAAAATACCCGCACTGAAATGAGTGCGGGTATTTTTGCATACCGTAAAATTCCGTGACAGTCCGCGGAGAATGTGGTATGATGTTTCTATCTTTTTTCAAAAAGGAGGACACACCGATGGCAGTTAGTTTAAAGGGCAGAGATTTCCTGACACTGAAGGATTTCAGCGCGGAAGAAATCGAGTATATGCTGGATCTCGCGGCAGATTTGAAACAGAAAAAGAAGCAGGGCATTTCCACCAAAGATGCTTTGGCGGGAAAGAACATCGTTCTGATTTTCGAAAAAACATCCACCCGTACCAGATGCTCTTTCGAAGTGGCCGGCTATGACCTTGGTATGAATGTGACCTACCTTGATCCCGCGGGCAGCCAGATCGGAAAGAAAGAGTCTATCGCGGATACCGCCCGTGTTTTAAGCCGTATGTATGACGGAATCGAATACCGCGGATACGGCCAGAGTATTGTGGAGGAGCTTGCAAGATACTCCGATGTTCCCGTATGGAACGGACTTACAAACGAATATCATCCGACGCAGATGCTGGCGGATTTACTGACCATCCGTGAGCAGCTGGGCCGTCTGAAGGGTGTAAAACTGACTTATATGGGAGATGCACGGTACAATATGGGCAATTCCCTGATGATAGCTTGCGCAAAAATGGGCATGCATTTTACGGCATGTGCGCCGAAGGCATACTTCCCCAATCAGGCTCTGATTGCCGAGTGTGAGAAGTTTGCGAAGGAAAGCGGTGCAACACTGACTTTCGAGGAAGATGTAAAGAAAGGAACCGAGGGAGCGGATGTAATCTACACCGATATCTGGGTTTCCATGGGTGAGCCGGATGAGGTATGGCAGAACCGTATCGATGCCCTGCTTCCTTACCGTGTGACCATGGATGTGATGAAGAACGGCGCGGACGATGTGATTTTCTTACACTGCCTGCCTTCTTATCATGACCGCAACACGACAATCGGTCAGGCGGTCGGCGAGAAGTTCGGACTCATGGAACTGGAAGTAACCAACGAGGTCTTCGAGTCCTCTTATTCCCGTGTCTTTGACGAGGCCGAGAACAGAATGCATACCATCAAGGCCATGATGGCGGCAACACTGGGAGCGTTTGAACAATAATGGAAAAAACAGTCATTTGCGGGGCGAATGCCTACGAGCAGAAATACTATTTTAATCCGGATTTCGGGAAAATTCCGCCTTCGTTGCAGGATGATCTGCACATTATCTGCGTGCTTTTCACGGAAGAAGTGGGCGGTGTTTTCACGATTGGATTTGATGAGGACGGCGAGTTGCTTTTAGAGACCGATGCCGAAGAGGATGACATCTATTATGATGAGATTTCCGCGGGTATGCTGGTGAAGAAGATCCGTGATTCCCGTCAGGAACTCTTTGAGGCTTTAAGTCTTTACTACAGGGCAATTGTGTTAAAAGAGCCGTTGGACAAGCTGCTTTTGGAAGAAGAGTAGGGCAGCGGACAATTTGACGGAGTAAGAAAGCAGGATAGATATGATTTTAGTCGTAGATGTAGGAAATACCAATATCAATTTCGGTGTATACGAAGGTGAGAAGATGCTCGTCATGTTCAAGCTGACGTCAAAATTAAGCCGTACCTCGGATGAGTTCGGCGTGTCCATCCGCGAACTTCTTTCCCTGAACGATATTGATTATAAGGACATTAAGGGATCGATTATCGCTTCGGTTGTGCCGAATGTCATGCATTCCCTGACAACCGCAATTGAACGTTACTTAAACTGCAAACCCCTGATTGTGGGACCGGGCATCAAGACCGGTATTAAGATTAAAATCGAAAACCCCAAGGAACTCGGTGCGGACCGTATCGTGGATTCCGTTGCTGCATATGAAAAATACGGAGGACCGGTTCTGATTCTGGACTTCGGAACCGCAACAACCTACGATCTTGTGACGGAAGACGGTTCCTTCGTAACCGGTATCACGGCACCCGGCATCCGTATTTCCGCGAAGGCTCTGTGGGAAGATACCGCTAAACTTCCGGAAATCGAAATCAAGAAACCGGCATCTATCCTGTCTCAGGAAACCGTTTCTTCCATGCAGGCCGGCCTGGTATACGGTCAGATCGGACAGACCGAATACATCATTGACAAGGTGCGCGAGGAGAGCGGCTTTACCGATATGAAGGTTGTTGCAACCGGAGGTCTCGGCAGCATCATCAGCGATGAAACGAAGAAAATCGATGTTTACGATAAGTTCTTAACGCTGGACGGACTTCGCATCCTCTATGAAAAGAACCGCAGACAGGCTTAAAAAGGGACAGAGTATGGCATGCAGAATCGGAGACGTTGTTCTCCCCAACCCTTATATTTTAGCTCCCATGGCAGGTGTGACAGACCTGCCTTTTCGTGTGCTCTGTGCCGAAATGGGTGCGGGAATGGTTTGCACCGAAATGATTTCCGCAAAGGCCATTTCCTTTAAGAACAAGGCAACCTACGGGATGTTAAAAACCGTACCCGAAGAGGGAATCGTGTCGCTGCAGATTTTCGGATCCGAACCGGAACTGATGGGTAAAGTCGCCGAAGAACTAAACGATTATCCGTTTCATATTCTGGATATCAACATGGGATGTCCGGTTCCGAAGGTGGCGGGGAACGGAGAAGGCAGTGCTTTGTTAAAAGACCCTAAGCTGATCGGGCGCATCATGAAAAGTGTTTCCAAATCCAGTACGAAACCGGTTACGGCAAAGATCCGGCTCGGATTTGACAAAGATCACATCAATGCCGTGGAAGTGGCCAAAGCGCTTGAAGAAAACGGTGCGGCAGCAGTTACCGTACATGCGAGAACCCGAGAGCAGTTCTATTCGGGAAATGCGGACTGGGAAATGATAGCCGGAGTAAAAGAAGCCGTGAGTATTCCGGTAATCGGAAACGGGGATGTTATCGATGCCGCGTCCGCGGCGAAGATGTTTGAAATGACCGGATGCGACGCAATCGCGATCGGAAGAGCGGCGCGCGGGAACCCGTGGGTTTTCAGGGAACTTACCGGCGGAGAAGGGAAACCCTCATGGCCGGAGGTTGCGGACATGATTCTGCGTCACGCCGACATGCTGTGTAACGAGAAAGGCGAGTATACCGCAGTCCGGGAAATGCGCCAGCATATGGCCTGGTACAGTGCCGGTTTTAAGGGCAGTGCATCTTTTCGAAGGGCCGTGAACGAAGTCGATACGATAAGCAAATTAAAAGAGTTGATGGAAGCGGGTACAAATGCCTGATTTTGTTGACATTTCCCACGTCTTTCGATATAATCATACAGCGCGTAGCGCATCTTATGCATAAGGGGGGAGGCAGTTTTAGCCGCCCGGGTGTTAAGAAAAGGAGATTTTATCATGGCTGAAGAAGAAAAGAAGAATCTGTTAACCCGTGAAGGACTTCAGAAATACGAAGATGAGCTTCATGATTTAAAGGTAAATAAACGTAACGAAATCGCAGAGAAGCTGAAAGAGGCTCGTGCACAGGGCGACCTTTCCGAGAACGCGGAATACGATGCAGCCAAGGACGAGCAGCGTGACATCGAAGCAAGAATTTTCGAACTCGAGCAGCTGTTAAAGAGCGCAGAAGTTGCCGATGAAGAAGACGTTGACAACAAGAAAGTTGCGTTTGGTATGACCGTAGTAATCCTTGATAAAGAGACCAAGGAAGAAATCACCTGCACCATCAAGGGAGCTACCGAGGCAAACAGCCTTGAGGGAACCATCTCCAATGAGTCTCCTCTGGGTAAGGCTTTAATCGGCGCAAAGAAGGGACAGACCGTTGAGGTGGAATGCCCCGCCGGTGTAATCAAGTACAAAGTTTTAAGTTTCTCCCGTAACTAAGCAGAAAGAAAGAATATATTATGGCAGACAATAATCAGAATCAGAACAATCAAAAGGGAAATGCTCCTGCAGAGCAGGATATCGGACAGCTTTTAAAGGTTCGTCGCGAGAAACTTGCGGCACTTCAGGCAGCGGGCAAGGATCCCTTCGTGATTACAAAATATGACCAGACACATCACTCTACCGAAGCAAAGGCTGAGTACGAGGAGCTGGAGAAAAAATTAATCGGCGACCGTCCCGCGGTAAATACCGAAGGCATGGAAGAAGCGGATGCAAGAGCTGCCGCAAAAGCCGATTATGAAGAAAAGCGTGCGATTATGGACGCAAGCCCGATTCACGTATCCATTGCCGGACGTCTGATGAGCAAGCGTGTTATGGGCAAGGCTTCTTTCGGAAACGTGCAGGACAAACTCGGAAACATCCAGATTTATGTATCCCGTGATGCACTCGGAGAAGAGTCTTACGGCGATTTTAAGAAATATGATGTGGGCGATATCGTAGGCGTTGAAGGTTATGTTTTCCGCACCATGATGGGCGAGATTTCCATCCATGCAGAGAAAGTGACGCTGCTTTGCAAATCCTTACAGATTCTGCCGGAGAAGTATCACGGCCTTACCAATACGGATATCCGTTATCGTCAGAGATATGTTGATCTGATTATGAATGAGGAGGCAAAGGATACCTTTATCAAACGTTCCAAAATCATTTCCTCCATTCGCCGTTATCTTGATGATCAGGGATTCATGGAAGTGGAAACCCCGATGCTTGTGGCAAACCCCGGCGGTGCAGCCGCAAGACCGTTCGAGACTCACTTCAATGCGCTTGATGAGGACTTAAAACTTCGTATTTCCCTGGAACTTTATTTAAAGAGATTAATCGTCGGCGGACTGGAAAGAGTTTATGAAATCGGCCGTGTTTTTCGTAACGAAGGTCTGGATACCAGACACAATCCCGAGTTCACGCTGATGGAGTTATATCAGGCATACACCGATTATCACGGCATGATGGATTTAACCGAGAACATGTTCCGTCATGTGGCGCAGGAAGTTCTCGGAACCACCACATTCAAGTACGGTGACATTGAACTTGACTTCGGAAAACCGTTCGAGAGACTGACCATGACAGAAGCGGTGAAGAAGTATGCCGGTATTGATTTTGACGATCCCGCACAGGTTCCCGATACCGAAGCCGCAAAGAAGCTTGCGAAGGAACATCACATCGAGTTCGAAGATTTCCATACCAAGGGACATATTCTTAACCTCTTCTTCGAAGAGTTCTGCGAAGATAAAATGGTTCAGCCCACCTTTATCATGGATCATCCGATTGAGATTTCTCCCCTTACCAAGAAGAAACCTTCGGATCCCTCCAAGGTTGAGCGTTTTGAATTGTTTATCAATGGTTGGGAAATGTGCAATGCTTATTCCGAGTTAAACGATCCTATCGATCAGCGCGAGAGATTCGCTTTGCAGGATGCCAATGCGGCAGCAGGTGACGAGGAAGCGGAGCATACCGACGAGGACTTTTTAAACGCACTTGAAGTCGGTATGGCACCCACCGGAGGAATCGGCTACGGCATCGACAGATTGACAATGCTTCTGACGAACAGCCCGGCCATTCGTGATGTTTTGCTCTTCCCGACTATGAAGACACAGAAGGAACAGTAATCCAGTGTTTATGCGGGTTTGCAGCCCTTTTGCATAAGGGAATTTGATAGATTTGTTGCACTTTTGCTACAAATGTAGTGCTTTGATACAAGGAAATACAAGGCAATACGTGGCATTTGGTGAGAATTAAATATATTTACTCAAGTTGATTGAGGACACTTTTCTAAGAAATTGTTAGAGAAGTGTCCTTTTTTTATCGTCAAGCCAGACAATCTATCATTAGCGAAACCCAAGCGGTACTGTATTTTGGCAAATACAGTACCGTTTTTTATTATAGGAGGATAATAAGAATGGAATGCCAATCTTTTTAAAAAAAGTATAATTTCATGCTTGACTATGACGTAACGTAATAGTTTATGATGTAATCACACGTGAAGGAGAGGATAGCCATGAAGACAGTAAATGAAGTAAGTAAGCTGACGGGAGTGAGTATACGCACGCTGCAGTATTACGATAAGATAGGACTCTTAAAACCGGCGGAGTATACCGAGTCCGGATACAGGCTGTATGACGATGCGGCGCTGGAGAGACTTCAGCAGATTTTACTGTTTCGTGAGCTTGAGTTTCCGCT
>ODAJ014752201.1_pt1 | contig 77905 bp, 58 predicted proteins | sample 1539241 | NCBI WGS metagenome assembly ODAJ01 (sample SAMN02144231, study PRJEB22623) | gut metagenome | biome: sheep rumen | host: Ovis aries | place: New Zealand | reverse complement strand
GATATTCTCAAAAAAACGCAGTATTTCTATACTGCTATGAGAAAAAAATCCTTTTTATTTGCATATGTCCAAAATTTGTTGTACCTTTGTGCCCTAAATTGGCTTATTATGCGCGAGCGCGTAGGAAAATATATAGGAAAATATATACATGTTGTCTTGTTCACAGGAATGCTCATCGCCGGTATTCCCGCTTCGGCACAGCGCGTGCAGAAATCAGACAAGGTGCTTCATCCGGACGAACTATCACCTACCCGACTCAGCGAAATCCTCTCCGACACCATTCCCGACGCACAGACAGACACCGCAAAAGAATTCAAACAAAGCAATTCGATCAGCTCACCAATACCCTACTCGTCCAACGACTCGATGGTGGTGAACAAGAACGGAACTGCTGTGCTATACGGTCAGGGAGATGTGAAATTCGAAGGAATGGAGCTGCAAAGCGAATATATCCGCATGAACATGGACAGCAACACCATCTACGCCACCGGCAGATACGACTCAATCAATGACGAATGGGTCGGACATCCCGTCTTCAAGGACGAAAAAGACAGCTACAACGCCAAGGAGATGACCTACAACCTGGAAAGCCAGAAAGGATTTATCAAAAACGTAGTGACACAACAAGGCGAAGGATATATCCTGGCGGAGAAAGCCAAGAAAGCCGGCGAAGACGTCATGATGATGGCTGGTGGCAAATACACAACCTGCGACGACCATGAGCACCCGCACTTCTACCTGAGAATGACAAAAGCCAAAGTGAAACCCGGTGACTATATTGCCACAGGACCGGCATACATGGTCGTGGGCGACGTGCCCTTGCCCTTAGCCATTCCCTTCGGCTTCTTCCCGTTCACGAACACCTATTCGAGCGGACTGATCATGCCGACATTCGGAGATGACGGCACACGAGGACTGTACCTGAACGGATTAGGATACTATTTCGCAATCAACGACTACGTGGATCTGGAGCTGAAAGGAGACATCTACTCACGCGGCACATGGGCTATCAACGCTACCTCCAAATATATCTGGCGGTACCATTTCTCCGGTAATCTGAGTGTCTCGTACCGCAACGACGTAACAAGCGAAAAGGGATTGCCGGACTACTCGAAGGCTACCAACTTCTCCGTGCGATGGTCACATACGCAAGACAGCAAGGCAAACCCCTATTGCAACTTCTCGGCGAATGTCAACTTCTCGACGAGCGGATACAACCGGTCAAATATCAACAACTACTACAACCCACAGCTAATGTCGGAGAACGTCAAGAGTTCGACCATCAACTACACACAGCGATTTCCGAACAACAAATACTGGAGCCTGAGCATGACAATGAGTCTGAACCAGCAGACAAGGGACTCGACAATCTCGCTCACATTGCCACAACTGTCGGTGAACATGACAAGGGTGTTCCCGTTCAAACGCAAGAAACCGATAGGCAAAGAGAAATGGTACGAGAAAATCGGCATACAGTACTCGGGCGAAGGAAAGATTGCCGTCAACCATATTAAGGAGAGCAAAATCCTGCACTCCAATTTCCTGCGCGACTGGCAGACCGGTCTCAGACACACCGCCAATGTGTCGGCTTCGTTCATGCTCTTCAAATACATAAGCCTCACGCCGACTATCAACATGACCGACCGAATGTATTTCACACGCGTGGACCGCACCTTCGACGAGCAGGAGCAACAACTGGTGATGGACACAACGAACGGATTTTACAATGTGTTCGATTTCAACGTGGGATTGTCGATGAGTACGAAGCTCTACGGCTTCTACACACCCTCGAAGAAGATATTCAAGAACAGCAAGGTGGAGAAATTCCGACATGTGATGACACCGAGTGTCAGTTTCAGCTACCACCCCAACTTCGAGAAACCCGGCTGGGGGTATTACGGCAGCTATGACGAGCCCGTCTATACCTCCGAACTGGACGAGAACGGCAGGAAAATACAGAAAACGGACGCTGAAGGCAATCCCATGTACACCCGCCAGATCTACTCGCGCTTCCCGAACGGCATCTACGGCAACGCGATGCGCGGAGAAGCTACGATGCTGAACTTCTCGCTGGACAACAACCTGGAGATGAAGATCGTCAACAAGAACGACACCACCGGCAAACAGCCTTTCAAAGTGGTGAGCCTGATTGACAAGTTCGCCATCTCGGGAGGTTACAATTTCATCGCCGACTCGATGAACTGGAGTCTGTTCCGCGTGGATCTGCAATTCAAAATCCCGAAGGTGAACTACAAAATCAGCCTGGGCACGAACTTGGATCCGTACATGTACCAGTTGGATGCCAACGGCAGACCGGTCAGAACAAACAAGCAGTACTGGCACAACAAGCGATTCCCGCACTGGAGCGGTACAAACTTCAGCTTCAGCTACACCTTCAACAACGACACCTTCAAGAAATGGTTCGGCAAGAAAGACAAGAACAAAAAGAAGGACGAAGGGGACACCGAGGCTGAGAACGTGAACATGGAGCCCTTCACCATCAACGACGACGGCACGGGACAAAACGGCAAACTCAAGACACACTCGCACCACCATGACGAGGCGGACGACGAGGGATATGTCAAGATGAAGATCCCATGGAGTCTGACGGTCAGTTACAATATCCGATACGGCGCAGGCAGCGAGTTCGACTATGACAAGATGTATTACAAGATGGTCTGGACACAGAACCTGAACTTCAGCGGAAACATCGGTTTCGGCGACGGCTGGAAAGTGAGTGCCAGCACGAGTTTTGACTTCAAGAACAAGAAGTTCAACTCCGCTTCCTTCAATGTCAGCCGCGACTTGCACTGCTGGAACATGAGTGCCAGTTTTGTGCCGTTCGGGCCGTTCAAGAGCTATACCTTCCACATAGGCGTGAACGCCTCGATGCTGAGTGACCTCAAATACGACAAGAGCAGCAACAACAGCACGAACGGAAGGGTGAACTGGTGGTAAAGACATCTACCATTCGGACATTTATCATTTGAACATCTATAATAAATCAAAGAATATGAAAGTAGAGAACTTGACAGTAGTGACGCTCAGCATGGAGTTGTATATCCAAGGCGAGCGGGAAGGAACAGAAGAGATGATCCATCAGGCGAGAGAGACCCGTCCCATGGTGTATTGCCAGGGGGAAGGAATGATGATTTCCGGGTTCGAAGCACGGATGGCAGGCAAAGAAGCCGGCGAGGAGTTCGATTTTGTGGTTCCATGCGCCGAAGCCTACGGCGAACACGACGAGCGCGGCGTGAAAGAACTGCCGCGAAAAATGTTTTACAACGGCAACGAGGAGTTTGACGAGGAACATGTTTACGTGGGGGCCATTATTCCGATGCTCACGGATGACGGAATGCAGGTGAATGCCGAAGTGGTGGATATCGGAGAGAAGACCGTAACGATCGACCTCAACCACCCGCTGGCTGGTGAAGACCTGCACTTCAAGGGCAAAGTGCTTGAGGTGCGCCAGGCTACGGAGGAAGAACTGGAGCAGATCAGAAATCCGCACCACTGCTGCGGCAAAAAAGGCGGCTGCAAGAAAGGCAACTGCAAGAAAAACGGCTGTGAGAAAAACGGCTGTGAGCCCTCAGCCGCCTGCTGTCAGAATGCTGAATGCTGAATGCTGAAAACTGAATGCTGAAAACCAAAAATTAAAATTTGAACAACTATGGCAAATATTGTAGCGATAGTGGGTCGTCCCAATGTAGGGAAATCGACTCTTTTTAACCGCCTGACGGGTACCCGTCGCGCGATTGTGATGGACACCGCCGGTACCACCCGTGACCGCCAGTACGGCAAATGCGAGTGGTGCGGCAAGGAGTTTTCCGTGATAGACACCGGCGGATGGGTAGTGAACAGCGATGACACCTTCGAGAGCGAGATTAACCGCCAGGTGGATTTAGCCATCAAAGAGGCGGATGTCGTGCTGTTGGTCGTGGACGTGAACGAAGGAGTAACGCAGTTTGACACTGAGGTGGCACACCTGCTCCGACAAGCCAGGAAACCGACTGTCCTGGCTGTGAACAAAGTAGATACGTTCGAGAGCCAGTACGGCGCAGCGGAGTTCTATAAGTTAGGATTAGGAGAACCGTATATCCTCTCGGCAGAGAACGGATTAGGTTCGGGCGACCTGCTGGACGAGGTGGTATCGCGGTTCAAAAAAAACGACACCGAGGAGGAGATCGAAGACCTGCCACGGTTCGCTATCGTGGGCAGACCTAACGCCGGCAAATCCAGCATCCTGAACGCTTTCATCGGCGAAGAACGCTCCATCGTAACCAATATACCGGGTACGACGCGCGACTCAATCTACACCAAGTACAACAAGTTCGGCAAGGAGTTTTACCTCGTTGACACCGCAGGTATCCGCAAGAAAGCCAAGGTGAACGAGGATCTGGAGTACTACTCGGTGGTGCGCTCCATACGCGCCATAGAAAACTCGGATGTGTGTATCCTGATGATTGACGCGACACGCGGCATAGAGGCGCAGGATCTCAATATCTATTCGCTCATCCAGAAAAACAAGAAAGGGCTGGTGGTATGTATTAACAAATGGGACTTGGTGGAGAGCAAAACCACGCAGGACATTAAAGCCTACGAGGCAGCTATCCGCGAACGTATCGCGCCGTTTACGGATTTCCCGATCATCTTCACGAGCGCCCTGACCAAGCAACGCATCTTCAAAGTGATGGAAACGGCTCTGCATGTCTATGAAAACAAGCAGAAGAAGATCCCTACCGCGCAACTGAACGAGAAATTCCTGCCGCTGATAGAGAACTATCCCCCACCTGCCACCAAAGGCAAATATATCAAAATCAAATACTGCACCCAACTGCCGAACACACAGATTCCGACCTTTGTCTTCTTCGCCAACCTGCCGCAGTATGTCAAGGAGCCGTACCGCCGGTTCCTGGAAAACAAACTACGCGGATGGTGGGATTTTGAAGGAACGCCGGTACAGATATTTATCAGGGCAAAATAAAAATCAGCAGATTTAGATAAAAAGTAAAACTTTTTACTTAAATCCTTGCATATGTCAAAAAAAAATTGTAATTTTGTGCGCTATTTTTGAAGACTGATGAAAATCGTAGGACTGACATACTATTTCGGGGAGCAGGAGATGGTGCTCAAATGCGACTCCTGTCTGCTGAACGGGCGCAAGCCGATGTTCATTCCCGATAGTACGGAAGACTTGCGTTTTCTGCCGGTAGTGATCGCCCGCATAAGCCGTCTGGGCAAGAATATAGAGGCACGGTTTGCAGACCGGTATTATGACGCTATCGCCCCCGGAGCCGATTTTGTGGCATATGACAGATTGAGCGAGGCGCGCAAAGAGGGCAAGAGCTGGACTCAGGCAACAGGGTTTGACTACTCCTTAGCCATCGGCGAATGGTGCCCGAAAGAGGATTACGCCGAATGGCGGGAGGCCTTGGACGAAGCGATCAGCAAGGTTTCGGAGACGATGACTATCCGGCAAGGAGACCTCATTTACCTGGCTACAGGGAAAACACCTCACTGCGCAGCAAAAGAAGATATTATCCGTGCTGAGAGAAACGGAGAAGAGAAACTATATTGCAAAATCAAATGAAAAAGATTGTATCTATATTGCTAATAGCGTTGAGTTGCCTGAAGATGGCAGCCATCGAACACAGTTACACCACGGAGTCGGTATTAGCGGACGGCCACTGGGTGAAAATCCGCGTGAGCGAGTCCGGTGTGTGCCGAATGAGCTACAGCGAGTTGCGCAGCGCAGGTATAGATCCGGCGGCTGTGAAGGTCTTCGGGTATGGCGGCGGTCAGAAGACACAAGATTTCTCGGTTCGCAATATAGACGATCTTCCCCAAGTGCCCGTTTATCGCGGAGAAGACTATATCCTCTTCTACGTACAAGGCAAAATCAGCTGGAGTTACGACAGCAATGTCGGCCGCTATGTCCATACGCGCAATACCTATTCGGAGTACGGCTACTATTTCCTGACCGACAGTGAAATCGGTTCTGTTACATTCCCGACGGCAGAAGCCGTCAGCGGCACGCCAAACGACATAAGCAGTTATGACGACTATCAGGTGCATGACTACGACTCGATCAACCTGGTGGACCGCAGCGGCGAGTCCGGAGGCGGCAAATACTTCTACGGCGAGCAGTTTGCGGCAAACAAGCAGCGGGTGTTCCGCTTCTCCACTCCGAATGCCATCGCCGGAACCAACAGCACGGTATTCATCGATGTGGCAGGACACACCACGGTGGGTTCGTATTTCTACGGTTCTGTCAATGACGGCACAGCCAAAAGCACGTATATCCGTGCGGCGCCTGACCACTACTCGATGGCAGAGACCGGCACAATCACCCTGACCGGCAGCGTGGCAGAGAAGACACAGCAAGTGGCACTGCAGCTGCAAAGCAGTTCGTCCGGCGCCTTGGGATGGCTCAACTATATCGAGTTGACTACACCGAGCCAGATGCGGATGACGGGTTCATGGATGCCTCTCCGCTCGACTGCCAACCGCGGCAAGGCAACTCCTGTCCGCTACCACCTGAGTAATGCCAAAGAAGGAATGGAGGTATGGGATATTACCGCTCTGGACAAAATCAAACGGATGCCTGCCCTGCTGAATAACGGTGAGTTGACATGGGTAGGCAGTCAGGCAGACGGCGTGCACGAGTACGTGGCTGTTGATCCAAGCGGGGAGAATTGGGTGAAAGCGGAAGTAGTGGGCGAAGTGAAAAATCAGAACCTTCACCGGCTCAATAACATCGACTATGTAATCATCTGCCCCGAAGGATACGAAGCTATCGCTACCGATCTGGCAAAAGCACACGAAGAAAAGCAAGCAATCACCTGGGCAGTGGTGACCGACCAAGAGGTATATAACGAGTTTTCCTCCGGTACGCCCGACGCCACCGCTTACCGATGGCTGATGAAGATGCTTTATGACCGGGGCAACAAAGGCATCGGAGAAAAACCGAGATGGCTGTTGCTGATGGGGCATGGTACGTTTGACAACCGCAAACTGATAGCACCGGTTGTCGCCAACTCCGGTACAAACCTGCTGTTGACTTACCAGTCAAACAACTCCGTAAACGAAGTACGCGCCTATGCAACGGATGACTATTTCGGCTGGCTGGACAATGAAGAAGGCACTGTGGACAACACTGCCAAACTGGATATAGGCATCGGACGCCTGCCGGTGAACAACACCGCCGAAGCACGCACGATAGTAGATAAAATCATCCGCTATATGGCGAACGGACAGAAGGGCAAATGGAAGAACCAATTCGTATATCTGGCGGACGACGGCGAGAACGGAATGCACACCCGTACGGCTGAAGAGAGTGCGGAACTGGTGAGAATAAAGAATCCGGATTTTGTGGTACACAAGATATTTCTGGATGCCTATCCGCAAGAAGTGAACGCCAGCGGAGAGAGCTATCCGTTAGCAAAGAACAAGGTGCTTAACCTGCTACGAAGCGGTGTGCTGTTCTTCGACTACTCAGGCCATGGCGGATACAATGCCATCACCAGCGAGTCGATCATGAATCTCAAAGACATTGACGGTCTGAAGAACGAGAACCTGGCATTCTGGCTGTTTGTGACCTGCAACTTCGGCCAGTTTGACGGTGGCAAACGCTGTGCAGCAGAGGCGGCTGTAATGAATCCGAACGGCGGTGCCATCGGTATTCTGTCAGCCACCAGAACGGTGTACGCAGACCAGAACACCGCGCTCAACAAGAGCATATGCGACACACTCTTCGGGCATAGCAGTGCATTCAACTACAATATGACCTTGGGCGAAGCCATCGCTATCGGCAAAAACAATGTGATGATCTCGTTAGATAACGGTAACAGACTACCGTATATCCTGCTCGGAGATCCGGCATTGCGGCTCAATTTCCCGACCGACTACCAAGTAGAGACAACAACGAAGATCGACACCCTGAATGCGCTGAGCGTTCAGCACGTAGAGGGAAGGATCGTGGATGAGGACAAGCAGCCGGTAAGCGATTTCAACGGCAAAGTGGATATTACTATCTACGACAAGATGCAATCAATCCCAACCCGCGACAATGATAATGCCGGCGGCGATCCCGAAGTGGTAGCATACAACGACTATCCGAGCATTATCTTCTCCGGAGCAACGGAGGTGAAGGACGGTCTGTTCGACTACACTTTCATGGTGCCTAAAGATATCCGGTACAACTATGGCAACGGCCGCATTGTGTACTACGCATACGACTATACACAAGGCGAAGCGGTAGGGCATTTTGAGGATTTCACGGTAGGCGGCACGGGTTCGATCCTGTCGGCAGACACAACAGGTCCGACCATGAGAATCTATCTCAACTCGCCGGCATTCGAAGACGGAGGCGTGACTTACGCTACGCCGCGTTTCTATGCCGACCTGTATGACGAGCATGGCATTAACACCGCCGGTGCAGGCATCGGACACGACCTTATGCTGGTGATTGACAATGACCCGAAACAGACCTATTCGATCAACGAGTATTTCACGGCAGAGGACAACAGTTATCAGAAGGGACAAGTCAGTTATTTGATTTCCCAACTGGAGAACGGTCCGCACAGACTGACCTTCAGGGCGTGGGACTTGCTGAACAACAGCACAACGCAAGCGCTTAACTTCGTGGTAGAGAGCGGTATTGACCCGTCCATCTACTCGGTAGCCACCTACCCCAACCCCGTACAGCAGTCGGGGGTAATGAACATGACTATCCTGTATGACCAACCGGATGAACTGCTATCAACAGAAGTATATCTGTACAATATTAGCGGACAGATGGTTTGGTCACACAAACAAAATAATCCGGAAGGCATCCAACTCAATCTCGCCGAGATGGGATTGCTGCCGGGCGTATATGTCTATAACGTAAGACTGAAATCTGCAAACAGCAAGTACAGTCGCGCTTCCGGAAAAATAATTGTCACTAAATAAAAATATAAAAATACAAAGTATTGCCTATGAAGCATTTTTAATGGATTATTAAACCTGAAACTGCAACAACCCGAATTGATTAATAAAATACAATAAAAGATTAAATTAAAACAAATGAAAAAGATTCTTATTTCTCTGGCTGCCTTAGTATGCGCAGTAAGCATGAGTGCTCAAGACGGAACAATGAACCCGCTGATCACCTCTATGCCGTCTTTGTCGATTGCTCCGGATGCACGTGCTGCCGGTCAAGGCGACCTGGGTGTGGCAACGCAAGCCGATCTGAACTCGCAGTACTGGAACCCTGCCAAGTATGCTTACATGAGCAGCAAAGGCGGTATTAACGCCAGCTACACGCCGTGGTTACGCAAACTGGTAGGCGACATCGATCTGGCATATATTGCCGGATATTACAACTTCGGTGATCTTGCAGGAGGTCTGGGTGCCAGCTTCACCTATTTCTCTATGGGCGATGTTGCCCTGACAAACGGCGATCCTAATGCCACCCCGATCAATGTACGTCCTAACGAATGGTCGTTGGATCTGAGTTACTACCGCAAGTTGCACGAGTACGTGTCGATGGCTGTTGCTGTACGGTTCATGTATTCGGATTTGAACAACGGTGCCAACAGCTCTACCATGGGAGGCTCGGAGATGTATCCGGCATGGACGATGGCAGCCGACATTTCGCTGTATTATCGTCAGCCGATTGAGTTGCCGATGGGAACGAGTCATTTTGCATTAGGTTTCACACTGAAAAACCTGGGTGGTAAGATGACGTATGACAAAGTGACCAACAACTTCATCCCTGCCAGCATGAATATCGGTGCCAGCTACGAGTTGCCGTTTGACAAGTTCAACTCGTTGACCTTCAACGTAGAGGCAAACAAACTGATGGTACCGAGCCGCAAGTCCAAATACGCTGACGGCGAGAACGGAGAGTACAGCCAGGAGGCATACTCGGAGCTGACTTCTCCGAAGGGCTGGTTCCAGTCGTTTGCTGACGCTCCGGGCGGTGCCAAAGAGGAGTTTCAGGAGGTTCGCTGGGGTGCCGGTCTCGAGTATTCGTACAACAAACAGTTCTTTGCCCGTGCAGGTTACAGCTATGAGAACTTCTACAAAGGAAACCGTAACTATATTACCGTCGGTGCCGGTTTCCACCTCTCTATCGTAAGCCTCGATGTAGCTTATTGTATCGGTTTGGCAGCCTCCAACCCGCTTGACCAGACGATGCGTTTCACCCTCGGTTTCGATCTGGCAGGAATCAAAGACCTGGTTGACAACCGCAAGAAATAAGCCGATGCGTATAGGTTTCGGATATGACGTGCACCAATTCGCCCCTAACCGCAAACTGTGGTTAGGGGGAATTGAGGTACCGTACGAACAGGGACTGGATGGACATTCGGATGCCGATGTAGCTATCCACGCGCTGTGCGATGCCATTCTCGGTGCCGCTGCCATGCGCGACATAGGCTACCATTTCCCGGACACCAAAGGGAATGAGTTTGAGGGCATAGACTCCAAGATCCTGCTCCGCCGGGTGCTGCAGATGGTTCGCAAAGAGGGATACGAGTTGGGCAATTGTGACATTACGATTTGTGCACAAGCACCCAAACTAAGTCCTTATATCGAAGCGATGCAAGCTTGTCTGGCAGAGGTAATGGGAGTGACGAGCAATCAGGTAAATATCAAAGCCACTACAACCGAGCATCTGGGATTTGTAGGGCGAAAAGAAGGCATTGCTGCATATGCAGTAGCGCTAATAAACTAAGACAATGAAGAAAACAATACTCATCCTCATCGCCTTGATAGCAAGTGCAGGCGCCTACGCCTCATCGCCATTAGAAAATATCGCCGAGATAATGAAGAACCTCGGCGGCGGAGCCAAGGTGCTGGATAGTGATCATAAAGGCACACACCTGCTGGTACAGCTATCCGACAGCTGTCAAGTAGAAGTCATCGGCGACTCTTTGACGAACGAGGTAATGCTCATCTACACCTCCTGTGCTCCGATCTGCTCCTCGTGCGTGCGCATGTATCGCGTGATAGATAAAGGAGAGTGGCTGCTGACAGGTGACAGGAAGCCTACCTGCGGAGGTGTTTTCCCTCAAGCATTCTGGGAGAACGGCGAACTGATTTGGCGGGACAACACGCCTCAGTGGCTGGACGACGAAGAAAAGAACAGACCTTAATCATGGAATTCCCCGTCTATTTGATAGGATATATGGGTGCCGGAAAGACCACTGCCGGCAGAATACTGGCTGACAAATTGGGCTGGCATTTCGTGGATTTGGACGACGCCTTCCGTGAGATACACGGAATGAGCACGGCGGACTATATCCGCACTTACGGCTTGGAGGCATTCCGCAAGAAAGAGAAATACGTGGTGGAAGATCTGGCAGAGTTGCCCTACGAACATGTGATCTACGCCACCGGTGGAGGCTACCCGTGCTGGGAAGACAACATGGAATGCCTCAAAGAGTTAGGCACCAGTTTCTATATCCGCTGGGCACCGGAGCACCTTGCCAAGCGGCTGAGTCTGACAGACCTGAACGAGAGACCGGTATTACAGGGCAGAACGGAAGAAGATTTATTGGCATTCATCGCGCCCCAGTTGGAAGAACGCGAGCCATACTATAGTCAGGCGGATTTTATCATCGACGCCGGCGAATGTACAGAAGAAGCAGATGAACGCATTGCAGAGGCAATCTATCAGATGATATCGAACGCCCGCAAGCGATAACCATACAAAATAAAAATCATGACCATCAACGAAATACAAGACGAGATTATTGAAGAGTTCCAGTCCTTCGACGACTGGATGGACAGATACGAACTGATCATTGACTACGGCAAGAATCTGGCTCCCATGCCGGAGAGCGACCTGACGGACAAGAACCTGATTGACGGATGTCAGTCAAAGGTGTGGTTTACCGCCAAGTTGGAAGACGGCAAAGTAATGTATCAGGGCTATTCAGATGCCATTCTGGTAAAAGGTATTGTAGCGATGCTTATCGAGGTGCTGAGCGGTCATGCACCAAAAGAAATCGTCGATGCAGAATTATACTTCATCGACGATATCCAACTACGGGAGCACCTCTCCCCTACCCGCAACAACGGCGTTCTTGCCATGCTAAAGCAGATGAAACTATACGCTTTGGCATTGAGCGAGTAATAACTAATACTACTTGATATTCCCCCCGTCAAACTCCAATATACGCCCCGGGTAACGCTCGGGCCAGAGCAAGTTATGGGTAGAGATGATGACAGCAATGCCGGCTTTGCAGATGTCGGTCAGAAGTGCCATGATCTCATTTCCGGTATCGGGATCCAAGTTTCCGGTAGGCTCATCTGCCAAAATCATCTCCGGCGAATTGAGAAGGGCGCGCGCAATAACCACACGCTGCTGTTCGCCGCCTGAGAGCTGGTAAGGTTTCTTATATGCCTTATCCGCCATTCCTACTTGTTTAAGCACCTCCGTAACGTGGCTATGCATAAGTTTCTTGTCCTTCCAACCGGTGGACTTGAGCACAAAGAGCAGGTTATCTTCCACAGAGCGGTCAGTTAGCAGTTTGTAATCCTGGAAGACGATACCCATTCTGCGGCGCAAATAAGGCAGCTTGCGGCGCTTGATTTTCCGCATATCCACACCCAGTACCTGCGCTTCGCCCTCTTCTATCGGGAGGGCGCCATAGATTGTCTTGAGCCAGGAGGATTTGCCTGAGCCCACTTTGCCCAAGAGATAGACCAGTTCTCCGCTATGAATAGTGACATTCACATTGCGGAGAACGATCTGCTCCTGTTGGCATATCTGTACGTTCTTATAGTCTATGAGAGTAGCCATAACTTACTCGTTGTCCATTTTCTGCTCGATCTCGTCCAACTGTTTCTTGAGCTGGTCGATTTTCTTCTGCATATCTTCCACGAGTTTGTTGGCTGTCTTTGACTTGCCGGAGAAGAAGAGAATGTTGTTCTCGGCAGTCTTGATCTCCTGTTGCAGACGGTCGCGCATGCGTCTCAGTCCCTCAGCACCTTGGCTGGCAGCAGCTTTGACTGCCCGGGCGGCACGCTCACCTTTGGCTTTGAGGCGCTCGTCCTTGAATGCCTCACGTTTGGCATTGAAGAATGTATCGCAAACCTCATTGAATTTCTGCCACAACTCGTCAGAGTACTTACGAGCTACCGGGCCGACGGTCTTCCACTCCTGCTGGAGTTCGATGAGTTTGTCGGTGGTCTCCTTCCATTCGGTACTGTCCTTGAGTGCCTCGGCACGCTCGATGATAGAGCGTTTCTTCTGGAGGTTGAGGTTCAGCTCGTCACGCAGGCCTTTATAGTAAGCGGTCTTCGCCTGGAAGAAAGCGTCACAAAGTGCGCGGTACTCCTCATAAATGGTCTGGTTCTGTTTCTTGGGAGCAAAACCGATGGTACGCCATTCCGTCTGCATTGCATGCACTTGTTCGGTGAGTTCGTCCCATGTTTTGGAGGACTGTACATTCGAGTAATCCACGGCTTTGAGGCGATCAATGATCGCTTGTTTTTTCTCCAGATTCTCCTGCTCTTTCCGATGGATCTCGTCAAAGTAAGCCTGGTGTTTCTTGTTGATAACGGTAGACGCGGCTTTGAAACGGTTCCAGAGGTCTTCACGCAGTTCGCGTGCCACAGGACCGATCTCCGCCCACTCGTCGTGGAGCTGCTGGAGCGCGCGGCTTGCCTCTACGACAGACTCTTGCTCTTGCAGTTTCTCCGCTGCTTCACAGAGCAGGGTTTTCAACTCCAGATTCTTCTTGAAGTCCAGATCGCGCAGTTCGATATTGATTTTCACCATATCGTAGAACTGCTCCTGGTACTGCTGGTATTGTTTCCAAAGCTCTTGTACTTTCGGCGCAGGAACGGCACCTATCGTTTTCCAGTCAGCCTGCAGTTCACGCATACGTTTGAGGTTAGCCATGGCATCGCCACAGTCTGCCTCCGCCAACTTCTTCATCTCATCGAGAATAGTCTGTTTGCGAAGGAGGTTTTGCTCCTGCTCTGCTGCCACCTTGGCGGCTGCTTCGGCACGTTTCTGCTTGTACTGCGCGAGCAACTCGCGGAACTGCACTTCGTCCTCATCTACAGGCGGCTGCCACAACTCCGGCTCCTCCTGTTCGCTTTCCTGAGAAGCCTGCTCAGCTGCCTGACGCAACTGCTCCAGTTCCTGGTGGTACTGACGATAGAATTGGGTTTTCAACTGATCCACTTGCTCTTTGTTAGTGGTAACATCTTGCTCTAATAGAGCCTTTAACTCTTCAACGAGTTGGTGCTTGTCGTTCTCCATAATAGTAACGCCGTAAGGCGGGGGTTCTGTTAATCGGGTGCAAAGGTACTAAAAAAAATTAATATATGCAACAAAAAAATGAACTTTTGCAAATATATTTGCATATATGGAAAAAAAACAGTAACTTTGCACTCAAATTCATAACTTGTGTAAAAATGGCATTTTTCGGATTATTCAACAGAGAGAAGAAAGAGACATTGGACAAAGGCCTGGAGAAGAGCAAAGAGTCGGTGCTGTCCAAGATCAGCCACGCCATTGTGGGAAAGTCAACGGTGGACGATGACGTGTTAGACCGGTTGGAAGAAGCGTTGGTGACTTCGGATGTAGGAGTAGAGACGACTCTCCGCATTATCGAGCGCATCCAAGAGCGCGTGAAGCGTGACAAATATGTAGGCACCGGCGAGCTGAATGCCATTCTCACGGATGAGATTGCTTCGCTTTTGCAGGAGAACAATGTGGAAGATGTACTTGATTTCTCCGCCCCGCTTCCTGCCAAACCATACGTGATTATGGTTGTCGGCGTGAACGGCGTAGGCAAGACTACTACGATCGGCAAACTGGCTTACCAGTACAAAGCAGCCGGCAAGAAGGTCTATCTCGGTGCTGCCGACACTTTCAGGGCAGCCGCAGTGGAGCAACTCTGTATTTGGGGCGAACGCGTAGGCGTGCCGGTCATCAAGCAGCAACAGGGGTCTGACCCCGCCTCAGTAGCCTTCGACACGCTGCAGTCCGCCAAGGCGAACGATGCAGATGTCGTGCTTATCGACACCGCCGGACGACTGCACAACAAAGTGAACCTCATGAACGAGCTGACCAAGATCAAGAATGTGATGCAAAAGGTAGTGCCCGATGCTCCGCACGACGTGATGCTTGTTCTGGACGGTTCTACAGGACAGAACGCTTTCGAGCAGGCGCGCCAGTTCACGGCTGCCACACAAGTGTCATCACTTGCCATCACCAAGCTGGACGGCACTGCCAAAGGCGGCGTGGTGATAGGAATCAGTGACCAGTTCAAGATTCCTGTCAAATATATCGGTCTGGGCGAGCAGATGACCGACCTGCAATGCTTTAACAGACAAGAGTTTGTACACTCTCTGTTAGGGAACATTGCAAAGTGAGATCACGAATGACGAATTACAAAACACACAAAGTATATGAATTACCGAATTGAATCCGACCTGTTAGGCGAGTTGCAAGTGCCGGCAGAGGCTTACTACGGTGTACAGACGCAGCGTGGTATCAACAATTACAAGGTTTCGAACCTGAAGATGTCCGATTTCCCGGAGTATATTATCGCCATGGCGTATATCAAGCTGGCGGCTGTGGAAGCCAACCATGAGTTAGGCGTGATCAATGACGAGATCCACGCAGCCATTGCGCAGGCTTGCCGCGAGATTATTGACGGCAAGATGCACGACCAGTTCCCCACCGATATGGTACAAGGCGGTGCCGGTACAACGGTGAACATGAATGCCAACGAGGTGATCGCCAACCGTGCTCTGGAGATCATGGGACACCAGCGCGGCGAATACCAGTACTGCTCACCGAACGACCATGTCAACTGCGCGCAGTCAACCAACGACGCCTACCCTTCCGCTTTCCGCTATGCTTTCATCCGCATGAACAGAGGTCTGGAAGCAGAGTTGAAGAATCTGATAGCTTCCCTGCGCAAGAAAGGCGATGAGTTCAATGATTCCATCAAGATGGGTCGTACCCAGCTGCAAGACGCCGTGCCGATGACCAGCGGTCAGGAGTTCCATGCTTTTGCCAACAACCTCGAAGAAGAGGTGGCTAACCTGGAGCGCAATGTGAAACTGCTGTACGAGATCAACATGGGCGGAACAGCTATCGGCACGGGACTGAATGCCGTAGCCGGCTATGCTGAGTTGTGCACCCAGAAGATGTGCGAGTTGACCGGTGAACCGTTCTCGAAGGCATCCGACCTCGTGGAGGCGACGCCAGACACCGGCGCATATGTGAGCTATTCGGCAGCACTGAAGCGTCTGGCAGTCAAGCTCTCCAAGACCTGTAACGACTTGCGTCTGATGGCTTCCGGTCCGCGGTGCGGCCTGCACGAGATAAACCTGCCGCCGATGGCACCCGGTAGTTCGATCATGCCGGGTAAGGTCAATCCTGTCATTCCTGAGGTGACCAACCAGGTATGCTTCAAAGTAATCGGTAACGACACCGCGGTCTGCTTTGCCGCAGAGGCAGGACAGTTACAGCTCAATGTAATGGAGCCTATTATCACCGAGTGTATCTTCGAGTCAATCACCTGGCTGCGCAATGTAATGAAGATCTTGCGCGAGAAGTGTATCGACGGCATCACCATCAACCGTGAGCACAACCTGGAGACCGTCAAGCACTCTATCGGTATTGTTACCGCCCTGAACCCGGTAATCGGCTACAAGGCTTCCACCAAGATTGCCAAAGAGGCATTAGAGACTGGCAAGAGTGTTTATAATCTGGTGCTTGAGCATAATATCCTCAGCAAAGACCAATTAGACTCCCTACTCGATCCGGCAAACATGCTTGCCGCTCATTAAGAAAGAACAGACCGCCTAATTCGGGCAATAAGAATATTCCTGCCAGCTTCAGGCAATGACACATAGTAGAAGGGCTCCCGTTTTGGGAGCCCTTCTACTATGTGTCAGGTCAATCCCGCGAGGTCGCCGCAACATCGCCGCGACCTCACAGGAAGGTGACAGGGGATTATTTCACGCGGCTTCCTTGTACATTGTACACTTTGCCATCACGAACGATATACAAGATTCCATCGATCATGACTTTATGCGGATCGGTCTCACTGAGATCAATATTCTCGATACCCCAGAGAGCGTTCGGATCCTCGTCGTACATACCTACGTGGTCACGGATCGAGCCATAGGTAGAGAAGTTGAACGAGTTGCAGAACTGCTCCATGAATTTACCGATATAGGTCTTTCCGTCCTCTCCAACGAAGCGGAACGAACCGGTGTAGTATCCGTATGCATAGCCAGCCTCTGCTTTCTCCTCGTCGTAGCCGTCGAACTGGAGACGGAGCTCTGCGTCGGTAGCCATGATAGCGTCTGCTTGTTTGCCGGTAACGTTGATATAGCAGCTCTCTGCATCAATACCACCGCGTGCTACGTTATAAACACCGGAGATAGCGCGTTCTTTGTCGGTGTAGATGAGGAAGGTAGGCATCGGGTAACCGGTTCCGGTAGCTTCATCGGTAGCGAAAGTGATATACCATCCGTACTTGCCCTCCGGGAACTGATCCACATACTCATCCAGATAAGCGGCCTCCATGCCCCATACATCCATCACGATAGCATCGTCCGGTATATCGGCAGCCTTAGACACGAAGTCAGGACCTTCGATAACATTGGATGCCTCGAAATAGTTGCCGTTAGAGCCTTGGTTGAATGCCTGTACAGTCCAGGACCAGGTACCGTCTTTCGGCATGGTAGTGGTCTTGGAAGTTCCGCTGACGGTCAGCGTGGAGTAGAACTCTCCATCGCAGTAGAGGGTGACCACATAGCGGTCAGCAGTAGCGACAGCCTCCCAAGAGAGGGTGACATTGTCACCGGCGAAGACTTCTGCTTTGAGGTTGGTAGGCTCGTAGTTGTTGACACCAACGGTGAAGTTAGTAGCCATCTCCTGACCAAGCGCGTTGTTATATCTATCCACTACCTGCACGATAGCGGTGTAGGATTTGCCTTCTACCACCTCCACCGTCAGCGGGCTTGCCGGACGATCTTTGGTATCGAAGTTATCGTAAGCTACCGTCTCGCCGGACCAAACGCGAACGTACAGACGCTCACCCTGACCGAACTCAGGATCTACCCAAGTGAGGGTGGCGGTTTTCTTGTCCTCAGCCACCTCAGCCTTCAAACCGGTTACGTATTTAGCAACGAGTTCAAACGGAATAGTTGCCAACACCTCCCCTCTCTCATAACTGCTCTCGCCGGTTTGAACCAGTTCATAGACCTGAATCTGATACTTACCCGGAGCCAGACCTAACATGGAGCCTACGTTAATCACGCACTTACTCCATGAATCGCCTTTCTGCAAGCCGGCTTCATCCACATTGAGAATCCACTTGGTGGAGCAGTAATAGTGGTTTTCAGTGTCGTCCCCTGAGGGGAATCCGCCGAACTCGCCGTTCTCCATGTCCTGATAAGCGAAACGGTCGCACTCTTCGGTGGTAGCAACGGTACCAGCTATCATCGCTTGTGCATCAGCATCAAAGAGAGCAATAGCGAAAGCGGAAGCGTTGTACGAATACCATGTGAACTGTGCCTGACAATAGGTCAGTGCGTAGATGCTGGCATCGGGCAGTTCCTCTTGCGAGGGATCTACGTCTTGGGATTTGCCGATACCTGCCAAGATAAAGTTATCCATGGACACACTGCCGTAATTGCTGGTACCGCCTGCAAAGCGGAAGGCGATGTACTCTATTCCGGCGGGCAGCTCATTCAAGGGGAATACCACGTGTTGGGTGGTGGTAGTCTGCGCAAGCGTCTTCAAGGAGACGAAAGTAGCAGCGTCTGCGGGGTTGGTCATATAACCGATCTCCAACGAACCGTAGTCCGCGCTGACCACGGAGGTATAGTAGTCAAACGCCAGTTCGCAGGTGTCAAGTTTGGCATTGAAGAGAGGCAGTGCAAATACCTGAGCGGAAGTGGCGCCACCTCCACGTGCAGTGAGATGCTGCTCACCGGTAGCTATCTGATTGCCGCTACCGTCATCTTCTTTCTCTGCTACGATCGTAACAGCAGGAGCAGCGGAGGAAATGAGCCAGCACTCCGGGGCAATGTCACCGACAGTCTCGCTACCGGATGCATCGCGTGTGAAGGTCTCGATCCAAGGCACGTTCAGGCGTGCGCAAGCGGTTTTGAAGGTAGCTTTCACGGTCTCGCTTACTTCCGTTTCGGAGCAATAGGAGCGTACGTAGAGATAATATTTCTGCTCGTCATAGAGGCCGGACAAAGTTACAGACTTCTGGTCGGTGAGTGTAGCAGCAGTCCAGTCGGGCTGTTCGCCTTCGAATTCGACGCAGTATTGGTACTGCGAAGCTTCTCCTTGCCATGAAACAGTAGCCGTAGATTCCGTAACAGACTCTACGGTAACAGCGGTGGGCGCTTTGCAAGTTTCGCTGACGGGATCGGAGCCGCCGCCTGCTATCACGAAGGTGATTTTCGGTTGCTTGGCATCACGGGAAGAACCGCTATTGGCGTACTTGATCAGGTAATCCGTATTCGCCGAATAGAAAGAAGAGGAAGAATAGGTGCCTGCTCTGGTAATTTCCACCTGAATAAGCAGGTTACCGCCCTCGTAGGTGTACGGGGTGGTGAAATTGACGGTCAGTTCGCCATCTGCTACAGCGAGTGTACCTTCGTACACACTGGTAAGGGTGCTTCCTTCCGAAGCAGTGGCATAGGCTCCTGAAGCATTCTGGAAGAAGGTGAAATCCGTCTGGGCGAGAGATACTTTGAACTCAGCCTTGCCCCAAGATTGGGTTTGTTTGGAGGAGTAGAAGGTCAGTGCCTTGATTTCACTGCCTGCTGCGATGCCTTTGAGCTGGTTCTCCAGATAGATGGCTTGCATCTTTTGCCCCTGACTGTCGGCGTTATCGCCATAAACAGGGAAATGGGCCTGCGTAGCAGTTCCGCCGGGGTTAACCGTGACCGCCAGATCCGCATAGCCGTACGCGCAGAACAACGCTGCGGCGATAAAAGAGAAGATCTTTTTCATGTTGATGTTAATTAAAGTATTATATATTAAATTGCTCGCGTATGTATATATGCGCACGCATGTGTGCACATTATATGGGACTGCAAAGGTACGAAAAATATTCCACTTGTGCAAATATAAAGTCAAAATACTAAAAAAATGAGCCGTTTTTCTTAATTAAAGCGATATTTTGACAATTGAAGAGTCCATAAAAAAACAGTGGCACGCCACTTGGGCATGCCACTGAGATGAAGTCTACACTGTTGTGCGAAAGGCTTAAATTCCTTCATTAGGATTAGCCGGTATCAGGTCTCCGGACTGTTCCGTATAGGAACCGGGTTGGCACAAAGCATAGGCAATTTGTGTCATGCCAACTTCCACGATAGGGCTATTATAGATTTTCTTGTTCATAATTCGTAGTTTTAATAGATCCAACCTGAATTACTTGATTACTTGGCCTTGTACGTTATACTTCACGCCGTTGCGGATGATCACCACTTGGTTGTTCTCCAGCAGCTTAATGCTCTTGACGTCATTGCCATAGATATTATCGATATCCGTTGCACTCGACTCTTGTTTTACGATGCGTGCCGGCATTCCGTTATAGATAGGAGCATTGTTTGCACCGCCACCTACCTCTGTAATGGTCTGGAAGTAAGCGCGGAAGCTCTTCAAGCTGTTAGCGGCAGTTGCCTCTACGCCCGACCAAGCCATCTGGTTGTTAGCCAAAACGAAGATTTTGGTTTTGTCTCCTTGCGGGAAGATCTGCGGAGCGAAGATACCGACGAACTTCACATCGTCATTCTCACCGACAGCCTTTCCTTCAGAAGCGGCAATCGTGACATTCTTGAAGATCGGAGATACAATATTCTCACCAGTCTCCCAGCTGATCAAGTAAGGAACACCAGCCTCAATAGCGTCGGTCGGATAAACGCGGAGCAAGAGCTCGCCATTCTCCACATAGCCATACTTGAATGCCAGCAGTTCGCCTCCCTCCAGCGGAGTACCAACGAGAGTCGGCAGGCTGAACGGCAAGCAGATGGTATTAAATCCAACGCCGGGGAAGAAGGTACGATCGATCTGAACATCGAGAGTCAGACCATTGTTAGCCTCCAAAGCGGCAGTATTGTCAGCATCGTTTGCCAGAACGAGGGTGTTGGATACACGAATGTTATCCAAGTACAGATCGCCTTCACCGGTGTTGCCAATGAAGCGGAAAGCGATATTTCCATTTCCTGCAGTGAACGGAACAACTACTTGAGTGGTAGAGGTTGCAGTCAAAGCCTCACTTACAGCCACGAAAGAATTCTTATCCTCTGCATCGGTTACATAACCTACCTCAAGCGTACCGTTAGAAGTACTGTAGTTGAAGGCAACAGATGCGCCTACGAAAGAAGCTTCCAATTCCGGCAGAACAATTACCGTAGCATTGGTCTTCGGAGCATCTGCACGCAGCTGTCCGTTAGCTACATATGCGCTATAGTAAGTAGCGGCATAAACATTCCAGCACTCCGGCATATCGTAGTCTGCTACAGCGTCGAAGTCCTCATCGAACGGCAGCGCCGCAGCGGCACACTTGGTAGTGAAGGAAGCCTTAACGGCATCGCTCTGGTCCTCAGTGCCGCAATACGAACGTACGTAGAAGTCGTAAGCGGTTGTCGGAGCAAGAGTTGTCAGCGTAGCGGACAGTTCGTCTGTCATCGTAGCAGCAGCCCAATCCGGGGTCTCGCCGGCGGGTACACAAACATACTGGTATTGGGTCTCACCCTTGCCGGAAGCCGTCCAAGCGACTGTTGCGCTGTTAGCGGTAATAGCCGAAGCAGCGATAGAAGCTGGTTTGAAGCAAGTCGGGGTCTTTTTAACCACCACATTATCCACATATCCGGAAGCATAGTTGCTGGTGGAGCTATAGCGGATAGCGAGGTATTTCGCCTCAGCCGGGATAGAAGCCAAGTCGAGTTCGTACGGCTCTGCGCCGAATGCGGTGAGTGCAGGCAGGGTCTCCAGAGCTACGAAAGTAACACCGTCAGCCTTTACATAACCCAACTGGAAGTTAGCACTACCGCCCTTGTAGTAGAGCGAGAAGGTGAGGGTGCTCAGGTCTGCGGTGAGAGCGGGCAGAACAGCTATCTGCTCAGCGCTGCCATAGAAGTAGAGGAACTTGCCTGTACCTCCGTATGCAGCCGCACCGCTGTAAACATACGGATAGTCGGTAGCAGAGATCTTGCTCCAGCAAGCCGGCAGCTCGTTAGACTCCTCGACATCGAAGTTGTTGCTATACGGCAGTTCATCGGTAGCAGCACAACGGGTAGTGAAGGTGAGCGAGTTAGACCAGAGATCATCATCGCCGGCAGCGCAAGCAACCTGAACCTGTACGTTATACGAAGTCGATGCCTCCAGACCGGTGAGCAGATAAGAAGTGCCGGTAACGGCAACAGTATTCCATGTGCTTGCACCTACCGCCTGATAGCGCAGTGCCTTGGCATTGCCTGTCCAAGAGATTGTACCGCCGTCAATGGTCGGCGCAGCCGTCGGAGCAGCCAATGCCTCACAAGGCTTAGCCTCCACACGGATATTATCTATACGAAGGTATCTGTTGGCAGTACCATTGTAGCCACGGAAGCAGATTATTACGGTCTCACCGGTATAAGCAGACAAGTCATATTTCTTGGATTCCCAGCTGCTTGCCGTAGCAGAAAGACCATGATTCGGGATAGAAGTGAAAGTAGCACCGCCATCGGTAGAAATCAACAGATCAGCAGTAACATTGTTGCTATTTCTCCAATCGAAGGTCAGTTGTGCATCTTCGGTCAGCGCGATAGCTGGCAATGTCAAATAAGAATAGGTGCTACCGGATCCTGTTCGGAAATACAAATAATAGTTAGGATATGTATCATAGGTAGGAGTCCATTGATATGAACCGCCTGTTTTTCCTACAGTCCAGCAGTCAGGAATTGCACTTGTTGATCCAAAGTCCTCCTCAAACGGCATTGCACTTACGCCACAAGTAGTTTTGAAGTTGAGAGAGTTTGTCCAGTCGCTAACATCTTCACCACCACAGAGCGCTTTAACGCGTACATAATAGTTGGTGTTAGCATCCAAACCGGTCAACGTATAAGAAGCGGTTGTAACATTGATGTCTGCACTCCAGTCGCCGTCATAGCGTTTGTATTGGAGAGCCCATGCAGTCTCACTACCACCGGCAGTCCAAGAGATAACAGCACCCTCGTCGGTAACAGAACTTGCGTTCACTCCGCTCGGAAGGATGCACGAAGGAGCTTCGGCAACAACCACATTATCAATGTAAGCCTCTCCATAATTGGAAGAACCGCCTGTATATTGAATAGCGAAATATGCGCCGTCTGGAGCATCGGTAAAGATATACGGACCAACCGGGGTATAAGTCGTTGTTTTATCAAGGGTCTCAACTGCTACAAAAGTAGATGCATCTGCCGGATCTGTAATATATCCAACCGTCAAAGATGCATAGGAAGCATATGTAGAACTATTCTTATAATAGAAGGTGAGAGCACGAGTACTGATCGGATCTTCGAATTGAGGAAGAATTGCCATAGTAGAACTTTCTGCACTTCCACCTCCAGAGAATGCAAGCGAGTTACTACCACTAAAGGCATTAGCAGAAGAACTTGATACGAATGGATATTCATTCCAACCATCATTAAATGTAATCCATTCCCAGCATGAAGGTTGAGAATTAGCTGCATACGTGTCAAAATTCTCATTTAATGCAGTAGTTGCACCACACGCAGTACGGAAAGAAGCGATTTCGCCATAAGAACTCTCATCGGTTGCGCCGCATTTAGCTTTTACGCGTACGTAATACAGAGTGTTTGCGCTCAGGCCTTCCAGCGTGTAAGGTTTTGCGCTTACTGCTTTGTCTGTCCAAGTCTCACCATCGGTGGAGTATTGGAGCGTCCATGCAGACTCACCACTATTGGCAGTCCACGTAAGTTTTGCGCTATTGATAGTAATATCAGATGCCGTCGGAGCACTCGGAGCAAGACAAGAAGGAGCCAAATCTACGCTAACACCATCAATGTACAAGGAGCAATAATCAGATGTTCCGCCTGCAAAACGGATTGCAATATAAGAATTATCCGGAGCTCCTGCCATTGCAAAAGCATTTACAAAAGTCCAATCTGCCACCTTATCCAAAGTTTTCAAAAGGGTAAATGAGGATGCATCAGTAGGATCGGTCATGTAACCAATCTGCACATCACCATAATACGAATAGGTATTGCTCTTATACCAGAACGACACTGCCAATTTGCCTGTCTTTTCCGCAAAAGCGGGAAGAATAATAGCGGCAGGAGTTTGCCCTCCATAAAAATACAAATACTTACTTCCGCTTCCGCTATGACCAGAAGAACCATTTTGAACATAAGGCATTGTTCCATACCAGGACGATTCATAGGCAATTCTATTCCAACAATCCGGGATATTATACACAGACGAACCGGTTGTTACATCTGCAAAGTCCTCATCGTTCCACGGCAATGTAGAAACAGCTACGCAGGGAGTTTTAAAAGCGGCAGAAACAGCTGCACTTTGTCCATCTGCGCCACCACAATTTGCACGAACATAGAATTTATAACTTGTCTGCGGAGTCAATCCATCAACCGTTGCAGAAGCCGAAGTTGCTGTTTTTACAGAAGCCGAAGCCCAATCCGGTTCCTCATCAGCAGGCAAACAAAGATATTGCCATTGGGTTTCCGAAGCACCAGCTGTCCAAGTGAACGAAGCGGAATTTGCTGTTATTGTACCTTTGGTTAAATCAGTCGGTTTAGCGCAAGAACTTGGGTCTTCATAAGTAAATGTGGTTTTAGGTATGAAGGCTCTGTTTGTGGCAGTAACAGCCGCGACGCCAGTTGAACTATAGTTACCAACCGCAGAATTATATCCTTGACCTACGCCTAAGAAAGAAGCATCATTGTAATTGTCGCCAGATGTTTCGTCCTGCAGATCAAACAATAAATTACCACCATTATATGTGTAGGCTTCAGTAAACGTTATGAGCACCTCTCTTGTCCTTCCATCCAAAGAACCGGTATAAACAGGAGCGCTGGTGATATTAATGAACGCTCCAGTAAAATACGTCGATTCAGTCTCAGCCAGACGTATTTTAAAGGTACCATTCCACACTTTTGAAACAGTAGATGTAGATGCAATGTAGAACTTCATGGAGGTAATCTGTTTTCCAGTCATCTCTGCCAAGTCAGCAGCAGGATATATAACTTGGAAATGCTGATAAGCATCAGCCCAGTTACCATAAAGAGGAACACAAGCATTCTTGTTTGTCCCATCCGCTACAGTCACTGGGTCGTAGGCCCAAACTTTACTTCCCCACGGGATACAGAGGAATGCCGTGAGCATCAAAGATAGAAAATAAGAATAGATTTTTCTCATAATCTTAAAGTTTTTAGTTAGTAAATATTGTTAATTAAGTTTGTTTTCCAATTCAACAAGTCAGCGTCTATCGTCCAAATCTCGTTTTTATCTGCGTGTATATGTGCGTATGCAGAGACATAAATACACGAAATCGGGCACAAAGATAATAAAAAATAACGAAACATACAAAAAAAAGTGCATTTTTTCATCAAAAACTCACTTTTTTATACACATTTACACAAATACCGAACCCGTTGGTGATATTCAACCGTTGTTTATCCGGTTCTTCCAGACGACAGAGTCTGTCAGGTTGCGCCCTACATACGGACTTTAGATACCCCTTACAATGTATAACCAATGACTAAGAATATACAAGAACAACTAACGTTGAATTTTTGAACAGAGCGTTCGAAAAATTCAGTGGCAAACGGCAGAATTATGCCATTGCACCGTTGACTTGGATCACTTGTCCAGACACATACGAAGCCAAATCCGACGCCAGGAACAGTGCCACCTTAGCCACCTCTTCGGGCTCCCCACCCCTTCGCATCGGAATGAGAGAGACAAACTGCTTGAGGGTGTCTTCGGGTAACGCCTTTGTCATATCGGTCAAGATAAATCCCGGAGCAATGGCATTCGCACGCACGCCACGCCCTCCGAGCTCCTTAGCCACGGATTTGGTCAGGGCGATGATACCCGCCTTCGAAGCCGCATAGTTGGCTTGTCCGGCATTGCCGTTGATCCCCACCACCGAACTGAGCGAGATAATAGATCCGCTACGCTGACGCATCATCACAGGCGTCACGGCGTGTGTGAAGTTGAATGCCGACTTGAGGTTGACCGCAATGACCTGATCCCACTGCTCCTCGCTCATGCGCATAAGGAGCGTATCGCGCGTGATTCCCGCGTTATTAACAAGGATGTCAATCCTGCCGAAATCCTTCAGGACGTCATCCACCACGGCGTGTGCCGCATCAAAATCAGCGGCATTGGAGGCATAAGCCTGCACCTTGACGCCAAGGGCTTTGAGTTGGTTGGAGGTCTCAACACAAGCGTCGTTGAGTTCCAGATCGGTGAAGGCTATATTACACCCTTCCCGTGCAAACGCCAAAGCTATCTGTTTGCCTATTCCGCGGGCTGCCCCCGTGATCAAGGCGGTTTTCGATTCTAACAACATAGTCATTAATCTTTCACTGGTATAACACCATTGGTCTCACGAATGGTGTACTGCGTCATATTCTGGTTTGCGTCAAAGCCTTTTCCCCGGATGACGGTCTGCTGCTGCCGGATAGCTATCGCCGAATCGGAATAGATCCGCTCGGTCTTCTGCTCCCAAAAGAGTTCGTCGGTTATAAACTTGTCTCCGGCTTTGTTCTTTGCCCTTACGTGGCCACGCAGCCGCCAAAGCTGCGCCTCTTCGTCATAATAAGCATAGTCGGCACGGAGCGAAGCCTCGACCTTGAGTCCGGCATCGAACTGCTCCAAAAGAATGCCTTTCGGGAAATCCCAATAAGGGGGCGTTGCCTTGTCATAGACAAGCCATTGCGGTGCAGAGATGCGATAGCGCGTGACACCGGAGTCAGAGATAAGAGTCGTCACCTGGTGCACCTCCAGTACGGGGATAGCGGCCCTATCCTCGACAGCCGAGGTGGTGAACCGAGGGTCATGGTGTTCACAACTCGTCATCGCCAGCAGGACACTGACGATGACGAGAAGCAAGCCTATATGACGACTTTGACGCGTCATGAGGTATATTTTAACGGATACGTGTAGTTACATTCACCCAACCGCCGACAAAGAAGGTCGATCCTTTGAACTCTTTCGGGAGGTCGAAGCGCTCCTCTTTGGATGGGAAATACTTGCTGTAAGTAGCAATAGCGGAAGCAGCCTTACTTGCTGTAGAAGGATCTGATTTAGCGCGCTCGAACATGTCACAAGCAGCCCAGAAGACAGTCTTGTTGAGAATCTTGTCCTTAGCGGTATTACCCGGATAAGGTTTGGCGGCAGCATAGCAGTTACCGATGAGCATATAGCATCGTCCCTGACCCGGCTTTACGCCCAGCGACTGCTTGGCATAATCGACAGCGGTAGAATAACTTCTGGAAGCGTAGTAGCATTGTGCGATGAGGAAGAGATAGTCTGCCTTATCGGTAGCGGAAGAGGTCTCTGTGAGGGCTTTCTTGAAGTTAGCGATAGCGCCCTGATAATCCTTGTTCTTGAGGCAGCGTTTAGCCATATTAGCCGAACCGGAGCCGTAGGACTCAGCCGGACGGAGGCGTTTCATCTGTGCAATAGCCTCGGCATAGACAGGCGATTCCTCGCAGTCCATCTGACGGTAGAGGGCAGCCAGACGGCGGAGCACCGAATAGTCGTCAGCGTTCTCTTTCACCACCTTGCCATAGAGTTCGTCCAGTTTGCTGCAGTCAGCCACACCGGATTGAGCAAACTGCTGATCGTACCAATCTTTCTTCTGGCCTGCCAACTCACGGTTAGCATAAGTAGTATCGTCCACAAGGATAGCCAAACCCACCAAAACATTGTTGTAGTCCTCGACGAAGAGGTCTGCCTTCTCCTGGTTGGTCTTATCAGCCTGATAGTTCTCATAAGACATATTAAAGAGCATTTCCAATGCAGCGAGGAACGGCGAAGCCTGATCGTGCTTCATTGCCTCGTGCAGCCAAGTATAAACAGTGTCGCGGCTGTAAGCCTCGGTCCCCTCGAAGTAAGTCTTATAGTCCACAGCCTTGGTGGAAAGGATATAAGAGATCGGATAGCGCTCGTCGTCACCGAAATACTGCATTCGTTTGTCGTACATCTGCATGATCAGGTTAGCGATGCGGATCTTCTCCTGCTCGTTGTCACCGGCTTTCTTGTACAGCGCCTCCAGGATACGTGCGCCATCGGTATAGAGCTGGCGCTGGATATCCGGGCAGGTGGTGAAAACGGTCATCCACTGCTCATAAGCAGTCTCGTAGTCTTTGTTCTTCAAGCTCTCATGCTCCAAGGAGAAATAGTCCTCACACTCCTCTTGAGGAACCAGATACGGATTAACTACCACCGGTACAACCGGCTCTTTGGACTTCTTCGGCTTCTTGGCACAAGCCATTGCCGGAATAGCGGCAGCCAAAGCAATTACTAATAAGGATTTGAATTTCATAATATTTGTTATTTTAGAGTTTTAGTCTTTTCCCGGGGTATATGAAGCTCCGATACAATTACCGTGCCAAAACTACAGTTTGCGTTTGAAGAACCAGTTCTCCGCCACGGCAGCATTGATCACCAGCCTCAGCGAGTTGTCCTCCAATCCGATAGCCCGCGAGCCTCTGTGCTGGTATTCGAGGGTGGTATTGATCACCGTTCCGGCGGTGCGGAGCGGAAATCCCACACCGACGGAAGCCGTATAGGCTTTGTCTGGTATGGTAACATGGTACTCGTCAGCCACTGTCAAGCCGCAGCGCCACATTACGCGATCCACATAGCGGCGGCCGGCAGGATTATGGCGGTATTCCATACCAAAGGCATAGCGGTTACGATCCTGCAATCCGGTGTATTTACCTTCCAGTCCTCCGTATAGCGCTGAGGACATGCACTGGCGCTGGAAATCAAGCGCCAAGGTGAGTCTGTTAGCCCAGTTATAACTCAGTCCGGCACCATAAACCATCGGCGTCTGGAAGAGACCTCCATAGACTTCGACGGTGTCGGTCTCAGCCGTCTCAAGTTCATAATAGTCGCTATGGAGTTTCATCTTGTTTTCAAATATACCACCGAGGGTAAAAGAGTGGTCACCAAAAGTGTGGAAGAGCTGCAGTCCATAGCGGAAACGGAGGGAGCTGACTTCCATGATCTGGTCCTGGATTGTAGTATGGAGACCCGCCTCGGAGAAAGTCAGCGAACGGGTGTGCTCAATATCACCGAACATATAATAGATGTTCGCGCCAACAGCCACCCAGTTCCAGAGATTAAATCCAAGACCACCATAGACCTCACTGATACCACCGGTACCGGTGTAGGATTTGGTGAAATGATAATCGGAGTTTATAGAATCTGACACACTGATATCATAGCCCACCGAACTATAGGGCAACACACCTGCCGAAAAGGCTATATACCGCTTGTAGAGAGGGAACTGAAGGGAGATATACTCCAAGTTACCATTCGCCCTATTGCGCATTCCCGCCGCATCGCTGTATCTGGACCACATGGCGGAAGCAGCTATATCGAACATGAATGTCAAGCTGTCGCAGGAGGTATAAGAAGCCGGCTGAGCGGGGTTGATCACCTTGTTGTTCCGCATTCCGACACTTACGCCACCCATTGCCCGGTAGGTATTTGGGGTATTATCATTGAGATCGCCATACGCGAAAGCCGACATCGGAGAAGATGTCTGATTTTGCGCCAGAACAGCCGGCGCCAAAATCACCAAAAGGGCTATTATGACAGATTTTTTAGTATTCCACTTCATTTCAGGCTACAAAATTAGTATTTTTTTTGGATATACACAAATTTTTGTGCCATTTTTTATTTATTATGCTCCAAAATGCAGTTCAAACCTATCAATACCAAATGTTTCTCGTATCTGATAGCCGGTATTTCCAGTTGCGGCTCGCGCACGTTACGTAATATATAAGGTGCATTTCCCCCGGTGAGGTATGTCCGGAAGTGCTCCACCCTTTTGCTGAGGGTTCTCATATACCCTTTGGCTTCGTAAGCCACTCCCCGTATCACACCGGCAGCGATGGCATCGCGCGTGTTAGAACCGAAAAGCGGCAACAAGTCATTCTCGTCCGCCTCGACCATCGGCAGTTTCTTGGTCATCTGCTTGAGCATGGTAAAGCGCATCTTAATACCGGGCGCAATATTTCCCCCTTTGTAGATGCCGTCCGCCGAGACAAAATCATAGGTGATAGCCGAACCTGCATCAATGATAAGCAGGTTCTCGTCGGGCGAGAGGAATTTAGCCCCTACAGCGGCAGCCAGACGATCCTGGCCAAGTGTCTCCGGCGTGTCATAGGCATTGGTGATGGGTACCGGTGTCTGATGATCAAAGAGCACAAACCGGCGGCTGAGACGATGCAAAGTGTTCACCACCGCCGGCTCAATATTCACCACCGAGGAGATGATTGAATCGGTAACAGGATAGAGATCAAACAGTCGTTCGACATCCGAAGACGCGAACGACTTATAGATAAAGTGGTGCGTAATTCTGCCATTCATACAGAGCGCCACCTTGGTACGACTATTTCCCTGATCAATGCAAAGATTCAAGACATTTACCATTTAAGCATTTACCATCTGGTCATTTAGCATTTGGGTATTTGTCATACCATATTGGTATAGAGGAAGCGTTTGATAGACTTCTTCGGTGTCTTCTCAAACTCATGAGGATAGAGTTTGACGATGGCTATCTGCTCATAGGCTGCCAGTTCGGCATTCACCTGCTTGCGTGCCTCTTCCATCTGCTCCTCCAGCTGTTCGCGTGTCAAACCGCCGGCATCGACCTCGTTGTAATCCGGGCAGACGAGTGCCACGAGACGAGTGTCCTCCTGCTGGAGAACGAGTGACTCGAGTACATAAGGCATATTGTTGATCTTCGCCTCAATCTCCTCAGGGTAGATATTCTGTCCGGAAGGTCCAAGGAGCATGGTCTTGCAGCGGCCTTTGATATAAAGAAAACCGTCTTCGTCTATCGTACCCAGATCACCGGTACGAAGCCAGCCGTCCTTGGTGAAAGACTCTTTGGTCACTTGTGGATTCTTGTAATATCCGGTCATGGTGTTCTCGCCGCGAACGACTACCTCGCCGATACCTTCGCTGTTCGGGTCAAGGATCTTCACCTCCATCAATCCCGGCAACGGACGGCCACAGGAGAATTTTCTCGGACCTTCGTTGATCGGCGTATAGCAAATCAGCGGTGCGCACTCGGTCATACCATACCCCACGGAAACAGGGAATTTGATGCGGTAGAGGAATGCCTCTACTTCCGGGTTAAGCGGAGCGCCGCCAATAATCATTTGGCTGAACTCGCCTCCGAAGGCCTGTACCAGCTGTTCACGGATCTTAGCCAGCACCACCTCGTCCAAAAGGGGAACCTTGAGCACCCAGCTTACAGGCGGTTTCTGAATCTGGGGAACAATCATCTTCTTGTAAATCTTTTCCAGAATCAGCGGCACAGAGAGGATGACGGTCGGTTTGACCTCTGAGAAAGCCTTGAGCAAAATTTTCGGTGCCGGTGTACGCCCCACAAGCCAAGTGTGTCCGCCGGCAGCCAAGCATGCCAAGAAGTCGAAAGCACAACCGTAGGCGTGCGCCAGCGGCAGGAAGGTGACGAACCGCGAACCCTTGAAAGCGATACCGCTCTCCAATCCGTAGCGCACGTTACCTGCCAAAGCGTTAAGCGGGGTGATGACGCCTTTGCTAAATCCGGTTGTACCGGAGGTATAATTGATACTACCGATCTCGCTATTGGGGCGGTCATCGAAATGCACGTCTTTTGCCCAATAGCCTTCCGGGTGTTTCTCTTTAAACTTCTGCGCGATGGCATCGTAGTTGATTTTCTCGGAGTCTAACGCCAGCGAGATCGGATGCCAGTCGTTGAGCGATACTGTAGCTTTGATCTTGGGAATCTGGTCGAGGTCAATCCCCTCCCAGTTGATATCACTGATAAAGAGCAGTTTGCTCTCCGAGTGGTTGATAATATGAATGGCATCATTGGCACGGAAATCCTGCAGGATCGGCACGATGATAGCGCCATAGGTGATAGTAGCCAGATAGACAGCTACCCAATTGCTGTTATTTTTACCCATGACGGCAATCTTGTCGTTTTTCTTGATGCCGCACTCCTTAAATAATATATGGAGTTTCTCAATATTGATAGCCAATTGGCCGTAAGTCAAGGTTACATTGGTGCCGTAATCGGTAACAGCCTCCAAGTCCCAGTGCTCGCGGAAAGAGCGCTCGAAATACTTGACAAAATTATATTGTTCATCTGTCATCATAAGCGTATAGATATTTAAGGTCAATTATCGCTGAGTATAGACCGAGTCCACTACGAACTGGCTGTTACCGCGCCAAGGCAGTGTACCCAGATATCGGTGCCAATGGAGTTTGACATTGGTATTGGAGCCCTCCATTATTTTCTGTGCCACGCGCTCGTCGTCCACCGAGAAGCGGAATTCGTTCGACTGCACCGCACCCGATGTGGTCTTGGATTTGAGTCCTGTCTGAATCATTTTGCCCTCATAGGTCTTGAAGACAAAACCCTCTTTCTGAAAATAGTTGATGTCTCCCTCGTTGACGCCCTCGCTATAAACGAAGCCGAACTTAAAGAACAGATATACTGCTATCACCAGCACGGCGGAGACGCATGAGCCGATGATGATTTTCGTTTTTGTCTCCATTATACCAAGGTTTTAATCAGGGTTTCTGTTTCTCCCGGAAGGAGGTCTATCGGACGGAGTTCGATCATCGTGCGGCAGCCGTACTCACCACGCTGCTGCATCCGATAAGCAGCGCGCGCGCAGCTCACCATGACCTGTCCTGTAAGGGCTGGATTATCGATTTCCATATTGAATTCAAACCGTTGGTTGTGTGTCGAACCAGACACTCCGGAGCGGGTCAGGTGGACGCCGTGAGCAGTGCTGTTGAGTGCATCCACACTCTCTACAGGAATCACGTGGGTCTCATCGTGTGCAAAATAGTCATCCGCAAGGAGTGCAGCCTCGACGGTCTTGAAATCAGCCCCCTCTTCCAATTCGACATATACCATCCGGCGATGTATGCCGGTACCGAGCGGAATAGTCATCGACAGAGCATTCTTGACCCCCTTTACCGCCTTAGCGGCTACAGTGTGCCCCATCGACCTACCAGGACCGAAATCGGTATAACTCAACCCTTTCGGCGCCATCGCCATCAACAGTGCTCGCACCACAGAATCCGTACCGGGATCCCAACCGGCGGAAATAATACTAAGCGAGCGGTGCGCTTCACAAACGCCCGACAGCTGTTCACGGAGGTCATAGATACGTCCATGAATATCAAAACTATCCACCGTGGGAATGCCATACCGAGCAAACAGCTCTGCAAACTGCGGTACCTCACGAGTGGGGGTACACAGCAGCACGACATCTACTTGATCTACCATCCGGTCTTGCACCATTTTCCCGTTCACCTCATCATGGTGAAAAATACCGGCTAACTCCATATCAGGAGCGGACAAGATCGCCTGCTCTGCAGCGCGACCTATGTTGCCATAGCCTAATACTGCTACTTTCATTTTTTATAATTTTTGACAATTGACGGCGCAAAGGTACAAAAAAAAATTGAATTACACAAATAAAATTTGCATATATGCAAAAAAAAGCGTATCTTTGCAGCCAAAATTTTGTAATCCTTTTATCCATATGAAGAAAATAATCACTATGTGTATGATAGCATCCTTAGCTATAGCCGGTGCCAGTTGCTCAAGCGACGGTACCCTTTCCGCCGGTAAGAGTGCCAAAAAATCCCCCATAGAGAAGCCGCAGATCCAGATCAAAGGCGGCAAAATAACGCCGGAAGCCCTCTGGGCAATGGGGCGTATCGGTGCTGTAAAGACTGATATCGAGACCGGTTTGGTGGCTTATACCGTCAGTTATTACAGTGTAGCAGAAAACCGCTCCACAACTTGGATTCGTATCTGCGAGTCGGATTCTGAAGGCGAAGAAAAAGGACTGCAAGTGATTGACGAATTTGTGGGTTCGGATCCCGCATGGTTCGGTGACAGCGGCGTCCTTGCCTACTTGCGCGACGGAAAACTCTTTCTCCGTCAAGACGGCGATGATATTGAGGTCAAATACAGCGTGCCTTCTGCCGAAGCGCAACACGAAATCGACGGATTCCTCTTCTCGCCGATGCGTGACCGGGTGGTGCTCGTTCACCAAGTCAAGACCGTACCCTCTACGGCAGACCGCTATCCCGACCTGCCGCTGGCTACGGGTCATGCACACGAAGACCTCATGTATAAGCATTGGGACGAATGGACAGAGACGGCCCCCCAGCCTTTTGTTTATACCGTAGAACTCAAACGTGGCAGAAGCGAGCGTATCAAGTCCGTCAAACTTGGAACGGGTGTTAATATTCTGGCGAACACGGCATACGAAAGTCCTATGAAACCCTTCGGAGGTATTGAGCAATTAGCATGGAATCCCAATAACGGAGAGATAGCCTATACCTGCCGCAAAAAGACCGGCATAGACTATGCCGTATCCACCAACAGCGATATATACCTTATTAAAGTTGAAAATCAGAAGTCGAAAGAAGACAGCCCGGTGCTTTCTGACGAGCGTAATATCACCGAGTCCAACAAGGGCTACGATACCAATCCCGCTTATTCACCTTCAGGCGAATGGATTGCATGGCTCTCGATGGAGCATGACGGTTATGAAAGCGATGAGAACCGGCTCATGATCCTCAACACCAAGACCGGTGAGCAGCGCTGGCTGAGCGAAGTACTGGACTCCAATGTAGATGAATACGGCTGGTATAACGACTCCACCCTGCTCTTTACAGCCGTTATCAAGGGGACTATCCAACTATACGCCGTCTCCCTCACAGGCGAGATAAGCAAACTCACGGACGGGCAATTCGACCTCTCGTTAGGCGATATATCCGACCACTATGCCTACCTCCTCAAGCACTCGATGTGCGAGCCGAATGATATCTACCGCCTCGATATTGCGGAGTCTTTGGCATCGGTGGCAGAGTGCCAGCCACTGGAACGACTTACCGATGAGAACAGCAATATTTTCTCACAGATCACTCTCTCTACCGTAGAGCCACGCTGGCAGAAGACCACCGACGGCAAGCAAATGCTGACATGGATTATCTATCCTCCGCATTTTGATCCGAAGAAGAAATACCCCACTATACTCTATTGCGAAGGCGGTCCGCAGTCTCCTGTCAGCCAGTTCTGGTCCTATCGCTGGAATTTTATGATGATGTCTGCCGGTGATTATATCATCGTGGCACCTAACCGTCGTGGTCTGCCGGGGTTTGGCAAGGAGTGGAACGAACAGATCTCCGGCGACTACGGAGGTCAATGTATGCGCGATTATCTGAGTGCCATTGACGAGTTCTGCACCGAACCTTATGTGGACACCGCTCATTTAGGCTGTGTAGGAGCATCGTTCGGAGGATTCAGCGTCTATTGGCTGGCAGGACACCACGAGGGACGATTCAAAGCCTTTATCGCCCACGACGGTATATTCAATATGGAAATGCAATACCTCGAAACCGAGGAGAAATGGTTTGCCAACTGGGACATGGGAGGCGCTTATTGGGAGAAAGACAACGCTGTAGCGCAACGCACTTTTGCCAACAGTCCGCACCGCTTTGTGGACAAATGGGACACACCAATCCTCTGTATCCACGGAGAAAAAGATTACCGCATCTTAGCTAACCAAGCTATGGCAGCGTTCGATGCGGCAAAGATGCGCGGTGTGCCAGCCAAACTGCTGATCTTCCCCGACGAGAACCACTGGGTGCTTCATCCGCAGAACGGCATCCTCTGGCAACGCGAGTTCCGCAGCTGGCTTGACCGCTGGCTTAAAGAGAGCAAGAATTAACTTGTTTTCCCGTTAAGGTATATATCTTATCCCCACGGCGAATCAAGATTTCACCATTATGGAGAATCTTGGTGGCTGCAGGTTGCACGTCGATAACGGCAGGAATATTTTCCGGATCCTGATAACCGTCATCAACAGGCTGTTTGTGGGTAATAGCATAGTCAAGATAGAGTTCCAGCATCGTATAACCCGATGAATGACGGAGATTGTTATCCGCCTGCGTGGGGTCACAACCATTAGCAAGTTCCCATTCGTCCGGCATTCCGTCCAAATCAGAGTCGTAGGTAGCAAGCTGATAATCATATGTATCAGTATAGGCATAGAAACCCTCAGCATCGGTTTCAGCATCGATAATGCCTTTCTTCTTGCTCTTGGAGCCGACGCATGTATGGGAGCCTCCGCACAGGTCGGAAATCAGACGTTTCTCTACATGATCACGCGGGAAACACCCCACTGTATCCACTACGCTCCGATACGCTTCTTCGGCTGTCTGAAAGCCACCGGCTGCATAAGCGTACTTCTCAAAATCATAACGCCCATAGATGCTATCCGCCGTCCAGCGCCACCAGGGAGTGGCAGGACGGATGAGCGTATCCACACGAAGTGTGTCCGTATTTGAATAGGGCGACTTGCCGTGAACCGCCGACCAGTTGTCTTCTGTAGCGGCAGGCACACCATCAAAGATATTGCCGGAGAGATACCAGTGGCTCGGTCCCCAGGAGGTAGCACCCGAACGAGCCGTCTCTACCGATACAAAATCCTTCTGTGATTTGGTGGTGTTAGGACCTACTTTGTAATAGTTATTGACGAAATTGCACTCATGAACGGAGTTCAGTCCGTTATACTCCCCCTCTGCCAACTTTGCTGTATTCTCACCGCCATAGCAGCCAGTAGAACCTCCTTCGTAGTTATATTGCACATTGTTGATATAATCCATATACACCACCCAATCATTACTCTGCGCGCCATTGAAACGGCAAGAGCGGGCATTGTTATGAATCAAGAGATTATGATGATAGGTAGCCGGCGAACCTCCCCATTGGCAACCGTAGCCACGAGCTCCCTTGGGGTGACCTGAGTTATATAGCCCCTCATGAACAATGCAATACTGGATGGTGATAAAATGGCTATCATTAGAGTTCATATTTTCCTCTGTTGACCAACCGAAATCACAGTGGTCGAAAATGTAGTTTTCACAATTCTCAGCCCCCACTGCATTGGCTTTGATAAAATTGCCGTCAGCATCCGTACGTCCTATACGGAAACGGAGGTTACGCACAATGAAATTCTTAGAACCTCCGAACTCCACCTTATGATGGGTGATTACCACTCCTGCGCCCGGAGCGGTCTGCCCTGCCAGTGTGAAATTCTCACGACGATTAAAATACAAGCGATCTACCAGTTTTATCTCCCCAGAGACAGCAAAACAAACCGTCAACGGTTCATCAGGATACTGTTTGACAGCCCATCGGAGCGAGCCTTCTATAAGACCGTCTTTGTCGTCTGCCAAAGTAGTGACATAAACAACCTTACCGCCACGACCGCCGGAAGTGTACTTGCCAAACCCCTCCGCTCCCGGGAAAGCGACAAGGGTATCCTGCAACATAGCTGCCGACATGGAACAAAGGGACAAAGTACAGAGTACAAAACTTAGAATCTTTTTCATTGTATTTCTTTGGTTAAAGCGCGCCATAGACCGTCATCAGGAACCGGCGCCGTGATAGTAATATATTCTTTGCTCACGGGATGAACCAACTCTATCCGACGAGCATGCAGACAAATACCGCCATCGGGATTAGAGCGCCGTGCACCATACTTGAGGTCGCCTTTTATGGGACAACCGATTGCCGAAAGCTGGCATCGTATCTGGTGGTGCCGACCGGTCTCAAGATTAACCTCCAAAAGCGTGTAGTGTTCACCTTTGGCGAGAGTCTTATATGTGAGGACAGCAAGCTTTGGAGAAGCATTATTGCTACGGGAATGTTGCACTGCTGGATTAACTATATAAGACTTATTCTGCTGCTCGTTGCGGACAAGATAATTCACCAACCGCGCCTCCGGCTGCTTAGGCACACCTTGGACAATTGCCCAATATGTTTTTCTAAGACCGGTACGCTGTAAAGTTGTCTCTCCGCAAGACCGCTGCGTTGAAGAATCGTCCCTGACGGATTTTTCTTTGAACATCTCGTTGAGACGGGTGAGAGCCTTGGAGGTACGGGCAAAGAGCACCACACCACTTGTAGGGCGATCCAAACGATGGGGCACGCCGAGGAAGACTTCCCCCGGTTTGTGGTATTTCTCTTTGATATACGCCTTCACCATCTCGGAGAGCGGTGTATCACCGGTCTTGTCCCCCTGCACAATCTCATTGCAGGTCTTTGAAACAGCGATAATATGATTATCTTCGTACAAAACAGTCATCGGACTGCAAAGGTAGTAAAACTATTCCAAAAAACAAAACAGAAAATCATTTTTTAGCGAATATAGGTGCAAAAAACACTCCAATTGGTAAAAAAAGTCTTTCCATGCTTGCGTATGTGCAAAAAAAAGTGTACCTTTGTGCGAGTTTTTGTGCTATGACGCGTAAACGCACCCATTACATATTATTCTACATCACTCTGTTGCTTGCTATCGTAAGCGTCTTTGCTATTCCCTATATCAAAGTCAATTCAGATCTGACCAAATATCTGCCGGACGACTCGCAGACAAGTCAAGGCTTGGCGATACTGACGGATGAGTTTGGCGAGATTCCGAACATGAAAGGCGATGTGGAGGCGATGTTCAAGGATCTGAGTAACGAGGAACGAGAGGCTTTTACCGATAGTCTTAGAGCCATAAGCGAGGTGGAAACGGTGCGGATGCAGGTGAGCCAAGACAGCGTCTATACACTCTACGACATGAATGTCCCCAAGTCAGTGGATCAAAAGAAATTAGGCCAGACGATAGCACAGAGACTTGGGCACGATGCCGTAGTAGAGACCAGTCAGGACGGCGCAACACCTCCGCTTTCCGTGATTGTCATCGCCGCAGTGCTGATACTGATCATTCTTCTGGTGATGGCTCAGTCGTGGGTAGAGTCGTTTATTATTCTGGCGAATGCCGGCATGGCAATACTCCTCAATATGGGTACCAACGCCCTGCTTCCAAGCGTGAGTATCACCACCAATTATATAGGGTCAATCCTGCAGATGGTACTCTCGCTCGACTACTCGATCGTGCTCATCAATCGTTACCGCCAAGAGCAGCGCGACGAGACAGACAAACGCGATGCCGTCTTAGCCGCCAACAAAGCTATCCGCCGTGCTTTTCCATCAATCATGAGCAGTGCCGCCACCACGATATTAGGTCTGCTGATGCTTTGCTTTATGCGCCTCAAGATAGGAATGGATATGGGTATAGTACTCGCCAAGGGCGTGATATGCAGCCTCATTTGTACTTTCACCGCCTTGCCGTCGATGATGATGCTTTTAAGACAGAGTATCAACCACTCTGTGAAAAAGACCCCCGTCATCCCTACCGACCGTCTCGGACGTTTCGCCACAAGCCACAAGATTCCGATGGCAATCTTCGCGGTAGTACTTTTCGCTGTATCATTCTATCTATCAGGCAAGACGAATATATTCTTCTGCACCAACGGTGAATCACGGATCGAAGAGGTCTTTCCGCAATCCAATCCGGTGGTAGTAATATACGACAGGGAAGACGACAATCATGTGCCCTTTGTAGCCGAAAAGTTGCAAGATATAGATGGCGTGAAGAGAATCGTAAGCTATTCTACCCTGCTTCAAAAACCATACAGTTCCGCAGGGATGGTGGACTATATCCAAGGAATGCTGAACGACTTCAGGGAGTTGATGCCAGACACCGTCCCCACCGAAATGCTCACACCGCAGTTAATGAAGACTCTCTATTATATGGAAAGCGGACAGGATCAGAAGCTGAAGATGAGTTTTCCGGAGATGGTGCGGTTTATTGAAGAGGAGTGCCTCAACGACTCGCTCACTGCAAGGTTTATCGACAAGGAGATGCGCCAACAGTTATCGCTACTGCACAGCATTCAAAACCAAGAAGACATCACCCCTATCGAGGAACAAGAGCCAATAGAACGCATCGTCACCTCTGCCAAGCCAAAGAAGAAATACAAGACCGCCAAAGAGGTCTCCCGTCCGCAGCCAAAGACTGATACTGTGAGTGGAGAAGTGAGTCTTCCCGAATATATTTCTCTATGCGACTTTCTGCCCAAGTTGCATGAGGCGGCTCCCTCTGCCACAACAGCAGAGATGAGCAAACTCAGCAACCGACAGATGCTTAACCGGCAGATGTCGAAACAGGAGTTGAGCGAATTCATAGGATCAAGTATGGCACAGACCAAGATGGTCTTCAAGTTTGCCAAAGGAAAGCACCAAACGATGACGCCGATAGAATACGTACACGTGCTCACCGATGATCTTTTCCGGCGCAAACTGCTGCGAGCCATGGTGAGTGACGAACAAGTAGAAGCCCTGACTATACGGGCTCAACTAATGGATCTCTGTAACGAAGATGCAGCACTCAGTGCGCAAGAGATGAAAAGTCTGCTCAACGACTTCGGTATATCTATGAACCGTGAGAGTATATATGCCGTTGCCTTTCCTCAGGATTTAGCAGAAAACAAGACAGAATCGGAGACCATAGAGATTGAAAGCGGGGAGAGTCCGATACTTGAAGCCGATTCCACAGGGCAGCAACCCAACAACGCAATAATCCAACAGCCCACAAAGCAACCACACAAAACAGCAATCAAAGTCAAAGTCGGCAAACGATCTCGCAGCGCAGCAAACCGACAAGAGAAAATCATGAACCGGGTGCTCGCCTTATTGGAAGGCAAGGAGCAGTTCGATGCCCAAGAGATGGCGGGTCAGTTCCGATACCTCGGCAAAGGTGTTCCGGAAGAGCAGGTAGAACTGCTTTATATCTATTATGGGAGTCGTCACGACAGCACCTACCATGAGCAGCAATTGACACCTGAGGAACTGATCAACTACCTCTGCGACACCTTGGTGAATGACCCAAGGCTGGCTTTGTTCAGCACTGCCGGACAGCGCGACAGCATCCGCCAAATAAAACCCCTCATCCAAGACCAGATAGGCAGACTACGAAGCGAGAAGCACGGTCTTCTGGTGCTGATGACCGATCTCCCCCATGAGTCGGAGCGCACCTACCAGTCGCTTGACAGTATCTGTGAGATTGCAGACAAGGGGCTCGCCAAGCCGCATTATATGATAGGAGAGTCGCCTATGTACCGCGAGATGAAAACGGGCTTTGGCAAAGAGATCAGTCTCATCAGTTGGCTGACGATTATCGCAATATTCCTGATAGTGGCGATCTCCTTCAAGTCAATCATTGTGCCACTGATACTGGTGATTACGGTGATGACAGCCGTGTTCGTCAATGTAATCTTCGCCGGATTGATGCGTGGAGAAATGCTTTATTTGGCCTACCTGATTGTACAGGCTATCCTCATGGGAGCCACTATTGACTATGGAATCCTATTCGCCAACTACTACAAAGAAAAACGCCGCACAATGCTGCCCTACGACGCCGTCAAAGAGGCCTACAGAGGTTCGATTCGTACGATCACCACTTCGGGTCTGATCATGATCGTGGCGCCGGGTGTGATGGCTCTGCTGGTGGACGATATCACGATATCGGCTATCGTAGGCTGTCTGTCTATCGGCGCTGCAATGGCCGTACTGCTGATACTGATCGTGCTGCCGGGCGTACTGGTAGCCTTTGACCGACTGGTAGTACGCAAGGGACAAAGAAAAGAGCCGGATCCCATCGATCCGACTCCTAACCCCTAATCCGGTAACCGCTAAGCCCTACTCTTCCTTCTTATCCAACGACCAACGAAAACCTACGTACACTTTCCATCCGGTGAGTGGACCCCATGCCATCGATGCATCGAAGCCCGGATTGTAAGGCTGATCAGCATGTACAACAGGGTGCTCCTGCTTGAAGTTGGTCATGTTCTCCGCACCAACATAGAGGCTGCATGTGCGCCAGTACTTGGTGATCTGCGCCATCAGTTGAGGGTACCACTTATAGTAGAGAGTACCGTCTTTGGTGTAATATTGGTTGGACCCCAGTTGGCCGATATAGTAGTCTGCAAAGCCGTCCGGCATACGTCCTCCGCCGTTGAACTGAGCGGTGAGGTCAAACTGCCATTTCTTGAGCGGCGTGATATAGGACGTCGTAATGATCCCCTTAAACTGGTTAGACAGCGGTTTGAGACGCAGTTGGGCTACGCCTTGGTCATCAAGGGTGGTCTGGCGTACGTCAGTCCAACGAAAAGCGGCCGTCCATGTCCATCCGCGCAACACTTCGATAGAGGCCTCGATCTGGGCGTTGTGGGCAAACGACTGTGCCTGCGGTATAGACGAGAGGCTGTATATATGTACGGCATTCGGGTCTTGGTCCATATCAACGATCGTAGCATCGAGAAACCGGGTGTAGTAGTACTCGGCCGAGAGCTGCAACTCACGCTTACCCAGCGGTATATAGAACGTGGTTGATACACCGGTGTTGACAGCGCGCTCTTGGGCGATATCGGTGTCAATATGAAGTGTACGGCTGGAGGGCAGGATAAACGCATTGTCAGCTATGATGTTCGGCGAACGGTATCCCAGACCGGCGGACGCACGAATGGTCCACCATTCCCATGGCGTATAGCGGACGTTCAAACGCGGCGTGACGAAGAACCCATAGCGGGTGGAATAGTCGCCACGTACACCGGCCACCAGCGAGAGTTGGTCGTCATACTTGAAGTTATACTCGGCAAACAGTCCGGCGGTCAGTTCCTGACGATCGAGCTGATAGCGCGTGAAATCAGTCGTCATATAGATAGGCAGCGCCAGATTCTCATCGTATCGGTCATAGTTGAGTGATAGGCCGGCGCTGAGACGGTGGTCGTTGTCCACCTCGCCTTTGCCCTCGAAGTTACCCTGCCATAGGGCATTGAGGTAAGCATTGGTCTGCGCCGCATCCCACTGACGCAAGCCGTAACGGTTAGCCATGTTATGGTAGCTGGCGGCTGCGATGATAGCTACACTACTCCCCGACTCGTCGTCATAGACATAGCCATTCTTGACGAATCCCTCTACACGATAGGTGCGCAGGTCGATACGGTATGGCCGTTGAAGCGTGTCGGCCATCTGTCCGCCACGGCGGCTGTCGTAGAGGCCGCGCACGAAAGCTTGGAAAGTATAGTCGCCATGCTTGTAGAACCAGCGATTGATGAGGTTAGCGTTCCGGGTCTTGGGCATCTCGACAAACCCATCGTGGTTGTCATCCATCGACATGAATCCCTGCTGATAGTGCGCCAGAAGGCCGGTATAGAGCGAGCGGTGATGGCAATGCTCATCGTGCTCATGCTCCGCCTCGTGCTGATGGTCATCGCGCAGCGGTATCTGCCATCCTCCGGTGAGGTTGGCTTCGGCATGCAGCTCAGAGTTGAGCATCAGGTTGACGGCCAGCGGCGAGGTGGTCTGCGGCTTGAGAAACTCAACGTTGATCTGTCCGGTGGTCGCCTCGTAGCCGTTGATGACCGACGAGGTACCTTTGCTGACTTGGATAGACTGCATCCATGGACCGGGTATATACTCCATACCATAGCTCTGCGCCAAACCGCGTACACCGGGGGTGTTCTCCTGGAGCAACTGAACATAGGTACCGCTCAACCCGAGCAGTTTGATCTGCTTGGCTCCCGTGGCCGCATCGGCATAAGACACATCGACTGAGGCATTGGTCTCGAACGCTTCGCTCAGGTTACAGCACGCCGCCTTACAGAGCTCTTCGGCCTGCAGCGTCTGGGTATCGAACGCGGCATACCGGTTGCGTAGCACCGACATACGTCGCTCGGTGATGGTGACCTCGTCAAGGATCAGATCGGAGACGAGCACGATAGTCAGCTCCTGCGAACCGGATACGGTCGTGGTATCGGGACGGTAACCCATATAGGAGGTGATCAACTGACGGGAGGAACGCTCGCGAGCCAAGGTGAACTGTCCATCCGCATCGGTGACGGTACCGATGGTCGTACCCAGCCAATAGACATTAGCGCCGGCCAAGGTACGTCCCTCGTCGTCAAGCACAACGCCTTTGATATCGGCAGCTGTTAGAATAACAGAAACCGATAGAAGTGTGAGTATGAACGATAATTTTTTCATTGTTTTGTTGAATTTTGCTGCAAAAGTACAGCTTTTTTTTCGCAACCGGGTTGCAAAGTGTGTTTTGGCACGAATTTTGTTTTGAATTATATGGGTCACAACGTGAAAGGCCCGTTACCAAGTAAGATATCAAAACACATTATAAAATCTATGCAAACAACTGTTGACATTCGCGAACTTCAAGAGCGCATTGAGCGTGAGAGTTCGTTTGTAGATGCCCTAACGATGGGTATGAATCAGGTCATTGTAGGCCAGAAACATTTGGTAGAGAGTCTGCTGATCGGCTTGTTAAGCGACGGCCATATACTGCTGGAGGGTGTTCCGGGTTTGGCAAAGACGCTGGCGATCAAGACCCTGAGCGATCTGATCAAGGCCAATTTCAGTCGTATACAGTTTACGCCGGATCTATTGCCGGCCGATGTACTGGGTACTCAGATCTACAGCCAGAAGAAAGAGGAGTTTAGTATCAAGCGTGGTCCTATCTTCGCCAATTTTGTGTTGGCGGACGAGATCAACCGTGCGCCGGCTAAGGTGCAGAGTGCGTTGTTGGAGGCGATGCAGGAGCGTCAGATCACGATTGGTGACCAGACCTTTGCGCTGGACGATCCGTTCCTGGTATTAGCGACTCAGAACCCTATTGAGCAAGAGGGTACCTATCCGCTGCCGGAAGCGCAAACCGACCGATTCATGTTGAAGGTTGTGATCGGCTATCCGAACAAAGATGAGGAGCAGCAGATCATTCGTCAGAACATCCAAAGCGAGAAGAAACAAGTGCTCCCTATCCTCTCCACCGATGATATCAAAAAAGCACGCAAGATTGTAGAAGAGGTGTATATAGACGAGAAGATTGAGAAGTATATCGTAGATATCGTCTTTGCCACCCGCCAGCCGGAGGCTTATGGTTTGGACAAACTCAAACCGATGATTGCTTTCGGAGGCAGTCCCCGTGCCAGCATCAATCTGGCTTTGGCAGCCCGCGCCTACGCCTTCATCCATCGCCGCGGATATGTTATTCCTGAGGATGTACGTGCCGTCAGCTACGATGTCTTACGCCATCGTATCGGTCTCACCTACGAGGCAGAAGCCAACAACATGACCTCAGAAGAGGTGATTACTGAGATTTTGAATGCCGTTCAAGTGCCATAAACTCGTCAGATAGACAACCAGACAACAACACGACTGGATCATTATGACTTCAGAAGAATTATTACATAAGGTTCGGAAGATAGAAATCAAGACTCGCGGACTGAGCCGAAATATCTTCGCCGGCGAATACCACAGCCAGTTCAAAGGGCGTGGTATGGCGTTTGCGGAAGTACGCGAATACCAGCCGGGCGATGATGTGCGTACTATTGACTGGAACGTGACCGCACGACTCAACAAACCTTATGTCAAGGTCTTTGAGGAGGAACGCGAGCTGACAGTAATGCTGCTGGTGGATGTCAGTGGAAGCCGTAATTTCGGTACACTGACCCAGACCAAACGTGACCAGATGGCAGAGGTTGCCGCAACCTTGGCGTTCTCTACCATTGAAAACAACGATAAGGTCGGCGTACTCTTCTTTTCCGATAAGGTAGAGAAATATATCCCGCCTAAAAAGGGTAAACGCCATGTGCTGCATATCATCCACGAGCTGCTCAGTTTTGAACCCGATTCTACCGGCACAAATATTGCCCAGGCCTTGCAGTATTTCCAGAACGCACAGAAACGCCGTACCACTGCCTTCCTGATATCAGACCTCATATCAGAGGACTATGGCAGGCAGGACCTATGGACTCTTGTGAGCCGCAAACACGACCTCAATGTCGTACAGATATACGACCGTCGCGATGCCGAACTGCCCGACTTAGGACTGATCAAACTCAAAGATGCCGAGACAGGCGAACGCATTTGGGTGGACAGTTCTATCGAAAAGGTCAGAAACCAATTCGCACAAGATTGGAATAAGCAGCAAGAACACTTAGACACCTTATTTACACACGCAGGCGTTGCGCACGTAAGCGTGCGGACAGACCAAGATTATGTCAAAGCACTTATGCGCCTGTTTGCCCATTAGGCCACAATATCAAAGAAAAACAGACCGCATCGCTAAAAACAACAGACAATAAATCATTATGCTTAATATATTATTAGCCATAGTAGTCAGTGCCTCCATCGACTCGACCATGATCATGATAGGCGACCAAACGGATATGCATCTCAAAGCCGTTTCAGATCCCTCCGAACAGGTGCAGATGCCGGTGATAGGCGACTTGCTGATGGATGAAATAGAGGTTGTCAAACGCACCAAAGTGGATACCACCATCACCGAAGACGGAAGACGTGAACTCACACAGACCCTCACACTCACTTGCTTCAAAGACTCGCTCTACTCCATTCCACCGTTGGCATTCAAGAGCGGTAAAGACAGTTTCATGACCGAAGCTATGAGTCTGAATGTGGTGCAACCATTCGAGATGGACACCACCATGCAGATTACCGATATCAAAGCCAACGAAGATGCACCTATCTGGTGGTGGGGTATCATCCGATGGATACTATTGGGTCTGCTCATAGCCGGCATAATAGGTCTTGCTATTTGGATCTATCTTAAGTATTTCAAGCACGACAAAAAGGCTGAGGCAGCCGCTATTCCACTCAGACCCGCAGAGGAAGTGGCTCTTGAAAAACTCGACCGGATCAAAAAAGAAGAGATTTGGCAAGAGGGACGTGTAAAGGAGTATCACACCCAGCTTACCGATGTTATCCGTGAGTATATCGGCAGACGGTTTGGGGTGATGTCAACAGAGAAAACCAGCGACGAGACACTTAAAGAATTGCGTCCTATACTTAGAGACAATAAAGAGCTGTTCCTTTCTCTTGAATCAGAGTTACGACTGGCAGACCTCGTCAAGTTCGCCAAGTGGACCGCTACGCCCGAAGAGAACGAACAAGCACTCCGCACAGCCTACCATTTTGTACATGAGACGACGCCTCAGGAACAACCTAATGAACCAACTCCTAACAATCAATAATGAATCATCATGACATTTGCTAATCCCGGATATTTGTTTCTATTGCTGCTCCTGATACCCATTATAGGATGGTATATCTACGAACTGCACAAGGCGGATGCCAGTATAACCTTCTCTGGCGTAGGATCGCTCAAAAAGCAACCTAAGTCACTGAGAATATATATGCTGCACCTCCCGTTTGTATTGAGGACGGTTATCGTAATCCTGCTTACGTTAGCTTTGGCACGTCCACAGCTCACTAATCGCTACTCGAACAAGGATATGGAAGGTATCGACATCATGATGTCGCTTGACATATCGGGTACAATGTTGGCGGAGGATCTCAAACCTAACCGTCTGGAGGCGGCTAAGAATGTAGCCAAAGAGTTTATCGCAAACCGCGAAAACGACCAGATAGGTCTTGTCCTCTTTGCCGGACAGAGTTTCACCCAGTGTCCGCTCACCACAGACCACACCGCTCTCACCAACTTGTTCTCGATGGTGCAGTTTGGCATGATCGAAGATGGTACTGCCATCGGATTAGGTCTCGCAAACGCTGTGAATCGTATCAAGGACTCACCTACAAAGTCCAAGGTGATAATTCTCCTTACCGATGGCTCAAACAACCGCGGAGACATTGCCCCCAAGACAGCGGCTGAGATTGCCAAGACATACGGAATCCGCGTCTATACAATCGGTGTAGGATCACATCAGCAGATCACCATCCCCGTGCAAACTCCCACCGGCATCCAACGCATCAATCTCGACCCGGAGTTTGACGAGACAACCCTCAAAGAGATAGCTACAATGACAGGAGGTGCATACTTCCGTGCTACCGACAACGCAAGCCTTGAGGAAATCTACCAGCAGATTGACAAAATGGAAAAGACCAAGATCCAGGTCAAGCAGTATGCAAAACACACAGACTATTTTATGCCCTATCTGATAGCGGCGCTGATCTGCTTGCTATTAGAAGTTATATTACGTTATTTTGTGTTGAGAACTATTAGTAACTAAAAACTATCGTACTTTATGTTTCGTTTCGCTAATATAGAAATCCTGTGGCTTCTACTGAGTGTGCCTGTATTTGTGCTGGCACACACATGGTACACGCTCCGCAAGCGTCGGCAATTACGCGAGTTCGGCGATAAGCAACTGGTTGAACAACTTATGCCTAATGCCTCAAGAACCCGTCCACACGTCAAATTCGGCTTGGTGATGCTTGCACTCGTTATGCTTGTCATTGCTGCGGCAAGACCGCAGTACGGCGTCAAGGAAGAGACCGTAACACGCGAAGGAGTGGAAGCCGTTATAGCACTCGATATATCCAATTCGATGCTGGCAGAAGATGTTGCAGCAGGACAAATAAGCCGTCTTGCCGCTGCCAAACAGATGTTAGCCCAGCTCATGGACCAAATGGTGGACGACAAAGTGGGACTGGTGGTCTTTGCTGGCGACGCTTTTGTTCAACTCCCTATCACCTGTGATTATGTCTCCGCCAAAATGTTTCTCAATTCTATTCAGCCGGATCTCATCAAAACACAGGGAACGGCCATCGGTAAAGCCTTGCAGATAGCCTCTTACGCTTTTGGTGAAGAAGAATCGGCTGCAGGAAGAGCCATTATTCTGCTCACCGATGGAGAAAACTTTGAAGACGATGCTGTCGAGATGGCTCAGAAAGCCGATAAAGCCGGAATCAAAGTAATCGTTGTAGGTATCGGTAGTCCGGATGGAAGTCCCATTCCTATTCCGGGCACCACCGAATACAAAACCGACCGGGAAGGAAACATGGTCGTCACTCACCTTAACGAAGAAATGTGTCGAGAGATAGCCAAAGCAGGCAATGGGATGTATGTCCATTATGACAGTAGCAATACCGCCTTGCGTGCCATCAAAAAGGAACTTGACAAACTCGGCAAAGAGAAACTGGAATCGCACGTCTTTCGGGAGTACAACGAACAATATCCGTCTTTCGTTCTCATCGCTCTCATATTATTGGTGATTGACTTCTTTGTCTTTAACCGCAAGAATAAATCACTGACAAGACTCAACATTTTTAAGGAGAAGAAACAATGAAAAAAGCACTCTTTATATTATGCACCCTCATGATGGCACTGCCACTCTTGGCACAAGAGGAGTATAGCGATATTCGCAAAGGCAACAAGGCTTTTGAAAAAGGCAACTTCAGCGATGCAGAAGTGAGTTATCGCCGTGCCTTGCAGAAAAACCCGAACTCTTTTCCTGCCCTCTACAATTTAGGCAATGCCCTATATCGTCAGGAAAAATACGAGGATGCGCAGAAAGCATACATTCGCGCATCTACTCAGGCAAATAAAAAGGGCGATGAGCAGAAACTGGCGAAGGCGTATCATAACTTAGGGAACAGTTTCTTCGCCATGCGGCAGTTCGACAAAGCTATCGATGCCTACAAGAAGAGTCTCAGACTCAACCCGTCGGACAACGAAACACGATACAACCTCGTCAAGGCTATGCAGCAGCAAAAACAGCAGCAACAAGAGCAACAGCCACAACAACAACCGAAAGAGCAGCAGCAAGATCAGAACCAAATGGACGAACAAACTGCCGAGCAACTCTTGCAGGCATTGGAGCAGGACGAACAAGAAAACCAAGAAAAAGCACAAAAAGTGCAATCCAAACAAAAAGATTTAGAAAAAGATTGGTAAATATGAAAAAGGTATTTAGTATTTTGGCAGCAATGCTCATTGTGAGCAGTACCGCCTGGGCAAAGAACGAAACCATTCGTGTCAAAGCCCCGAAAGAAGTAGTGGCAGAGCAGGTATTCCAAGTAGCGTACCTCATCCAAGGCAACGGCGAGGAGATCCAAATCAGCAGCAACAAGAAGATAGAACCAGTGGGAGGACCTTATCGCACCTCCAACAGCCGTGACCTCCGCCATAAAGGTAAACTACAGACCAAAACTTGGACTAAATATGTGGTGAACTTTGTGGCACATGAGTCAGGTGAACTGAAACTCCCGAAAGTCACCATCCGCATTGATGGTTCCAAGAAGTCCGCACCAAAGACAAAAATCAGCATCATTTATGCCGAACCATACGACCCGTTCTTTGGCAACGCCTTTAATGATCCTTTCTTCAGCGATCCTTTCTTCGAAAGTTCCTTCGGTGCTCCGTTCTCACAAGATGGTCATCGCTGCAATGGATCTCACTTCCATCACGGATCAAAACCTTGTCCTCATCGGGAGAATCCTAGACAATACAACACTCCTAAGGCGGAAGATATTGACACCACCGGCTGTCTTGTAACAGTCACAGCACCGGACACCGTAACAGAAGGAGAACCATTCTATGCCACCTATTCCATCGGTGCTAAATGCGACAGCATCGCCCTTACCGACAGCACCCATTTCGAAATTCTGGGCACTACGGGGTTCAGCACCGGATGGCAGACATCCATCGAGAACGGCAAACACAGCAGCCGTTTCACACAAGGATACACCTATCTCCTGCGTCCGCGCAAAGCGGGTGTATTTCCCCTTCCGATAGCAACAATTATGGTTGGTGAGACACCCAAACAGTCTGCACCAAAATCCATTACTATTGAAGAGAAAAAGAAATGAAAAAACGGTTTTTCACATGGCTGGCAATCCTCCTTTCTATCGCTCCCGTCGGAGCGGTAGATTTTCGTGCTGTGGGTCCAAGCCAAGTACCGGTAAACCAGTCGTTCCAGATACAATATATCGTTGATGAAAAATGCAACGATATACAGATTCCCTCCATGCCGGGATTTGAGCTTTTAGCAGGCCCATTCACCTCAACAGCCAGTTCGTTCTCGTTTGTGAACGGCAAACGCACTTCAACCTATCAAAAGACTTTCACCTATACCTATAGTGCAACCAAGGAAGGTACCTATACCATCGGTGCAGCCACCGTGGATATCAAAGGCCGCAAGTATCGCTCCAATGGACTCAAGATCACCGTCGTGCGCGAACAAGAGCCGCAAGCTGCTACTACCTCGTCACGCACTAACGATGACTCCTCACGCCCGCAACGCACACAGACTGCTCAATCCGCACCGAGCATCTTTATGCGCACAGAAGTCAACAAGACACACGCGCATGAGCAAGAACCTGTTACTTTATGCTACAAGCTCTATTTCGTAGGAGTGAATGATGTACAACTGGCAGGTGTAACCAAGATGCCGGATTTTGACGGTTTCCTCAAACAGGAGAGCGACTTGGAGCAGTTGGAGTCACACGTAGAGACATACAACGGACGCCAATACAACGTGGCCGTGGTCTATAAGAACCAGCTTTATCCGCAGCACTCAGGCGACATCACTATCACACCGGCACACTTCGAAGTGGTTTATACCACCCCGGGGGCAGAACGTGATCCGTTCGGCCAGATGTTCGGCTACCAGGAGCATAAGACCCTCAAGGCACCGGCTGTTACCATACACGTGGACGCCCTGCCACAAGAAGACAGACCCAAGTCCTTCTCCGGAGGGGTGGGACATTTCACTATGACTCCTTCCATCTCCTCGACCGAACTCAACACCAACGAACCTATTACCCTCAAACTTGACATCTCCGGCAGCGGAAACATGAAACTCATTAAGACCCCGGATGTCAAATGGCCGGAAGGTTTTGAGTCCTATGACCCGAAAGTCAGCAACTCGTATCAAACTACTGATTCAGGAATGTCGGGTACCAAGTCTATCGAGTATATGGCTATCCCGCGCGAACCCGGAGACTACACTCTCCCGCCGGTTACACTCACCTACTACGACTCCGAAGCAGGCGCCTATAAGACGCTCACTACCCCATCCTATCAGTTGCACATCAACCGTGGGCAACAACGCAAAGACACTGAGGTTTCTGACTACTCGCAGGAGGATATCAAACAACTGGCTACCGATGTACGGTATATCCACACAAACGATCTGCCGGCACTTGAACCTAATTCGGCTATGCCACCTGCCATCCAAGTAGGTTCGTTCGGATGGTGGCTGTGTTACCTCATCCCGCTCATAATAGCTATCATCGTTCTCATTGCCATGAGACGATACATACAAGCTAACGCAGACCTCACTCAGGTGCGCTATCGCAAGGCCAACAAGGTTGCCCAGAAGCGTCTTCGTAACGCAAAAAAACTCATGGACGAAAATCAGACAGGAGCTTTCTATGAAGAGATAGAACGTGCTGCTATGAGTTATCTTAGTGACCGTCTGACTATCCCTACCGCAGAACTCAACAAGGAAACCATCTCACAGATCTTGGCACAGAAGAATGTGCCCGAACCGCTTATCAAAGAGACGGAACAAGTACTCAGCACAGCCGAGTTTGCGCGATACGCACCCTCAATGAGCCAAGACATGAATACGCTCTATTCGCGCACAGTAGAACTTATTAACCAATTGGAGGAGCAAAAATTATGAAACAGATATTTTTGATAGCCTCGCTGTTGTTTTCGATTAACATGGCAGCACAGGTCGATTTTGCTGAAGCTAATAACTCCTATAATGCCGGCAACTACGACGAAGCAGCTACTCAATACGAACAACTCATCTCTGACGCCAAAGCGCAGTTGGCACTCACCGAAGACTACGCTGATGTATATTATAATTTAGGCAACGCCTATTACAAACAGGGCGAACTGGCGCAAGCCATTTTGGCATACGAACGCGCTTTGAGACTCAAACCGCGCATGAAAGATGCCAAGGAAAACTTGCATTTTGTTGAGTCTAAAATCACAGACCGGATCGAAGACACCCACTCCTTCTTCTTGCAAGACTGGTTGATTGCATTTCGCAACATCTTCAAAGAACAGACTTGGACTTGGTGGTCTATCATCCTCTTTTCGGTGATGCTGATCAGTGTACTGCTCTTCTTCTTTGGACGCGAGAGTACTATCCGCAAGATTGCATTTCACTGCGCATGGATTACTCTCCTTCTCTCCATCTACACCGGTATCAATGCAGCAACCCTGCATCAGCGTGACCTCAGCCGTTCGGAAGCCATCATCACTCAAGGTGTCATCAATGCCAAGTCTTCGCCGGACAAATCCGGAACGGACATTTTCCAGTTACACGAAGGCACCAAAGTCCGCATCACTGACCAACTCGGCAACTGGTATCTGGTCAAGGTGGCGCAGTACGAGGGATGGATCGAGAATAAGCAACTGGAGCGTATCTAACAGAATAGTCTGCCATTTTGGCAGACTGTTTTGTTTTGGCACAGAGTTTGTCCTATTCATAGGCAGAACAAACATTAAAAAATCACAATACAATGACTACAATCAAACCATTGGCAGACCGCGTGCTGATTAAACCGCAGGCTGCAGAAGAGAAAACGATTTCCGGCATCATTATTCCGGATAGCGCAAAAGAGAAACCACTACGCGGAGAAGTCCTCGCTGTGGGCGACGGTACCAAAGATGAGAAAATGGTGCTTGAAGTGGGCGACCAGGTACTCTATGGCAAATACGCCGGTACAGAACTGGAACTCAACAACGAAAAGTTCCTTATTATGCGTCAATCTGACGTGTTAGCAATCGTTAAATAATTTTTAATTTTGAATTTACTATGAGTAAGAATATAACCTATAACGTAGAGGCGCGCGAAGCCCTCAAACAAGGTGTTGACCAACTGGCCAATGCAGTCAAAGTAACCCTCGGACCGAAGGGACGTAATGTAATTATCGATAAGAAATACGGTGCTCCGCACATCACCAAAGATGGTGTCACCGTAGCCAAAGAAATCGAACTGGCTGACGCACAAGAGAACTTGGGTGCACAACTGGTTAAAGAAGTGGCTTCTAAGACCGGAGATCAAGCCGGTGATGGAACAACAACTGCTACCGTTCTCGCCCAAGCCATCATTGGCGTGGGGCTCAAGAACGTGACCGCCGGAGCTAATCCTATGGATCTCAAGCGCGGTATCGACAAAGCTGTAACTGCCGTTGTGGAGGAGATCAAGAAGCAGTCTGTTGTCGTCGGAAACGATTTTGATAAAATTGAGCAAGTGGCTACTATCAGTGCCAACAACGATGCTGAGATCGGCCGCCTCATCGCCGACGCAATGCGCAAGGTTTCCAAAGATGGCGTCATCACTATCGGCGAAGCCAAAGGTATGGACACCACCATCGATGTTGTACAAGGCATGCAGTTCGACCGCGGATATATCAGCCCCTATTTCGTTACCAACACCGAGACTATGGAGGTTGAGATGGAGAAACCATACATCCTCATCCACGATAAGAAGATCTCTAATCTCAAGGAGTTGCTGCCGGTACTCGAACCCGCTGTACAGAGCGGACGTCCGTTGCTCATCATCGCTGAGGACGTGGACAGCGAGGCTTTGACTACCCTTGTAGTCAATCGTCTGCGTGCACAGCTTAAGATCTGTGCTGTCAAAGCACCGGGCTTTGGCGATCGTCGCAAAGAGATGCTGGAGGACATTGCCATCCTCACAGGCGGTACTGTAATCTCCGAGGAGAAAGGTATCAAACTGGAGCAAGCCACACTCGACATGCTCGGTACTGCTGAGACTATCAATGTCAGCAAGGAGAACACCACTATTGTCAATGGTGCCGGCGACAAAGAAGCTATCGCTTCTCGTATCGCACAGATCAAGGCACAGATGCAAGCTACCAAATCCACTTATGACAAGGAGAAACTGCAGGAGCGTCTGGCTAAACTGGCAGGCGGTGTAGCACAACTCAATGTCGGTGCCGCATCTGAGGTAGAGATGAAAGAGAAGAAAGACCGCGTTGATGACGCCCTCTCTGCTACCCGCGCTGCAGTGGAAGAAGGTATTGTACCGGGCGGTGGTGTGATGTACATCCGTGCACAGAAAGCACTCGAAGGACTCAAAGGCGAAAACGAAGACGAGCAGACCGGTATCGAGATCATCCGCCGTGCTATTGAGGAGCCGCTCCGCCAGATTGTTGCCAATGCCGGCAAAGAAGGCGCCGTTGTAGTGGACAAGGTGCGCTCAGGAGAAGGCGACTTCGGCTATAACGCGCGTACCGACAAATACGAGCCACTCTTCGCTGCCGGTGTTGTTGACCCCGCTAAAGTGACTCGTGTAGCACTCGAGAACGCTGCCTCTATCGCTGGTATGTTCCTCACAACAGAGTGCGTCATCGTGGACAAACCGGAAGAGCACCCGGCTCCCGCAATGCCTAATCCTGGGATGGGCGGGATGATGTAATCCTGCTTACAGCCCTCAATATAGGAGTTATGGATGGTGCTTCGCCTACGGCCTGCACCATCCATATTTTTGGTGTCAGCCTCCCCAGACGATAGATTCGCTCGTATTCCTTAGCGAAAGCACGAGGTGTATCAAACTTTGCCAGATGCTCCTCCAACTGATATTGAACTATATGACCCAAAGGATAATTAGGCAAATACATCGGCGAATTGACCATGTGGCTATATACCGCCAGTAACACACAGTCGTGCTCACCCAAAACTGGCTCATAATAACTGTTCCATACATCTTTGGCAATAGAGACTGTCGCCTCGCAGAGTTCTTTCGCACTGGCATCCGGATGCGCATAGATCCACTGCCACATTGCCATATCTACCAGACTCACGCCCATGATCTCGTACATCGACCAGAACTGGTCAAGCACCTCATTGGCTACCGATTCGGACACATTGCTCTTTCCAAAAGGAGAAGAAGGTAACAACTGCAAGTCGCGTTGCTGCCAGAGGAATGCACTCGCCTCAGTATACGCCGTATTAGGTACTCCTGAGAGCATATAATAGTCGATACGATACATATCAAGCACTTCTTCAACGCAGTGTCCGAACTCATGCACGGCAATATTATAGCCCTTATAATCCATACCGGTCGCAGGAATACGGGTGCGTAAACGAGCAGGTTCATTACGCCCCATACATGGCCAGGCATGACCGGAACCTCGTGCCGGCTCCACAACTATATGCGAAGCTATATCTTCTGCATCGTTGCTCTCAAAACCCATTCGCTCCAAAAGGCGGGGCATCTCTGCCTTAAAAGCCTCAGCATTGGGATAAAGACTACGCGTCATCGCTGTCAACTCATCCTCGTTCAACGACACACGCGATTTGAAACCGTCATACCATATGTCATAAGGACGCAACTCACGCCCCAACCGCTGACGCACGATGGCTGCTACCCGCTTCACTTCCTCTGAGCCCAACAGCGAACGGAAGAGGCTGTCCAACTCTTCTGCCGGAATCTCCACCCCCTCCTCAAAATTACGGGTTATACCGCTTGGTGCACTCGGACAATAAGCATCTTCTGCAAAGAATGCACGGGCATTAGCGATGATACGCTCGTACCGCGTATAAGGCTCCGTTGCAGCCTTGCTCTCGTCATAAGGACACCACACATACCGGGAGTTGTTGATCGCCTCTGCGGGTATCTGTTGCGTTACAATAGACTGCATTACCTGATAGATCATCTCTTGTTTTTCCCTGCCTTGAACAGAATCGGCATAGAGAGCCTTCAACTCGTCCCGCAAATTCCAGTGACTCAGCAAAATCTTGTCCTTCTCCCATAACTGACGCCCGTCCTTCGTACGGAGATTACCCATATAGATGTTATAGTCGGCAATATAGTTCTCCGCATCGGCTTGAGTCTTTGCTACAAGTGCCTTCACCTCTGCCGGCACACGTGTGGTGAACACATCACCCAAACGGGCCATCGCCCACTCCTGTCGTGTCCAGTTCTTGCCCAACTCGTTCTTCTCCTCCAGACTGTAGTGAGGAAAATTGATAATAGTCACAAAAGCCAGTTTATTGGCAAACATGTCATCCGAAAAATGCGCCATCGGACTATATCCGGACATTACCCAGTCCGGCGTCTGTGGCTCGCCGGCATTGGTCAACTGGGTCGGCTTGAGCAACTCTACCGTCAGCAAATCCGCCGACTCATAACTCTTCTCTAATATCCGGCTCAACGATTCAAACAGCGCCACTCGTTCACTGTCTGTCTTGCATAAATGGGCTTCTACAAAAGCCTCAAACTCTTCTTGACTGCCGTCCTCTTCTGTCCACAAGGCTGCAGCCTGCTCCACACCGCGGGATTCGTAGTGTTTACCATCCATAGACGATTTCTTTGCGCATGACACCAACAGTAATGCCACGCATATGATCCAAAATCTATAACGCATTATAAGTCTCCAACGCTTTTCGTAATACCACCATTGCTTTCTCCAAATCCTGTTTGCACAGCACATAAGCCATACGTACCTGGTGACGCCCCTCTTCGGGGTTTGTATAAAATCCTGTTCCCGGTGCCATCATCACCGTCGCGATCTCGCGTTCCGACTTTCCTTCACCTTCGAACGTGTACGTAAAATCCGTCAGACACCATTTGCAGAACTTATCTACATCGTCTACCGGCAGCTCCACCATCACATAGAAAGCACCCGTCGGAGCCGGAGCAAACACGCCGGGGATCTGGTTCAGCTGGTCTATGAGAAAATTACGACGGCTCAGATACTCGTCATACACCTCCTGCATATACTCCTCCGGCGTCGAAAGCGAAGCTTCGGCTACCACCTGCCCGAACAACGGAGGTGACAAACGTGCTTGGCAGAACTTCATCACCGCCTCGCGCACCGCCTTATTCTTTGTGATCAGTGCACCGATACGGATACCGCACTCCGAATAGCGCTTTGATACGCTATCTACCAATATCACATTCTCCTCTATTCCCTCCAGGTGGCATGCAGATATATAGGGCGACTTGGTATAGATAAACTCTCGATAGACCTCATCCGAAATCAGATACAGGTTGTATTTCTTCACCAAATCACGTATCTGACGCATCTCCTGCTTGGTGTACAGATAGCCCGTCGGGTTATTGGGGTTGCAGATCAGAATGGCACGCGTCTTGGGCGTGATCTGCTTCTCGAACTCCTCAACCGGCGGCAACTTGAAGCCGTTCTTGATATCCGTCTTCACCGACTTCACCACTGCGCCGCAGGAGATCGCGAACGCCATATAATTGGCATAACTCGGATCCGTCACAATAATCTCGTCTCCAGGATTAAGACAACTCATATACGCGAACATGATTGCCTCCGAGCCTCCGGAAGTAATGATGATCTCATCCGGTGAGAGGTCGATTCCGTAGTCCGCATAATAACTCACCATCTTGGTTCGCAGCGATTTCAGTCCTTGCGATGGTGAATAGGACAATATATCCTGCGAGAAGTTCTTCACCGCTTCAAGTGCCTGCGGAGGGGTTTTGATATCAGGCTGGCCGATATTGAGATGATACACATGCACACCTGCAAGTTTGGCAGCATCGGCATACTTGGCAAGTTTGCGAATTGGCGATTGGGGCATATTTTGTGCCCGTAAACTGATTTCCATATTTATTCCTTATATATATATTCTTCTATATACTTCCGCAAGGCTTGGATATCCTCAAAACCTGCGGTTAAACTGCTTAGGTTGGCTACACGCTGCCGAACAGATTTCACTCCGTGCTTCGATAGTTTCCCTTCCGGGGGTGTGATGGCATTCTCCAATGCCTCCATATTCACATCAAACAGCATTGTTCCGTGCACAATCGTTCCTGTGGGGGTGGCATAGCAAGCCCATCCTGAGACCTTACGACCGTCCACCAATATATCATTATGTGCAGTCGTCACTGCCGGAATACCCTTAGTCTCCAGAGCCTTGGCGATGAGGTTAAGAAACGATGCGAACTCCCGTTCGCTGTGTGTAGAAGGCGTAACATACGAAATCATCAGATTACCTTGATCCGCATACACGCATCCTCCCCCACTCTTGCGTTGTACAACCGCTATGCCGTGTGACTGACAATACGCCTCGTTCACTTCCGACTCTGCATCCTGGTGCCTGCCGTAAATCACCGTCGGCGACACTATCCATGTGAACACCGTCGGCTCTTTCACCACTTTCACCATCTCTTGCTCTAACGCCAGATACTCCGTTAGCGTCAAACCTTCTATGGGACGAACAATCTTCAAATCTTCAAATTATCAAATCCTCAACACGCCGGTTCGTTGATTTCTTCGCCGCGGCAGTAGCGACGCTTGATATCGCGGTCGTCGCCTAAATAGATATACCGCTCCAGACGTTGCTCCAGACTGTAGTTGTCATAGTTCAGATAACTGTCATCTATCAGCAGGGCGTCAAACTCATACCCTGCCTCAAACGAACCCACCTTGCCGAAGAACGACCCGCCGGCTTTCGTCGCCAGATAGAACACCTCGCTCAGTGTCAGGAAAGGCATCTCGCCTCTCGTCTGCGCATAATTGAGCTTCGACACCTGGATAGCGTATTGCATCACCCGAAGCATCGACATGTTATGCCCTGCCGACACATCGGTGCCAAGCGCTACATGGATGCCGGCATTCAAAAACTTACGTATCGGTGCCATACCCGAAGACAAGTTGCTGTTCGACATCGGGCAGTGCACCACATACACACCGTTCTTGCGCATCAGCTCCATCTCCTCGCCATCCGTATAGCAACAATGAGCCATCAACGTCGGCGTCTGGCCAAACAAACCGTACTTGTTATACGCATCGCCATAACAGGTTGCCTCCGGCTCCAACTGTTTCACCCAGTCTATCTCCGATCTGTTCTCGCTCAGATGCGACTGTACGGGAAGACCTGTTTCTTGGGCAAACTCACCTAACGCCCGAAGCATCTTGTCCGAACAAGAAGGTACAAAACGAGGTGTGATGATCGGTTGTACCAAGCCGCTCTTTCCGTGTTCTTCCAGATGTCCCTTCAGCATCTTCAGACCTTCTATCACCTCCTCCGTCGTGTTTTGCAATCCTTCCGGACTATTGCGGTTCATACCCACAATACCGATATAGGCGCCCATGCCTGCTTGTAAGAAAAGGTCTGCCAGGATACGCGTCGCCTCGTAATGGATTGTACCGAACACGGCACTGCGCATCGTTCCCTGCATCCACAGTTCGTGCACAAAACGCCGGTACATCCGCCGGGCATAATCCGCATCACGGTACTTCATCTCCTCGGGGAAGGTGTAGGTATTCAGCCACGGCAACAACTCCAGATCCAGCGCAAGACCCATATTCCTGTACTGTGGTGCATGTACATGCAGATCGTTGAACGCGGGAATCAGCAACCGGTCTCCGAAATCAATCACCTGGTTTCGCCAGTCCATATTTTCCGGCAACTCGCGATATACCCCTTCTATCAAGCCGTTCGAACGAACCACTATATAACCGTGCTCGATGATCTCCAACTGCTTGGGGGACGGAGTGTAGATGATATTGGCTCTATAAATCTTCATTTCTTCTTAAAAAACAATAAACAGATCAGATAATTGATACATCCTCCGATGAAAATCACCAGCATACTGATCAAGTCATCGCGCCAGGAGGAGAAGAACGCCAATGCCAGGGGCAGCAAACCGAACTGCACACCTACATTGATAGCGCGCGCGAAGAGAAAGCCGCCGGCATTCTTCCAGTCGGGCTTGGTTCCGAACGTGTACCAATTGGAGAAAAAATAATTGGGAATCATCTCTAATATATACCCGATTCCGAATGCCAGATAATACAAACCACTGCCCTTCGCCGGCTGCGCCATAAAATACAGCGCAGCCATGAAGAACCAGGTCTGTACGAACGCGCCACTCGTTCCTACAATGAAGAACCGGATGGCACTACGCATCTTTCCCGATAGATATGATGTTGGCAGTTTCATTCAAATCTTCAAATTTTCAAATCCTCAAATCTTCAAACCAGCGAAGCTAACAATTCCTCCATTGCGGCATTGAGTCCGTTCACATCGCGTCCTCCGGCGGTTGCCATCCATGGCTGACCGCCGCCACCGCCTTGTATCAACTTGGCAGCGCTCTTGATCATCGCGCCGGCGTTCTTGCCTGCATCCACCAGCGGCTGGCTCAGGAAGACAGCAATCGTCGGCTTTCTATCCCATTGCGTAGCAGCAATAACGGCAAACTTAACATCGGTGAACTTGCTGCGGAGCAGAGGCATCACGCCACGAATCATCTCCGGGTTGTGTTCGCCCTGCAGGCGCACCAGTTTGATATCTCCGAAATCTTCGGCCGAGGCGACAATACGATCGCGGAACATTTCGGTTTTCTCCGCCACATACTGATCGATACGTTTTTTCAAACCGGTATTTTCCTCTATCTGTTTCAGAATAGCGCCCTCCAAATCGGGAGCATTATGGAAAATGTCACGCAGATGGTTAAGTATATCCTGCATACCATAGTACAGTTGGTCGGCTTTTGCGCTGGTAACCGCCTCGATACGGCGTACACCGGCAGCTATACTGGTCTCCATAATAATGCGAACCGAGCCGATGCGACCGGTTGAGCTGACATGGCAACCGCCACAAAGTTCGATAGACGGACCGTACTTAATCACACGCACATCGTCGCCGTATTTCTCGCCAAACAGCGCCATCGCGCCCATCGCCTTGGCTTTCGCTATCGGTGTATGGCGGCTTTCCTCCAGTTTCAGGTCCTGACGGATCAGTCTGTTAGCCAGTTTCTCCACTTCGCGCAACTCTTCCGGTGTCACTTTCTGGAAATGGCTGAAGTCGAAGCGCAGGCTCTCGGGCGTCACGAGACTACCCTTCTGCTCGACATGCTTACCAAGCACTTCGCGGAGAGCGTAATGAAGGATATGTGTAGCCGAGTGATTGCATGCAATAGCTTGACGACGTTCGGCATCGATGGTAGCGATCAGCACTGAGCCTTCAGCCGTCAGTTCTTGCGGTAACTCCGTCAAAATATGCACGGGCAGACCATTTTCTCGTTTCGTATCAATAATCTGACAGCTGACAGTTGAATTCCGCAAGCTTAATTTTCCGGTATCGCCAACCTCGCCACCCATTTCAGCATAGAAAGGCGTCTTGCTGAGCACTACCTGATAGAAACTCTTGCCCTTCTGGCTCACCTGACGGTAACGAAGGATCTTTGTCTCGCACTCCAGTTCGTCATAACCCACAAACTCGGTCTCACCTTCTGCTAACACAGTCCAATCGCCCAAGTCTTGTTTGTTCGCCGAGCGACCCATCTCTTTCTGGTGCGCCAAGGCTTTGTTATACTCCTCCTCGTTGGTCGTAAATCCGTTCTCGCGGAGGATAAGTTCCGTCAGGTCAAGCGGGAATCCGTATGTGTCTTTAAGCGTGAACACATCCACGCCGCTGATTACTGACTGCTGACGGCTGACGGCTTCTTGCATCAGCTTGTCCAGCAGACCGATACCTTTGTCCAGCGTGCGGAGGAAAGCCTCTTCCTCGCTTTTGATCACCGGCACTATCTGCGCTTGCTGTTTCACCAGTTCCGGGTACGCCTCGCCCAAGTCTTCTATCAGTTGCGGCACAAGACGGTACATGAACGCCTCGCGCATGCCCAAGAACGTATAGCCGTAACGCACTGCGCGGCGTAAAATTCTTCGTATAACATAACCCGCTTTCTCGTTGCTCGGCAACTGACCGTCGGTGATGGCGAACGCAATCGTGCGGATATGGTCGGCGATAACACGCATAGCGATGTCGGTCTTTTCGTCTGTTCCATAAGTGCAATGACATATCTCGCCGATTTTCTTGAGCATCGGCTGGAACACATCGGTGTCATAGTTACTGGTCTTACCTTGTATCGTGCGCACCAGACGCTCAAAGCCCATACCGGTGTCAATCACTTTCTTTGCCAGCGGTTCGAGACTGCCGTCCGCTTTGCGGTTGAACTGCATGAAGACGATATTCCATATCTCAATCACCTGCGGATGGTCTTTGTTCACTAACTCGCGTCCCGGCACTTTGGCGCGTTCCTCGGCGGAACGGCTGTCCACGTGGATCTCCGAGCACGGTCCGCACGGACCCGTCTCGCCCATCTCCCAGAAGTTGTCATGCTTGTTGCCGTTCAGAATATGGTCTGCCGGCAGGTGTTTCGCCCAGATGGAAGCCGCCTCGTCATCACGTGCCAGACCCTCTTCGGGCGAACCCTCAAACACCGTCGCATAGAGGTTGGCGGGGTCGATCTTCAGCACATCAACGATATACTCCCATGCAAAATCAATCGCCTCTTGCTTGAAGTAGTCGCCGAACGACCAGTTGCCCAACATCTCGAACATCGTGTGGTGGTACGTATCGTGACCCACTTCTTCCAAATCGTTGTGTTTGCCGCTCACGCGCAGACACTTCTGGCTGTCGGCTACACGCGGATACTTGATCGGGTCATTGCCGAGAATGATTCCCTTCCAAGGGTTCATGCCGGCGTTGGTAAACATCAGTGTGGGATCATCTTTGATCACCATCGGCGCAGAGGGTACTACCTGGTGACCCTTCGACGCCATAAAATCCAAAAAGGACTTACGAATTTCTTGACTTGTCATTATATTATTCTTTCAACTTTCAACTCTCAACTTTCAACTTTTCCCTCTCCCTCTCCGCTGGCTTTCTTGGGTCCGCCGAACGTGCGGAACTCTGGACGGGGGCGTCCCTCTTTGTCTTCGCGTTCGATAAACGGCAGGGGGTTCTTCTTCAGTTCCTCCGACTCCTGACGCACTTTCAGCACATCGACAGCCGTGTAGATAGCGTGCCTCATGCTCTCCGCAGATGCCTGGTTCTTACCTGCCAGATCATAGGCGGTTCCATGATCCGGAGAGGTGCGGACAACCTTCAGACCCGCAGTATAATTGACGCCGTTCATGTCAAGCGTCTTGAATGGTGCCAGACCTTGGTCGTGATACATTGCCAACACCGCATCGTAGTGCGTATAGCGGCCGCTTCCGAAGAATCCGTCGGCTGCATAGGCGCCAAACACCCATATGCCTTCGTCCACGCACTTGCGGATAGCCGGGTTGATGATCTCCTGCTCTTCTTTGCCGAGCAACCCGTTATCCCCGCCGTGCGGATTGAGTGCCAGCACTGCTATACGGGGGTTCTCGATGCGGAAATCGTTCTTCAGCGTCTCCGACAGGATCTTCACTTTCTTCATGATCCGCTCTTCCGTGATCTGCCCTGCCACCTCGGCTATCGGAGTATGGTTGCATACCAGTGCCACACGCATCACATCGCTTACCATCAGCATCAGCGCATTCTCTTTGCCGAACAGATGCGCCAGATACTCGGTGTGACCGGAGAAACGGAACTTATCCGACTGGATGGTGTCTTTGTTGATCGGGGCTGTCACAAGGGCATTCACCAGTCCCTGCTGCAAGTCGCCCGTTGCGCGCTGAAGACTCAGATACGCTGCCTCGCCGGCTTCTTTGGACGGACTTCCGATGGTCAGCGGGGTGTTGTCCGGATAACAGCTGATGAGCGACACCGTCCCCTGTTTGGCTTTCTGGGGGGTGTCTATCACGTTCCAGTTCAGTGCATGGTACTCCTCGTCCAATGTCCGGGCATGGGCTTTGGCTATCGCAAGGTTGCCATACACAACGGGGGTACAGAGCTCGCAAATGTGGGCGTCGTGGAGGGATTTGATGATCACCTCGTATCCTACGCCGTTGATATCACCCGCGGTTATTGCTACTATAGGTTTCATAATGTATCTTTTCGTATTTCAGTTTTTCCAAATCATAGTTTCTGCGCTCCTCGTCCGGATAGCCGAGAGCTATCACGCAGAGCACCTCCAGTTCCTCAGGGATTCCGCATACACGGTGTACCAGCTCCGGTGCGCCTTCGCGTTCGTACACGTGGCACCAGCAGGCGCCTACGCCCTGCTCTGCCGCAGCCAACAGGATATGTTCGGCGGCTATCGCACCGTCCGCCATCCAGGTGTTGTCACACAGATTAGGATCCAGAGCTATCACGATTGCGGCGGTAGCAGTGTTGAACATCTGGCTCCCGTAAGTCCGGCAACCGGCTAACGGGCGCAGCTTCGCCTCGTCTTTCACTACCACAAACTCCCACGGACAGGTACGCTTGGCACTCGGAGACATAAGCGCACATTGCAACATATACTCGATCTTCTCATCCTCTACCGGCTGAGGACGGTACTTGCGGATGGAGCGCCGTTGGGCACAAAGGTCTCTGAACATCATAGATCTTCTTTTGCGGCGTCCAACTCTTGCTGCAACTCTTTGTCTTTGAGTGCCGCATCTATCTTCGGTTGAGCTTGTTCAAGGTTCTGTTGGGCTTCTTTGTATTCGACTACCGACTCCTCGAAATCAAGCATATTGTCGTTCTCTCCTTCCGGTACGATCGGAGCTTCCTCCTCCATGCCCGGTTCTATATTTTCTTCCTGAGGTTTTTGACCTCCGCATGCGGGCAATACCATCATCATGGCAAGTACCCAATACCAGTTTTTCTTCATAATATATTCGTTTTGTGTTTATTCTGCTGTTATTGTATCTGTTTTCACCGTCCCTGTAGTGTCTGTCTGGGCGGCTATGGCGCTGTCAATGGCTGCTTGCATGGCTTTTTGGCGAGCCTCTTCTTCTGCGGCTATCACCACCGGGTCGCGCTCTATATGGAAACTTATTCTGCCTTTCGACATCTTCATGCTTATCAGCTCTTCGCCGTCTATATACGCTCCCTCGCGCTCCTTGTAGATCGTCCCTAACTGCTCTCGCAACCGCTCATACACGCCTTGTGTCAGCGTGCTGTCGATCATGCAGTCCAGATCGATGCTTACCAGATCCGCTTCGGGGTTGTATTCGTATCCGTCTTCTTTCAGTTTGTTCATCTCCACCGCCTCGCCGTACTGGTTCTGGACACCTGTCTTCTCGATCACCATGTGCTTGCGGACGATCACTGTGTCGAACACCGCCTTCGCTTCGCAGCGTACATCGCTCTCCTGCCAGGCGTAGTTCTGCATCGTCAGGAAAGTGTTATAGTCGTTCGCCGGAGTCTCTAAGATGGAGGTGATATACGGAGCCGTCAGTGGAATAGTCAGTCCACGGCTCTGCAGACCGGTCTGCAACTGCCGGAGTACCGCATTCGTCACGCGGTCGTAGATATACGTGTCATTGGCGATAAAATCCTTCGGTTTCACCAAGCCGCTTATCCTGCTCACCGTCTGACCCTTCGCCGTCCATTGTTTCTCGTCCATCACGGCCATCGTCAGTTCCTTGCTGCCTACGTAGCCGAACCCTTCCACTTTCTCTACCATCCAGCCGTTCTTCTCTGTCATCCCTTCGGTCTTGGGGCCGTACTGTTGCAACACTTTCTCGCGGGTGTCTAACGAACGCGGTTTGTCGCCTTGCAGTTCACCCTTCATGTTCACGAAATAACTTGTCCTCCTGACGGTCGAACTGGAGTCGTTCTCGCTGTTATCCACCGTCTCTTGCATCACCCACGCCAAGTCATCTTCAAGCAACAGGATCTCTTTGTAATGCGGAGGAAGCACCGCCTTGCCGTCTCTATCCACTAATGCACGGTGACGCAGACCAAGCGAGTTCACTGTCTCCACCTCCAACATCCCAAGCTCGTACATCGGAGCCGTACTGACCACCTGCTGTCCCTCTATATCCGTGAAACGGAACACCTCTGCGCCGTCTTTGTCCAGCACTGCCATGGTGCCGTCCGCACGGCATACCGGCACACGACCGTACGCAGGCACACCGGCTGCTGTCAGACTGTCGGCTACCAACGCCGCCGCACCTTCGCTCACACGGTAGAGCTGGTAGTACTGACCGTTCTTCACGCTCATCATCTCCCCGCGCACCGGCGACGGCTCGTTCTCGAACCTTCCGCCCATGATCACCTCGCCCTTGCTGTCTATCAGTCCCCAGCCGCTGCCCGATGACACCTGGCACGGCAGATACTCGATCTTCTCTGTCGAGCCTTTGCCGCAGCCCGACAATACTATAGCCGCCATCGCGGCAAACAGATATATACTCTTCTTGATCATCGCTCTGCGCGCATTGGGTTTTCCAGAAAATCTTTATAGGCAAGCCTTATGCCGTCTTCCAGCTCGGTCTTGTACTTCCATCCTAACGCTGTTGCCTTGCTTACGTCCAACAGTTTGCGCGGAGTGCCGTCAGGACGGGTGCTGTCCCACTCTATCGCTCCTTCGTAGCCTACCACTTTCGCTACCAACTCCGTCAACTCCTTGATCGTCAACTCTTTGCCTGTTCCGGCATTGACAGTCTCATTGCCGCTGTAGTTATTCATCAGGAACACGCACAGGTTCGCAAGGTCATCCACATACAGAAACTCTCTCAGCGGTGCACCCGTTCCCCAGCAGGTCACGGACTTAGCGCCGGAGACCTTGGCCTCGTGGAATCTTCTGATCAGTGCCGGAAGCACGTGGCTGTGCTCTGGATGGTAGTTGTCGTTAGGACCGTAGAGGTTGGTCGGCATCACGGATATATAGTCTGTCCCGTACTGACGGTTCAGAAACTCGCAGTACTTCAGACCGCTGATTTTGGCTAACGCATACGCCTCGTTGGTCTTCTCCAACTCGCCTGTTAAGAGACAACTCTCTTTCATCGGCTGCGGTGCCAGCCGCGGGTATATACAGGACGAGCCGAGGAACTCCAGCTTCTTGCAGCCGTTCTTCCATGCTGCGTGGATCACGTTCATCTCCAAGATCATGTTGTCGTACATGAAGTCGGCAAGCGCGTTCTGGTTCGCTACGATGCCACCCACTTTGGCTGCTGCCAGGAATACATACTCCGGTTTCTCTGCCTCAAAGAATGCTTCTACAACTTCTTGGCGGCACAGATCCAATTCTTTGTGCGTACGGGTAATGATATTCGTATATCCTTGCCGTTGCAACTCTCTTACAATCGCAGAACCCACCATTCCCCGGTGTCCTGCTACATATATTTTACTGTTTTTTTCCATCATTCATCAATTCATCATTTATCAATCCATCATTCCATCATTTATCAATCCATCATTCATCAATTATCAATCCATCATTCATCAATCCCTCCTCGGTTCTCCATCGAATGCTCATCGTATGCTGATCGTATGCTGATCGTATGCTCATCGGATGCTTTTGCTGACGCTGACGACTCGCAACCGTGACGATAAGCCGGTCTTTACTTGTCCACTCCTTTCTCCAGATACTCGGCGAGATTGACCTTGCGGATCTCGGCAGCCGCATCGTCGGCAGCCACTTTCTTCATGTCGTGCGCCACCATCAACTCTACCAGCTGCTCGAAACTGGTCTTCTGCGGGTTCCAGCCCAGCTCTCTCTTGGCTTTGCTCGGATCGCCTAACAGGTTCACTACATCCGTCGGACGGTAGAAATCCGGACTTACAGCCACCACTACATCGCCACTCTTGACTCTCGGATCCCGGCTCTCCACTACGATTCCCTTCTCTTCAACGCCTTCGCCTTCCCAGCGCAGTTCGATGCCTGCGTGGCGGAATGCCAGCGTGGCGAACTCGCGAACCGTGTGCTGAACGCCTGTAGCGATTACGAAATCCTCCGGCGTCTCGTGCTGCAGAATGAGCCACATGCACTCCACGTAATCCTTCGCGTAACCCCAGTCGCGCAGACTGTCCAGATTACCCAGATAAAGGCACTTCTGCTTGCCCTGCGCAATGCGGGCTGCTGCCAGAGTGATCTTGCGTGTCACGAACGTCTCGCCGCGGCGCTCGCTCTCGTGGTTGAATAATATACCCGAACAGCAGAACATGTCGTATGCCTCGCGGTACTCTTTGATGATCCAGTAACCGTACAATTTGGCTACGGCATAGGGACTGTAAGGGTGGAACGGAGTCGTCTCGCTCTGCGGCACTTCCTCCACCTTGCCGTATAACTCACTCGTCGAAGCCTGATAGATCTTGCAGCTCTTCTCCAAATGGTTGGTACGCACCGCCTCCAACACACGCAATACGCCTACGGCATCCACATCCGCCGTAAACTCCGGCGCATCGAACGACACCTGCACATGGCTCTGTGCCGCCAGATTGTAGATCTCGTCCGGCTGCACCTTCCCTACCAGCTTCACCAGCGACATCGAGTCGCTCATGTCTGCGTAATGCAAATGGAAATGCGGCGTTCCCTCCAGATGGGCGATACGCTCACGAAAATCGACTGAACTACGGCGGATGATGCCGTGTACGTCATACCCTTTCTCTAACAGGAACTCTGCCAGATAACTTCCGTCTTGTCCGGTAACACCGGTAATTAAAGCTGTCTTCATTATAATAATCTTAGTATTTATTCTCTCTCACAACACGCCTGCAACACGCCTGTATATACGCCTGCTCGCGTGTACAATAAATTTATGCGCGCGCATAAAACGGCTGCAAAGTTACTAAAATTTTTGCACATACGCAACTAAAAATGTGTTTTTTAATAATTTTTGCCCTTTTTAAGCCCAAAGTCCCCAAAAAAAGATCCACCACCCTCTTTCAACTTTCACCTTTCACTCTTCACCTTATTATTATGCAAAACTTGCATATTAAATATCCTATTTTTTCTACTTCATGTTCTTTTCACGAAAAATACACCGTTTTTTGCATCTTTTTTGCGAAAATGTTTGGCGGTTTCGCAAAAAAGCTCTACCTTTGCACCGTCGTTTGAAAAATAACTCAGACGACAGTACTTTAAGGTACAAAAAAGATTGTTGTTTTTTAGATTGTTTAACTTTTTAATGAAAGAAAGGACAAAACAATGAAAAAGGTATTAGTTAGTTTGGTGACTGTAGTCACACTTTTGACAAGCATCGTATTCGCGCAAGCCGCAAAAAGTCAAGATAACTTCTCTGTTCGCTTACGCGAGAACACACTCGTAGTAGCATCCACCCAGATGGAAGAGGCACGCCTCTACTCCATCAACGGAAAGCTACTCGACAAGAAACAAGGCAAGTTCGCCGAGTTTGAACTGGAGCGTGGTATCTACCGCCTCTACGCCAAAGTGAACGGCGAAACGGTAACACGCAGAATAGAACTGCGTTAAACAAAGGTATTTGTTCTGTTCAAGGGGCTGTCACAACCGTGGCAGCCCCGTTTTTTATGTCTATACTGTCCAAAAATGAATAGATCGCTTCCATTTTGCATTTATAGTCTTTAATTTTGAATTTTAAATTTTGAATTTCTAAATTTTTGTTGTATCTTTGTGCCCGAATAAGAACTTAACTGATAAACACATACCTGTTATGCGAAAAATTTTCACCTTATTGTCTATGGCGTTCATCTGCCTCTCAGCCATGGCAAACGCGAAGCCCCGTTATGTCGGCGGCGACATCTCCGCCCTTCCGCTCTATGAGCAATACAACTCGGCGTACAAGGATGTCAACGGCAAAAACATCCCGGATCTGATCACCTGGTTTGTAGAAGATTGCGGCTGGAACACCTTCCGCGTACGTATCTTCGTCAACCCCTCCAAAAAAGACCAGGACGGTTCTTCCAACCCTTCCGTTTGTCAGGATCTCGCCTATGTCACCGCATTAGGCAAGCGCATCAAAGCCGCAGGCGCGTATTTCATGCTGGATTTCCATTACTCCGACACTTGGGTGGATGCAACCCACATCCAGGCTCCGGCGGCATGGAAAGGCAAATCGGATGCCGTAATGGCAGACAGCGTAGCCGCCTACACACGCCGTGTGCTCACCACCCTCAATGCCGAGAACGCCACACCCGATCTGGTACAGGTAGGCAACGAGATCATGTACGGCCTTTGCGGTATCAAAGTGAATCCTGATTCCAGAAAGGAGGCCTCATCGAATTGGACGGGCTACCTCGGATTGCTGAAAGCGGGCTGTAATACCGTGCGTGAACTTTGCCCCGACGCACAGATCATCATCCATACCGACCGTCCCACCAACAGTGGTTACAATGCCTACTATTACAACAAACTGGTCAAAGGCGGCGTGGATTTCGATGTCATCGGACTGAGTTACTACCCCTTCTGGCATGGGTATCTGACGGACGCCCAAGTGGCAAACAAAACAGACAAGAACAACCTCGTCAAAGCCATCAATCAATTAGCCACAGACTTCCCGGACAAGCGCGTGCAGATCGTTGAGTGCGCCTATAATTTCCAATGGTGGCCGTCGAAAGGAGTTAATTACGACACCCAGGACGTATGGACTTGTGATGTGAAAGGTCAATACCAGTTCGTGCGCGACCTCGTGGACGCGCTCAAACCGCTGGAGAACGTGGATGGTATCAGCTACTGGTTCCCCGAAGAAGCAGGCAACGGCGACAAAGGAACGGTTATTCCGAGCTGGCAGAACCGCGGTTTCTGGAACGAGAACAAGACCACTGCAGGTCATGCCATCAACAAGACCGGTTCTGTAAGTAGCACAAAGACCGCAGCGGATGTGTGTGCTCCGTATTATATGGGTAAATTCGTTGATTTTGAGCCGAAAGGCGAAGATCTTCCTTGTGTATCGGCTTCAGCGCCGGCGCGCAAGTATATGCGTAACGGGCAACTCCTGATAGAGCGCAACGGTGCCGTTTTCACCGTGCAAGGAACTTGCCTCCACGAGTAATGACTATCCCGCGATAGTCTGCATCCACAGGGCGTCCGAGTATATCATACCGGGCGCCTTTTTCCATGTCCGCCTCCTGCTGCCCGATGCCGGCAGGCAGCACTCCGTCATAGGCAAGCGTAAGGCTTCTGAGTTTGGGTTGTCCCCATTCCTGGGCGTTTTGGACACGAAGGGTGTAAACCCCTTTCGCTACGGAAGACAGATCCCATTTGTCATCATAGGTGATCCCGCCTTCCTCCCAGACAGCTTTGGTGGTGTATTCGGCTACGGGGGAGTTGTTGCCCAACAGCTGGAGGTGCCAATAGTGTCCCAAGATGTTCCCGGAATTCAGCACCGACTTCATCTCTTCGCTCACTTGGTACTTGCCCGGATAGCGTAGTTCGACTGTCCACTCCGCCCAGCGGTCAAGGTTCTCTGCATCGCCAGGTCCGAAATCAAAGTAATCGGTGTTATACCAGCTCATATCCGAGGAATAGGATGCTACGTTGGCTTTGTTGAGCGTAGCGGGCAGGAGTACGGCATCGCCCACGGGCTGTGGCGGTTCGGGTGTGTTCCCGCTGCTCACAGTCACGGAAGCGTTCAGTTTGTTCATACCCGTACCGCTCTCCCACACACCGGTGTTGGCGAACCGCACGGCATACTTGGCATTGGAGGCGATCGACGCATACTTGTCCGGCAGGTAGAGATAGAGTTGGTAGGTGCCGGCAGGGATATTGGACGGCAGTGTCAGTTGTTCGTCGATGGTGGTTACAACGCCGTTGGGCAGCCATCGGCGCGGATCGCTCTGCAGCGGCAGGGAATAGGTCTTACTGCCGGATTGGAGGACGATATACGCCGTTCTCTCGTTATACAGCGGCGCATAGCCTACGTTCTTGATCTGCATCTTCACCGGGAGTTTGCCTCCTGCGGTGGCTTGATCGCCGTATGTGCCGCTCACGAGCTGGAAGCGGTACCCCATCTTACGGTTCAGTTCGTCGAACGTACCGTCGGAGCGCCAGCGGTTGGTGACCACCGTCGAGTAGCCGGACTGGATAAAAGTCCAGTGGAGCCGGCTCATCTCCGCCGTGGTCTTGGCATACGAAGCGTTGGCAGCCGCTACCGAGGCGTCCAGGATACAGCTCTCGCCGCCGATGGGCACATAGAGTGTCTCTTGGGCGATATAAGGCTTCTGCTTGGCGGTGTCGGTATAGGTGCCCAGGTCGCCGCTGTTCTCCAGGAAAGCGTCGTTATGGTGTCCCAGACGCGCTTTGGCGGAACCGCTGAATCCCTCCGTGGCGGTCAGAGGCGATGTAGAACCCACATAACCGGTTTTGAAGAGCGGTGTACGGAGTTGTATCGTACGGTCGGCAGGCACGGCATCCAGGAGTGCGTCGATGAGTGCGCGCCGGTTGGCATTGATAGTGCCGGACTGGTTGCCGTAGTTGTCGGTGTAGTACCATTCGCCCCAGGCGCCGATGAAGCCTGCCTGGAAGCAGAAGATCACATCGGCGTTGGCTTGCCAGTGGGATTTATACTGCTCTATGTGCTTTTTGGCGATAGCGAGCGTAGCATCCTTGGCGGACTCCACGCCGTTCTTCTCGTAGGTGCCGTTGGCATAGGAGAAGCGGATGATGGCTTTCATTCCGCGTGCACGGAGCACCTGCATGTCCTCGTCGAAGGCGTTGAGCACTTTGGCGGGGATGGTCTCGGTGTTGACGAAGTTGGTGAGGTAATAGTGTACCAGCACCAATGATCCCATGTCGCCGGAGGCGTGTGCATCGAGTGTGCCCTCGCTGCCTTTCACGCCGTAGGGTTTCTTCTCGGAGAGGTTGCCTCCGATCATGGTGATAAACCCGCGTTCGGGGTTGGCAAAGATGGTGGTGTTATCCGCCGTGTAAGTGACGGAAGCAGCCTGCGTCAATACAGCCGCCGTAACGGCAGCCAGTAAGATAAATAGCCGTTTCATATGTTTTGTATAATTATTGGTCAAAGACAATAACCTATATCATAGTATATCAAATTCTGCGATTTTATATTTATGATCGTTTATCAAAATTTTGTCAAAGGTACTGCTTTTTTTTGACATATGCAAATATTAGTGGGCGGAATTTGTGATTTTACGGTGATTTCCGCCCACTAACCACTTGTAGCGGGCGGAAACACACCTGAACTCTGAAATCAGAACACTCTCGTACGACGCTTGGGAGCATTGCCGGTTATTTTTCCACCATTCTCCCCATTTATTTGATTGGTACCGGCGGAGGAGACTCCCAATGTCTCTGACATCAGTTTGGTGTTCACAAGAACTTTGTCTGTAATTGGTTTTTTATACATTTTCTTCATAAATTTATTTTGTCTTTAGTAGTTGATTATTGTACCAGTTGTCCTTGGGCATTATAGATCTTATCGCCACGAAGGATGAACAAATGTCCGTTACGGATTACCTTGTTGGTAATTTGCTCTGTAGAGATTTGGTCAATGTCTGTAGTTGTTTGTGTGCCATAGAGGCCCATCGTAACACGACGGCGGTTAGCAGGAGCAGGTGAATATTCGCCTCCCCTGTGAATATACGCGCGATTAGCTCCAACCCAAACATTTGAACTATTCACCATATAAAGCTTATTGTTATAGATAATATAGTTATTATCATTCTCTAGAATTTGTGCCTCTACATAAGAACCGATAAGTCCATTGTGGGTTCCAGCCGGTGTCTCGTCTCCGTCCACATAATAGCTGAAGGTGGCGGTATTAGCGGTAGCCTGGAAGATATACGGGCGTCCTGCGATCATATTTTCGTCTTCATTGAGTTGGGTCATGGTCATGCTGGTGCCATTCTCTGCCCAAGACTCAATCTCAAAGAGCTCAGCACCGGTTCTATCAGCCGCAGCCACGGCGTACGGCAGACAGATGGTACCATAGTCACCGATGCGCAAGCCGGAACGGGTGTGAGGAGTAATAGCCGGTGGGTTATAAACAACGGAAACAGGATCAGAAATGGCTACTCCATCTGCATGAACCGCAAAGACAGTATAGTAATAATTCTTATGTGGATCTTTGACAAATTCGTCAACCCAGTGCGAAACTGTTCCGCTATAGATTTGTGTTCCATCCGATAAACCTGTTGAAGGACTATCTTCTTTACGCATCACAACTACATGGTCAATATCAATCATTCCTGTGGTATGGTAGCGAAGGTTTTGAATGTAGAAATGGCTACCTGTTTGTTCAGGGTTCGGATTAATAAAGACACATACCTCATCTACATTATTTACAACTCCTGAATAGGCATTATTATACCATTTCTTGGTAAACACTTGTGAATGCAATACGAAATCACTTACTAACGAGGTGAGTGTTTTCCCCGCACCATAATATACATTTCCACTTCCGGCATGTGCCCCTAAAATTATCGACCCCGGATCTTCCAAATTGTAGTTATCATTTGCCTTACATTCTACTGAAAGACTTTCTAAAGCATTTAAACTAATGGGAAATGCGATACCACACATTGCCCATTGACCACACGTGTATGTAACATCTAACACTTCTCCATCTAAAGTCCAGCTACCAACAGGATTGCTAAAATCATATGCATAGTTTGCTTCAGTTATATTAGATGTGCTTGCAGTAGTCAAATCAATTATACCGGGGATTTTCCATGAAAGAGTTGTACTACTCAAAGAAGATGCATCAATCTGCAGATTTGTTATTTCCGGCATGTCAATGGGATCCCATTGTGCAGTAAGAACAACATTCTCGTCCGGCATGGTATATGAATCGCCCGGAGCATAGTCGCTTGTACCATCATTCCAACCAGCAAAGGTATGTCCGGCATAAGAAAGACCATCCCCATTTGCTACCGTAAAAGATGCACCCTCTACATGGCTTGGTTCGGTCGGGAGTGTACCAGTACCGCCACCTAAAGCATAGGTTACCGTGTGCGGATCGCTTATTACGACGTTTACATTAGTTGAAACATCGGTAGAGAGAGTTCCGTCTGCATGTACCGCAAAAATGGTATAGGTGTACCAACCGGCAGCTTTATCAGCATCATCCACAAATTTAGATCTTGTTTCCGGTTCAAGGAGAGTACCATCGGACAAACCAGAAGAAACTTGGTCTTTGCCAGGCTTACGCATAATCACAACATGGTCAACATCTACATCCCAAGTAGAAACATGGTAGCGGACATTGCGAACATAAAACGTTCCAGAACTACCCTCCCAAATTGCAGTATTACCATAAATTGCAACTTGCGTACAACTTTGTGATAAGGGGGTATTCAAAATGTCTGTAGCATCCCAGTATCCACGATTTACATATTCTTGACCACTATTTTGCCATGAAGAAGTTACAATTTTGGAATCGGGCATAGGATCAACAAAATGCCAATAAGTATAACTTCCATCATCTACACCACCCCATACATGATCACCGCTTCCGAGTGTACCCTTAAAATCATATGATACCCACTCTATACCTGTAGTTGCAGGAATATCAAACGCTACACCAAATTGCTTGTATTGCTCCATAGTTCCTGTAACTTTCACATCGTCTCCTTCTGGTTCATATTCTTTAGAGGTAGTATTTGCCCTATCCATATTATGTAAAGGAGTTTTAGGATTGCTCAAATCGCAGATACCGGGGATGGAGTATGTCAAAGTAACGACTTCATTTTCCGCAGTGTAGGATAAATTAGTAATTGCAGGAACGGTGAACGGATTCCAAACGGCAGTAAAGGTATGGTTACTTCCGTTCATTTCATAAGAATCGCCTTCTTGGTAGGTATTTGATCCATCATTCCAACCGGCAAATACATTGCCAGTTTTTGAGAGAGAACCTTTGCCCGGAATGGTAATTGAGGCATCTTCACAAACTTCAATTTCACCCGGAGCAGAACCTATTTCCGTTCCTTCTTTCACAAAAGAAGCTGTTTTTTTAGTACATTCGTCTGCTTCAGCCTCCACCTTAATTCGATACAAACGCGTTCCATGTTGGCAACTACCGTTTCTATAGATTCGAGCGGATTTAATTATACCGCTTGGCAACGAAACAGAAGAGGTAGATGGCGGATACGTGTAAAAATTATCGAATACAAGTCCAGACAAAAGAATTTGGGTACCAACTAAAGCATCTTCATCAAACGTAGCAGATGAACTAAACTTAATATATAAACCACCTGTACACGATCCATCGTACAATACAGATGTAGCGAGAGAGGTCATTACTTGATCATCACCTACAGAAATATCCACATAATCGGTACTTTCATTGCTAAATAAGTAGTCATAAGTTCCTCCAGTATAATCAAATGACATATTACTAGTTACTGTTATATCATTGATTGTATTACTGCCATTTTCAGGCAGCGTAGAAGGGCCATATTGTGCACTTTGACCGAAAGCAGCCATAACAACTCCTACCTTAGGAGTAAAACTGATGTGACCTATACATGTTCCAAATGCACCCGGCCAGCCATCCGTTACTTTTAGAGTGTATGTTGTATTTCCATCCAAAGTACTCAAATCCACTGTATTTGAACCAGAAAAGCCAGCTTTGGTATTAAATTTACCACTTGTCTCTCCCCCTGGAGCATGAAATATTTCTGTCACTTTTTTTTCACCTTCATATAGATCAAATAATGGTTTTGTCCCCCAAGATCCTGTTCCATATGTAGCCTCAATATCATAAACCCCTGGAACAATAGTCACATTCCAAGAGACACCTGAACTATACACCCATGATGCCCAAGTTGAAGTATTACCAAATGCTATACACGTCTCATTTTCTATTACACATGTATTTGTTGCTGGTGCAGTAGGATTACTGGTGTTGGTGTAATCCAGCGTCACCGTTCCGGAGCCGATGGCGATAGGATCTCCCCAAGCGTTACTTGGCACCAAAAGCCACACGAAGAGAACCAAAAGGGCAATGGGGGGGGTATTCGCCACCTTTTGCCACAGAGTAAATTGTGTTTTCATACTTTTAATATTTTTGGTTAATAATTTTGGTTTCGGTTATTAAAGTTTCCCGGTTGCTGATTTTCGGACATAAGCCTAAAAAGATCACATTTTAGTACAAATAAGTACGAGTTGCCTCCGAGATGCCTCTGAGATGCCTCTGACTTGCCCCTTATAACATGTTCACAAGGCATTGTTTTCCAGCAGTCTGCCGTTGCCGTTATAGAGGCGGTTGACTTATTGATATATACAAATATCTTGGTTATTTTATTATGGAAAAGCACTACTATCCACTAAAAAAGAACAAAAACATTTTTGTTGGTCAACAATTATCAACAATTATCCAACAATTTTATTTGTCCACAGATTACACAGATTAAACAGATTTTTTTATTGGTCAACAATTAT